>VFQT010001323.1_pt1 | contig 30546 bp, 30 predicted proteins | sample 3512381 | NCBI WGS metagenome assembly VFQT01 (sample SAMN10412376, study PRJNA504923) | tailings metagenome | isolation source: Relicate 2 Philex TSF3 active mining site | place: Philippines: Tuba, Benguet | collected 2017-08-29
CCGAGAGGACTACGAGATCACGCAAGGCGATATTCTCTGTAACGGCGAGTCGATCGTCGAGATGAGCCCTGACGAGCGGGCGGCCAAGGGCGTGTTCCTGGCGTTCCAGTATCCGATGGAGATCCCGGGCGTCGCGACCATGACGTTCCTGCGCGCGGCGGTGAATGCCGTGCGCAAGAAGCGCGGCGAGCCGGAGATGAAGACGCCCGACTTCCTGCGCCTGGTGCGTGCCAAGGCCAAGGACCTGGGTGTGAGCGAGGAGATGCTGAAGCGTCCGCTCAACGTCGGCTTCTCCGGCGGCGAGAAGAAGCGCATGGAAGTGCTGCAGATGGCGATGCTCGACCCGTCGTTCTGTGTTCTGGACGAGACGGATTCGGGCCTGGACATCGATGCGATCCGCATCGTCTCGGAGGGCGCCAACAAGTTACGCGGGCCCGATCGCGCCATGCTGGTCATCACGCACTATCAGCGGCTGCTCAACTACATCCAGCCCGATCGCGTGCATGTTCTGGCGCATGGCCGTATCCAGAAGTCCGGCGGCAAGGAGTTGGCGCTCGAGCTCGAAAAGAGCGGCTATGCCGAGTTCAAGGCGGCAGCGGCGTGAGTGAGGTGACACCGGATATGACCGTGGTCGAGACCAGAACCGCAGCAGAGCAGGCGATCGCCCGTAACTTCGCGGCGGTGGCAGCAGTGCTGCCCGGCAATGCCGACGTGAGGCGTCAAGCGATCGCGCGCTTCGGCGAGATCGGCTTGCCGCATCGGCGGATCGAGGAGTGGAAGTACACCGACGTGCGCACTGCGCTGAAGGTGGCATTCCCGCCGGCCGAGCGCGCGGGCGCGACCGTAAGCCAAGCCGATGTCGATCAGGCGCTGGGCCCCTTCGCGCCGCTCGACGTTCATCGGCTGGTTTTCGTGGACGGCTATTTCGCGCCGGATCTATCCCGTCTCGACGGAGCGCGCGGCCGGGTGGCGGTGCAGGCCAGAAGCGAGGCCATCGTCGTCGCCCGGGCCCGTTCGTCGCGTTCGGCAGCCCACGACGGCGTGCTGGCGCTGAACGATGCGTTCGCGACGGACGGCGCGGTGCTGCACATCGGCGCGAGCCCCGACAAGCCGATCCTGCTGGTATTCCTCGCGCGTGCGGCTGCGCCCGCCATGATTTCGACGCGCAATCTGCTGGAGGTCGACGCGGGCGTTGCGGCGCAGGTGATCGAAGTGCACGCGCGCCTGGGTGACGCCGCGCTCCAGTCGAGCGCCGTGACGACGGTTCGCCTGGGAACCGAAGCGAACCTCTTGCACGTCAAGGTGCTGAACGAGGGCAGCGTGGCCACGCATCTCTCGCAGTGCGACGTGGAGGTGGCGGCCAGCGCAGCATACGCCAGCTTCCAGCTGACGACCGGTGCGGCACTCGCTCGCAACGAGACGCACGTCGACTTCACCGGACCGGATGCGAAGATCGACATCTCCGGTGTCATGCTCGGTGGCGGTACGGATCACGTCGATACGACACTCGTGATCAATCACGCCACGTTGGGGTGTGAGAGCCGCGAGTTGTTCAAGGCCGTGCTCGACGATCGCGCCCGCGCGGTGTTCCAGGGCAAGGTCATTGTCCAGCCCGAGGCGCAGCAGACCGATGGCAAGCAGATGGCGCAGGCGCTAATGCTGTCGCCTGACTGTGAGTTCGATTCCAAGCCCGAGCTCGAGATCTATGCCGACGACGTTGCTTGCGGGCACGGCAGCACGGTGGCGGAAATCGACGCGGACATGCTGTTCTATTTGCGCTCGCGCGGCATTCCGCTCGAGGAGGCGCGTGCGCTGATCATCGAGAGTTTCGTTGGCGAGGCCGTGGAGAAGCTCGACGAAGGGCCCGTGCGCGACGCTGTGATGGAGATGGCCCGGAGCTGGCTGCAGAGGCGGCAGGCGCCGGCAAACGCGAATGGCGGAACTGCGAATGGCTGATGTAAAGAATGCGGCTGCAGAGGGGTTCGACGTCGGCAAGATCCGCGCAGACTTCCCGATCCTGTTCCGGGAAATCTACGGAAAGCCGCTCGTCTATCTCGACAACGGCGCCTCCGCCCAGAAGCCGCGCGCCGTGATCGAGGCCATGCAGTACACCCTCGAACACGAATACGCGAACGTGCATCGTGGCCTGCATTACCTATCCAACACCGCGACGGCCAAGTTCGAGGAAGCGCGGGAAATCACGCGACGCTTCCTCAATGCGCCCTCCGTCGACGACATCATTTTCACCGCCAATTCGACGGGCGCCATAAATCTCGTGGCATCCTCGTTCGGTGCCACCTTGATGGAAGGCGACGAGATCATCGTCTCCCACATGGAGCATCACTCCAATATCGTCCCGTGGCACTTCCTGCGGGAGCGGAGGGGGTGTGTGCTCAAGTGGGCGCCGATCTCGGACGAGGGCGAGCTGTTGCTCGACGAACTCGCCAAGTTGATGTCGCCGCGCACGAAGATCCTCGCCCTGACGCACATGTCGAACGTGCTCGGCACAGTCGTGCCGATCAAGGACGTGATCCGTATGGCGCACGAGCGGGGCATTCCCGTCTTTGTGGATGGCAGTCAGGCCGCCGTGCACATGACGGTGGACGTGCAGGATCTCGACTGCGACTTCTATTGCTTCACCGGCCACAAGGTGTACGGCCCGACAGGCATCGGCGTTCTCTACGCTAAGCGACAGCATCTGGCGGCCATGCAGCCCTTCATGGGCGGCGGCGAGATGATCGAGCATGTCGGCACGGACCGCATCACATACGCCTCGGCTCCACACAAGTTCGAAGCCGGAACGCCCGCCATCGTCGAGGCGATCGGTTTGGGCGCGGCGCTGAACTACATGATGCAGGTCGGCCGTGACCGTATCGCGGCTCACGAGGCGATGCTGCGCGACTACGCCCATGCCCGTCTCGGGGAGCTCAACTGGTTGAAGATCTACGGCACGGCGAAGGACAAGGGCGCGATCGTGTCCTTCAATATCGATGGTCTGCACCCCCACGACGTCTCGACGATCATCGATCGCTCGGGTGTGGCCGTGCGGGCCGGGCACCATTGTGCGCAACCCCTGATGGAGCGTCTCGGCGTGGCGGCGACATGCCGTGCGTCATTCGCGATGTACAACACGAAGGCCGAGGTGGACGCCTTGGCCGCGGCGCTGATCAAGGCGCACGACTTCTTTGCGTGAGGATCGAGCGATGGCCGAGGGTACCGTCGAAAGAGACATACTGGGATTGGGACCCGAGGCGGCAGCGGATCTCGCGCCGCCGCCGGCCGGCAGCACGGGCAAGCCGCGCTCGGTGTCCGAAGGTGGAACGCCCGTGGACGGCTCGGTGTTCTCGGCGGAAGAACTGGAGCAGCTGACCGCCGACATCGTGGCGGCCCTGAAAACCGTGTACGATCCAGAAATCCCCTGCGATATTTACGAGCTGGGGTTGATCTACAAGATCGACATCGCGGACGACCGCCAGGTCGCGGTGGAGATGACGCTGACCGCTCCGGGCTGCCCCGTCGCGGGCGAGATGCCGACTTGGGTCGAGAACGCGGTATGCTCGGTTCCGGGCGTCCAGGGGTGCAGCGTGGAGCTGACGTTCGATCCGCCCTGGGACCAGAGTCGCATGTCGGACGAAGCGCGCCTCGCTCTGAATATGTTCTGACGGCCGCCTACCGATCGTTGCCCGCGTTCTTATATCAAGCTCACCCGCAAGCGAAACCACCGGCCTTGAACCGAGGGATTTGCCGACCATGACGACACAGCCGACCCGCATCCGACCCCGCCCGAAGGTCATGACCATGACACCGGCCGCTGTCGAGCGCCTGAAAGCCCTGATGGCGTCGAAGGGAGAGAGCGTCGCCGGCCTCAAGATCGGCGTGCGCAAGGGCGGATGCGCCGGCATGGAGTACACTATGGAGTGGGCGACCGAGATCGGTCGGCTCGACGAGGTGGTGGAGCAGGACGGCGCACGCGTGATCATCGATCCGCAGGCGGTGCTCTATCTGCTCGGCACCCAGATGGATTTCAAGGTGGACAAGCTGTCGTCGCAGTTCGTGTTCGACAATCCGAACCAGAAGAGCGCTTGCGGTTGCGGCGAGAGTGTCAATCTGGTGCCAGCCGCCAGGGAGAAGCTCGAAACGCTGGATCGTTGAGTGATGCAAGGCATGCAGGCCAGTGAACCCGCGTGGATCGGCGAGGTGCTGTCGTTCTGGTTCTTGGAGACGCAGCCGACGGCGTGGTTCAAGCGTGACGATGCCTTCGATGCCCGGATCCGGGAGCGCTTTGCGTGTCGGATCGGCGAGGTTGCAGCGATGCCCGTCGACGACCTGACATTCTGCGCGCGCAGCGCGCTTGCCGCGACCATCGTTCTCGACCAGTTCCCCCGCAATATCCATCGTGGCGATGCGCTCGCGTTCGCTCATGACGTCAAGGCTCGTGCCATCGCCGCGGCGGCAATAGCCAAGGGCCACGACGTGGGCCTCGGCATGTACGAGCGCCTCTTCCTTTACCTGCCCTTCGAGCACAGCGAGCAGATCGAGGACCAGGAGCGCTCCCTCGCCCTGATTTCGGCGCTGGGCGACGCGGAATTGACGCGTTACGCGATGGCCCATCGCGATATCGTCGCACGCTTCGGCCGCTTTCCCCATCGCAACGCGGCGCTCGGCCGAACGTCGACCCCCCAGGAAATAGCCTTCCTCCAGCAGCCCGGCAGTTCTTTCTGATACAGGGACGCGGTCCGGGAACCACACGCTTTGGCCGTGGTGTCGGATACTACCAGACTCGCCGGCGAGATCGGCGAGATTCTGGGCCGAGGCATGCCGGCATCGGTGCGAGAGGCGCTGGTGGCGGCGCGCCGACGACAGGCGAAGGAGTGTCGCTCCACGCGTCGGCCGGCTGGTTTGCGGCCGCGTCGCGGCGTGCCGGAAAATGGGACGATCGACGCGGGCTCCACCGATTGACAGCGGCGGCATGCCAGCCAATATCTCGGGCATGAGCAAGCCAAAGAAAACAACGCCACGCAAGAAGGCCGCTGTTGCCAAGATGCCCCGGGCCAAGTTCGGGATCGGGGACGTGGTGCGCCACCGGTTCTATCCGTTCCGAGGCATCATCTTCGACGTGGATCCCATCTTCAACTCGACCGAGGAGTGGTGGATGTCGATCCCGGAGGACATCCGTCCTCGCAAGAACCAGCCCTATTATCACCTGCTGGCCGAGAACGAGAGCACCGAGTATATCGCCTACGTCTCCGAGCAGAACCTCCTGCCCGACAAGACCGGCAAGCCTCTACGGCACCCGCAAGTTCCCGAGTTGTTCATCGAGGAGAACGGCGAGTATCACGCCAACTACGTACTCGAGCACTGACGAAGCACCCATTCCCCTTCCGGCAACGACGAAAACGGCCGCTCGATGAACCGAGCGGCCGTCGTTGTTCCAGGGTGGTCGAACGTACGCGCGCTTATTTCTTCTTCTCGGCAGGGGTGCCGGCCGTCTGCGCGGCCGCCTCGGCCTGCTTCTTCTTGTACTCCTCCAGAGCGGCCTGCTGGCGCTTGGCGATCTCCTGCATCAGGCGGCGACGCTCTGCGGTATAGGCGGCGTTATCCGCCGGCGCCCCGTCGAGTGCCTTGCTGAAGCCGGACAGCGGCACCGGGAATGCTATGACCTGTCCATTGGCGTTGATGGCGAATACCATGATGCCCGCGCCGCTCTTGAGATCGCCCAGGAGTTCCTTGCTGAGATCGAGTTCGGCAGTGCAGCCGGCCGGATGGCACAGGGAGAAGTTGAGCCTGATCGGCTTGAGTTTGGAATCGTCGACCTTCTCGTTCTTCTGAGCCTTCGCCCACATCTCGGCGTTGTAGACGGCAGCGCGCAAACCGGGCTGGATAGCCATGCCCAGCGGCACCATGATCATGAGATGCTGCTTGTCCTGGCCTTCGACCTGCCGGACCGCCGCTGACACCAGAACCATACCCGTGTTGCCGTCGAGGCGCTCATGGTGCGTCAGGCAGATGCCCTTCTCGACGCGGGCGGGCTTGCCATCGGAGCCCTTGTCCATGACGGGGGCCTTTTCGCAGAGCTTGACCCACATCACCGGCTCTGCCGCTGCTGCCGGCTCGGCCTTCTTGGCAGCCTTCTTCTTGTCCTGCGCGAAGGCTGAGGATGCACCCAGAACTAGGCTCGCGACCGTGCACACGCCGATCGCCATGTGCACCGCACGCTTGAATGAAGACGTGAACTTCGACGTGACCACCATTAGTCCCTAGCCTTTCTCGATCCCCGATACCGCAAGCGGCTGCATTCGAGCACTCCCGCGGCCCAATGCAAGGCCCGAGGCGTCTCTATCCCCATGGGATGCCGCCGGTCGCACGTGCACCTGCTCATCCATTTCACCGGGAGTAAGAGCGCGAATAAGGCATTCCCGTGTCCGCCGCGTGGGGATGCGGCAACTTTGTCGGGGATAGGCGCGGTCCGGCTGTGCGAGGGCCGCCGGGTACGCCGCTTGAAACCGGCGGCAGCCACGCGCGACAGGCCGGCACGGATGCGAAAGAATTCGGGTGCGGGGCGATTTCCCCTTGCCGCTCCGGGATGTTGTGCTTATGTCAGCGCCTTGCGGAAAAAACACATGAGGCGCGGCGATGGTCGCCGCGGACGTCCGCGCGAGAGCGATGACCATGGGCTATAGGGTCGCGATTGTCGGCGCCACCGGAAATGTGGGCCGGGAAATGTTGAACGTTTTGGCCGATCGCAAGTTTCCGGTCTCGGAGATTCATGCGCTCGCCTCCCGGCGGTCGCTGGGCACCGAAGTGTCGTTCGGTGAGAAAACGCTCAAATGTCGCGACCTCGAAACGTTCGATTTCGCAAACGTCGACATCTGCCTGATGAGTGCCGGGTCGGGGCCGTCGAAGGAGCACAGTCCCCGCATCGGTGCGCAGGGCTGCATCGTCATCGATAACTCGTCGGCGTGGCGCTACGATCAGGATGTGCCGCTCGTGGTGCCCGAGGTAAACGGTGACGTTCTCGAGACGTATATGCGTCAGAGCCGCCGCAAGAACATCATCGCCAATCCGAACTGCTCGACCGCCCAGATGGTCGTGGCGCTGAAGCCGCTGCACGACGTCGCGCAGATCAAGCGCGTCGTCGTGTCGACCTATCAGTCGGTCTCCGGCGCCGGCAAGGAGGCGATGGATGAACTTTGGCAGCAGACCAAGGGGACCTATGTTCCCGGGCAGGAAGTCGAGCCTAAGAAGTTCACTAAGCAGATCGCTTTCAACTGTATTCCTCAGATCGACGTCTTCATGGAGGACGGGTACACGAAAGAGGAATGGAAGATGCTGGCGGAGACAAAGAAGATCCTCGATCCGCGCATCAAGGTGACGGCGACGTGCGTGCGCGTGCCCGTCTTCGTCAGCCATTGCGAGGCGGTCAATATCGAGTTCGAGCGACAGATGACCGTCGCGGAGGCCCGTTCGATCCTGCGCGAAGCCCCGGGGATCATGGTGGTCGACAAGCGTGAGCCGGGCGGATACGTCACACCGGTCGAAGCGGCCGGCGAGTACGCCACCTTCGTTTCGCGGATCCGAGAGGATGCGACCGTCGAGAACGGCCTCGCCATGTGGATCGTGTCCGACAACCTCCTCAAGGGGGCGGCGCTGAATACGGTCCAGATCGCGGAAGAGCTCGTGAGTAGGAATCTGCTCCGCAAGGCGGTCTGACGGCGTCGAAGCAGTCCGGGAACACGCGTCTCGGATAGTTGGAAAAAGAAAAACCCGCAGCGCCACGCTTGCCGCGGGTTTTTTTGTGTCTGGAAGTCTCGTGGGCCGACCGCTGTCACTTCGCTGGTGCGCGCTATCTCATATCGCCCAGCGGGTCAGCGCCGCTTCGGCTCCACGCAAGCCTCTTAGCGTTGGCCCGTGTCCGTGCCCTCGGCGCCCTGCGTCAGCAGCTCGACGATTGCGGCCAGATCGCTCAGCAGCTGCTCCCGCTGCTTCTGCGGCAAGGCGCCCAGGATGCGATCGTCGACGCGCTTCACCACCGGCTCCGCCGCCTTGAGAACACGCCAGCCTTCCTCGGTCAGTTTGACGGCGTAGGCGCGCGCATCCTCTTTCGTCCGGCGCCGCTGCAGCAAGCCCTTCTTGAGCAGCCGGCGGACGATATCGGCGAGTGTCGAACGATCGATGCCAGTTTGCTCGACAAGATCAGTCTGGCTCAGTCCCTCGTTCAGCGAAACCGTCAGCAAAACCGCATACTGACGAGGGGTGAGATCGGTTTCACCGATCTCCGAGGCGAAGATGTCACCGGCACATTGACCTGCCCGGTGCAGGAGATGGATCGGTGACTTGTCCAGGCGTGTCTGGAGTTCGCGCTTCATCGGATCCTATTTTCTGTTCGAACTTGGTTTGATGGTTTCCAGGACGATGCGTCGCTGCGCCGGCGGATTTTCTACAACGCCGATAAAGTCAGGTTACAGCAATATGAAAATGTCGTCCAGACGAGGCTGGTTACAAGCTGTTTTGCGCAATCGGACGTACAGTGCAATGCAGTGAGCGCCCCAAGCAAACAGTGTTGCCGGGCAGCACTCACTGTGCAGTTTTGTTGGTTTTGTCTGCCGAAACAATCTGATGCCGCGAGATGAAGCCAAGCTGTGTTGCAAAGAAAATCACGGTCAGGGGTAGGAATCCGAACACTTTGAAGCTCGCCCAGGTCGCTTCGCTGAAATTCCGCCAGATCAATTCGTTGAGGCCGGCCAGCGCCAGAAAGAAGACCGCCCAGCGAACCGACAGGACGCGCCAGCCGGTGTCAGAGAGCTGGAGCGCCTCTCCCAGCAGCAGGGGCAGGACCGGCTTATTCACGATGTGGCCGCCGAACAGGGCGGCGGCGAACAACAGGTAGATGATGGTGGGCTTCACCTTTATGAAGCTCGGATCGTTGAACCATAGCGTCAGTGCGCCGAAGCCCACGACGAGCACCGTGGTCATGACGAGCGTCGGCGAAATGCGACCAAGCAGCAGGCGGGAGGCGACCATGGAGAGCACGGTCGTCAGCATCAGCACGCCGGTCGCCCAGAAGATCCCGAACTTCATATAGACGGCGAAGAAGACGAGCAGCGGCCCGAGGTCGATGGCGAGCTTGATCGCTTGCTTGGAATTGTCGGCGTGATGACCGGATTCCGGGGGCTGCGGCTGGCTCGTCATGCGACCTCTGTTCTCTGCTGGGCCGTGCTGGCTGGCTCAGGTGCGGCTAGCGGGATGCGTGTCTTCGCTGGTTGCGGTGACGACTTGAACGCGATCCGGCAGGCGATACTGCTGCATCAGCCGTACCTGCCAGACCAGATAGAGCGAGGTCAGCGGCATGACGATGAACAGTTTGAAGATCATCCAGACGTCGAGCCCGTTGAGCATCGGCTTCTTCAGCAGCCATACCCAAGTCGTGGGACAGGGGATCTCCGCGGTCGCGAAGCCGACGCGCACCAATTCGTTGGCGAGCGCCGTGATGGCGAAGAAGATCGCGACGTTGCGGGTCAGGAGATACCACCCGCGCTCCGTATAGTGAAACGTCTTCCCGAAGACGAACTCGAAGAAGTACTTGCCCCGCATGAGGCCGGCGACGAGCAGCGCGGCCACCAGCGCGTTGAAGAGCGTCACCTTTATCTGCACCCACTTCGGGTCGCCTGTGACGAGCGTCAACACGCCGAAGGTCACCGTGACCGCCCCCGCGATGAACGGCATGATCGGCGGGCGGCGCAACACCCAGAGGGACGCGACGAGGGCCATCAGCGTCGTGACGATGAGCGACCATACGCCCGCCTCCACGCCGAAGGCGAAGTTCACGATGAACATCGTGAAGATCGGCCCCATCTCGCTGGCGATATTGAGCGTCTGCTCGGCATTGAAGGGATACCAAGACTTCCGGGCCGTCATCGACTTCCTGCCTTTGTGTGCAACGCGCGGGGAACGCGCCCCCTTAATACGAATCCTGAGACTTAAATGTGATCTAGCCGACAGCGATGGCCCGCGCGAACTCCCCGGCGTCGAACGCCTGCAGGTCGTCCACACCCTCGCCAACTCCGATAGCATGCACGGGTAAACCGTGCTTTGCGGCAATTGCGACCAGGATGCCTCCGCGCGCCGTGCCGTCGAGCTTGGTCATCACCAGTCCCGTGACGCCCGCCTTCTCCTTGAACACCTCGACCTGCGAAAGGGCATTCTGCCCGGTGGTGGCATCCAGGACCAGGAGGACGTCGTGCGGCGCGGACGGATCGAGCTTGCGCAGGACGCGAATGACCTTTTCCAACTCGTCCATGAGTGCTTGCTTGTTCTGCAACCGGCCCGCCGTATCGATCAACAGGACGTCCGTGCCGGCGCCCTGGGCTTCTTTGAGTGCGTCGAAGGCGAGCCCGGAGGCGTCCGAGCCGACGGGGCGGGAGACGACGGGCACGCCCGTGCGCTCGCCCCAAACCTTGAGCTGGTCGATGGCAGCGGCGCGGAACGTGTCGCCAGCGGCGATCATGACCGAGCGCCCTTCGCCGCGAAGCCGCGAGGCCAATTTGCCGATCGTCGTGGTCTTGCCCGAACCGTTGACGCCGACGACGAGGACGACCTGCGGGCGCCGCTCCGGATGCATTATGAGAGGCTTGGCGACGGGGACCAGCACGCGCTCCACCTCGGCGGCGAGCACGGCTTTCACGTCTTCGGGCGCAATACCTTTCTCGTAGCGCCCCTTCGACAGGCTCTCGGTGATGCGCATTGCCGTATCGACACCCAGATCGGCCTGGATGAGCAGATCTTCCAGTTCGTCCAGCGTAGCGGCATCGAGCTTCTTTTTCGTGAAAAGGCCTGTGATGCCGTCCGACAGTCGCGAAGACGTCTTCGTGAGCCCGGTCTTGAGGCGTTGAAACCAGGAGCGCTTCTCGGGCTGCTGCTCGCGCGCGGGCTCGACAGGCTGCGCGGGGGGAGCATCGGGCGCCGCAGGGGGCGCCGCGGCCTCCATCGCCGGTTCGCCAAGCGCCGCCTGGGCCGTAACTTCCGACGTTACCGACGCATCCGGTCGCGATGTCTCTACTTGCGGAGCGGCTTCCGGCGGGGGAGCGGGTTTCACGGGCTCTTCGGCCGGCTTCTCGTCGCGTCGCCCGAACAGCCGGCCCAGGAAGCCGCGTCCTTTTTCTCGTCCCTCGCTCACGCGATCACCTCACCTTCGAGACGCCGCTGGTCGGCAGCCGACACCTTGACGGGAAGGATCTTACCCTGTTCCGTCCCGTCATGGCTGACCATGATCTCCGAAAAATCCGGAGCACGGCCGAGACCGTGCCGCTCCATCAATACGGGGAGCACCCGTCCGATCTGGCGGGTCAGATGCGCCGCGAGCGCCGCCTCGCCCTTCTGCCGCAACGCGGCCGCGCGCTCCCGGATCACCTCGCGCGGGACCTGCGGCATCCGCGCCGCGGGCGTACCCTTTCGGGGGGAGTAAGGAAATACGTGCAGGTGCGCCAGGCCACATTCGTCGACGATGCGCAGGGATTGTTCGTGCATCGCGTCGGTTTCCGTCGGGAATCCCGCGATGAGGTCCGCGCCGAAGGCAATGTCCGGCCGCAAACGCCGCACCTGTTCGCAAAACCCGATCGCGTCGGCGCGCAGATGTCTCCGACGCATGCGTTTCAGTACCATGTCGTCGCCGGCCTGCAGCGACAGGTGCAGATGCGGCATCAGGCGCGATTCCTCGGCGATCGCATCGAGCAAATGCGTATCCGCTTCCACCTGATCTATTGATGAAATGCGCAGCCGCGGCAGTTCGGGAACGTGCTTCAGGATGCTGCGGACGAGGCGTCCGAGGGTCGGGGTGCCCGGCAGGTCCGCACCGTAGGAGGTGAGATCGACGCCCGTGAGCACGATCTCGGCATAGCCACCCTCCACCAGCCGCCGGATCTGCGCCACGACCTCGCCGGCGGGCACCGAGCGCGACGGTCCGCGACCATAGGGAATGATGCAGAACGTGCAGCGGTGATCGCAACCGTTCTGCACTTGGACATAGGCGCGCGCGCGAGTGCCGAACCCGTCGATGAGATGTGCCGCCGTTTCCCGAACGCCCATGATGTCGTTGACCTGAACGCGCGGGCTGCCGGTAACGGACAGGCCGGCCCAGGCCGCAGCACTCGTCTTCTCGACGTTGCCGATGACGTGGTCGACCTCAGCCATTTCGGCGAAGCGCTCGGGTTCGATCTGGGCCGCGCACCCCGTGACGACGATGCGGGCGGCCGGGTTCTCCCGGCGCGCTTTGCGGATCGCCTGACGCGCCTGGCGCACGGCTTCGGCCGTCACCGCGCAGGTATTGACGATGACGACGTCGCCCAGCCCGGCCGCCTCGGCATGTCGCTTGGCGATCTCCGATTCGTAAGCGTTCAGGCGACAGCCCAGCGTTATGAGGGTCGGCTCTGCCATGGCGGCGTCACGTAGCCCCGGATATCGCGAGATCGGCGAGATCGACGACGTCGCGATACTCGAACTCGGCCGGCCCTGTCATGGCGATGTGGTTGTCCGCGCGCCACGTGATTTCAAGCGGTCCGCCCGGCAGCACGACGGTCACGGTGCGGTCGGTCAACCCTTTTCGGGCAGCGCAAACGGCGGCGGCGCAAGCCGCCGATCCGCAGGCCTTGGTCAGGCCCGCGCCGCGCTCCCAGGTGCGCAGGACGAGGCGTGACCGGCTGTCCACCTGCGCGATCGAGATGTTGGCGCGCTCGGGGAAGATCGGATGGTTCTCGAGCAACGGCCCGAACCGGCCGAGATCGAAGCGCGCGACATCGTCCACCCAGAAGACCGCATGCGGGTTGCCGACATTTACCACCGACGGGCTGTGGAGAACAGGAGCGTCGATGGGGCCGATCCGCAACTCGATGGCGCGCTTGTCATGGAACGGTTCGGCGAGGGGGATGCTCTGCCAGTCGAAGCGCAGCTCGCCCATGTCGACGGTGATTTGCGAGATGCTCGCGACGTCGGCCGTGAGGATCCCGGCGGCCGTCTCGAAGCGGAAGTGGGCCGGGGCCTGCTCGTGGGCGGTGTACCAGGCGACGCAGCGCATTCCGTTGCCGCAGGCGCCCGCCGACGAGCCGTCGGCGTTATAGATGCGGATGTAGGCATCCGTGCCGGGCTGTCGCGGCTTGTGAAGGACCATCAGCTGGTCGAAGTGCGAGCGCGGCCGCGCGGCGATCGCATGCGCCTCCGCAGCCGTGAACACGTGGGCCGATTGGCGCAGGTCCACCACGACGATCTCGTTGCCGAGGCCGTTCATCTTCGCGAAGGGTATGGTCGTCGATGCCGTCATGCGCCCATATATGGCGGCAGCGGGCGCAAAGACAATCGGGAAGAGGCGCGTCATGAGCGACAGCGGCGATTGCGAAGCGTATGGGACCGAGCCACGCGGCCAGCCATCGTCCTGGGTGATGCGGTTCCTGCCGCTTCTTCGGCAAGACGCGCGGGTGCTCGATGTCGCTTGCGGTGCGGGCCGCCATTTCGCGCCCGTCCTCGGGCGTGGAGGCAGGGTCGTCGGGGTCGATCGCGACATTTCGGCGGCACGCGGCCGTTGGGGCACCGATCCCGCCGTCATGCTCGTCGAGGCCGACCTCGAAGGCGGCGCTCCACCTCCATTCCAGGGCATGACCTTCGACGGGGTCGTCGTCACCAACTATCTTTGGCGGCCGTTGCTGGCCGGGATCGTCGGCGTCGTGGCTGCGGACGGCGTCCTGCTCTACGAGACATTCGCGCTGGGACAGGAGCGGTTCGGGCGGCCGCGTAATCCCGATTTCCTGTTGTGCCCCGGCGAGTTGCTCGAGGCCGTCACCGGGCGCCTGCACGTTGTCGCCTACGAGCACGTGCGCTTGTCCACGCCCGATCGCGTCGTCCAGCGCATCGCGGCGGTCGGCCTCGCGCACCCCGCCGTGCGTGAGGGTGGGCCGGCAATCTGATCCCCGCCACATTGCAGTCACAGTCTGGCTTGCTGTCGTCGCAAGTCCCAGCCGAGGAGCAGATGTCGCATGCTGCAAGCGATTTTGGCCACACTGTTGCTGTTGTCCGGCGCAGCCGCCGCGCTCGCCGGGCAGACCCGGGCCCCCGCCGCGCCCCGATCCACCTACCGTATCGAGGTCGTCGCGCGTGGTCTGGAGCACCCGTGGGGGCTGCAGATCCTCGACGATGGCCGTCTCCTCGTGACCGAACGCCCGGGCCGGCTGCGCATCCTTACCCGTGGCGGCAAGCGATCTCCCCCGGTTGTGGGCGTGCCAGAGGTGGCCGCCGACGGGCAGGGCGGGCTGCTCGACGTGGCGCTGGCGCCGGACTTCGCGACATCGCGTGAGATCGCGCTTTCGTTCGCAGAGCCGCGCGGTGGCCGTGCCAATGCGACAGCGGTCGCGACGGGACGGCTCGTCGAGGCGGACGGCAAGCCGCGGCTGGAGGGCGTCAAGATCATCTTCCGGCAGGAACCCGCCGGGTCCGGCGGGCTTCATTTCGGCAGCCGCCTCGCGTTTGCGCCGGACGGCCGCCTGTTCGTGACCTTGGGTGAGCGCTTCGTCATGCAAACGGCGCAGGATCTCGGCCGCCATTGGGGCAAGGTGGTGCGTATTGCACGTGACGGCGGCGTACCTGACGACAATCCTTTCGTCGACCGCAAGGACGCCCGCCCGGAGATCTGGAGCTATGGGCATCGCAATCCGCAGGCCGCCGCGATGCATCCCGTTACGGGCCGTCTCTGGGTGGTCGAGCACGGCCCCCGCGGCGGCGACGAGATCAATGTTTCGCTCCCCGGTCGGAACTATGGCTGGCCCGTGATCGGCTACGGCATCGACTACTCGGGAACACGTATCCACGCCGCCACGCACGAGGACGGCATGGAACAACCCATCTATTATTGGGTGCCCTCGATCGCTCCTTCCGGCATGGCATTCTACACGGGCGACATGTTCCCGCAGTGGAAGGGTAACCTGTTCGTCGGCGCGCTGGCCGGCCGCGCACTGCATCGCCTCGTGCTCGAGGGCGAGACGATCGTCGCAGAGGAGGTCTTGTTGAAGGAGCGCGATGCGCGGATTCGGGACGTCCGGCAGGGCCCGGATGGAGCGCTGTGGGTGCTGACCGACGACGGCGACGGGGAGATACTCAGAATCGCGCGACCCGATTGAAGCGGCGGCGTCCGGTCGTTGACGAGCAACCCGATGAAAATCATACGGCGTCGGATCCGCCGAGTCGCAGCCTGCTCCCATCGCATTCGAATTGCCCTGAATTTCACGAGAATCGCGGTCGTGGTTCGCAGAACGGAGTAGTCCGATGAACATCGTGTCGATGACCATGGCGACCCTCTCCCCGATGATCGTCGACAAGATCGCGGGAGCGCTGGGCATCACAAGCCCCATCGTACGAAAGGCCCTGCATGCGATCGTGCCGACGATCCTGGGCGGCCTATTGGCCTCCACGTCGAAGCCGGGCGGGATCGATGCGCTGGGTAAGGCGCTCGGCGGCGTCGACACCGCCATTCTCGGAAAACTGGGCGAACTGGTCAGTGGCTCGGGCCGGCAGGCGCTCGTCAGTTCGGGTGCCGAAATGTTGGCCTCGCTGTTCGGCAAGGACTGCGTTGATATGATCGGCGGCGCCGTCTCCAAATACGCCGGGGTCGACACCCGCGCGGCGAAGGGCCTGATCGGGATGCTGGCGCCGGTCGTCATGGCGACGCTGGCGCAACGGAAGGACGCGCAGGATCTCGATGTCGCGGGCCTCGTGAAGCTGCTCGCGAGCCAGAAGGACAACATTTCCGCTGCCATGCCGTCGGGATTTGCGGCCCTCCTGCAGGGGACGGGCTTGCTCGGCGCGCTCCCCGCGCCCGACAAGCCGGTCTCCGACACGTCCCTTCCTTCACAGCCTCGGAGGGAGCCGGGGGCAGCCCCAATTGGTGGCGGCAGGCTGCCGTGGGTCATGGGTATTCTGCTGATCGCGCTCGGAGCCTGGTACGTGTCGACCGGCGACGTGCGCCGGCCGCCGCTCCCCACGCCTCCCCAGATCAGCGTGGGCGACCAGAACATCGGCGCGCAGATCGGCACGCTGGTCGAGAGACTGCAGGGCACGCTGACAAGTCTCGTCGATGCGGCTTCTGCGCGAACGGCATTGCCCACTCTGATCGAGATCGGCAATCAGCTCGAGGGTATCGAGAAGCTCCGTGGACAGCTTGCCCCTGCCGGAAAGCAGAGCCTCGCTGCCTATGTCGCATCGCTGCTCCCGCTGCTGAGGCCGATGGTCGATGCAGCTCTCGCCCGTTCGGGCGTGGAACCGCCACTCGGGCCGGTGCTCGACCAGATCCTGAACCGCCTCGAGACGATGTCGAAAGGCTGATCGCCGCGGTGCCCGGCGGATGTCGCGGGGCGGTCCTTCCCGCAGCGGCGCGATATGTGCCGTTGCCTTGGGCCCCGTCTCTCAGCATATTCCCCCCGATTGCGCGCCGCCCGGCGCGCGGATGCCGTCGCCGCAGGCCGCTCCCGTTGCGAGTGCCGCGCCGGTGATCGATCGGAAGGAAGCTGTTGAGATGTTTTCGCTGAAAGACGACGTGGCGCTGGTGACGGGCGCATCCTCCGGGCTCGGCCTGCATTTCGCCGGTGTACTCGCCCGCGCGGGCGCAAAGGTCGTCGTAGCGGCCCGGCGTACCGATCGCCTGGAGAAACTGGCGGACGAGATCAGGGCCGCGGGCGGCGTCGCCGTGCCGGTCGCCCTCGACGTCACCGATCCGGGCTCGGTGCGAGCCGCCTTCGATGCGGCCGAGGCGGCCGTCGGTCCCGTTACCGTGCTTGTGAACAACGCCGGTGTCACCGATCCCGCCTTCATCACGCGCATGACCGAGAAACAGTGGCGCGGTGTTCTGGAGGTGAACCTCGACGGTGTGTTTCGCGTGGGCCAGGAGGGCGCTCGCCGTATGGTGGCGAACGGCAAGGGCGGATCGATCGTCAATATCGCCTCGATCGTGGGGCTGGGCGCCATCAAGACGCTCGGCGCCTATGCGGCCTCCAAGGCCGGCGTCATCGCGTTGACCCGCACGATGGCTCTCGAGTTGGCGCGCGACAAGATCCGGGTCAATGCGATCGCGCCGGGCTATATCGCGACCGAGCTCAACGACGATTTCTGGGATACGGACGCGGGCAAGCGCATGATCGCGCACGTGCCGATGCGCCGCCTCGGCCGACTGGAGGAACTCGACGGCCCGCTGTTGCTGCTGGCGTCCCAGGCGGGCTCGTTCATGACGGGAACCGTTGTCACCGTCGACGGCGGCCATCTCCTGCCGACGGAGTGACAATGAGCGCGAACGAGACGACAGGCCGCCCGCGTACGCTCGATCCCGCTGGTATCGACCGGCTGACCCCGTGGCTGGCCCCGGCGATCGGGGCGCAAAGCATTGCTGTCGCCAAGGCGGAGCTGCTGGCGGGGGGCGCCGTTCAGGAGAACTGGCGCATCGACGTCCATGTGACGGGGGGCGCATTCGCGGGCGAGCAGGCCTGGGTCCTGCGCACTGACGCAGCCGCGCGTCTCGACATGAGCCTCGACCGTGTGTCCGAGTTCCGTTGCATCGAAGTGGCGCACAAGGCCGGTGTGACGGTCGCGGCTCCGATTGCGGCCTGTCCCGATGCGGGCGTGCTGGGCGCCCCCTTCTCCATCCAGGCATTGGTCACGGGAAACGCGCAGGCGCGCCGTATCGTGCGCGATCCGAAACTGCCCGAGTATGGCGATGCGCTCGCGCGGGAACTCGGTGGCGAGCTGGCCCGCATCCACGCCATTCGCCCCGCCGACGGTGTGCTGCCGTTTCTGCCCATTCCCATGCACAACCCGAACCGGATGCAAGTCGCCGCCTTACGCAAGGGGCTCGACGGTGCCAGCGAGCCGCGGCCGGCGCTCGAATACGTTCTCTCCTGGCTCGATGACCACGCGCCCGAGCCGCACGCCATCGGGCTGGTGCATGGGGATTTCCGCACCGGCAACTATATGGTGGACGGCGGACGGCTGACGGCGATCCTCGATTGGGAGTTCTGCCACTGGGGCGACCCGCGCGAGGATATCGGCTGGTTCATCGCGCGGTGCTGGCGCTTTGGCAACGACGCCAAGGTGGCGGGGGGTATCGCGCGCTTCGCGGCGCTTCTGGAGGGATACAATGCCGTCGCCAGAGAACCGGTGACTGCAAGTGAAGTGCAATATTTCGAGGCACTTGCAGCCGCGAAATGGGCCACCATTTCTCTCTTGCAGGGGGATCGTTTCGTGAAGGGCGGGGAGCGCTCCCTGGAGCTGGCGCTGACGGGGCTGATGCCGCCGGAGATGGAGCTCGACGCGCTCGACGTGATCGACCGGATCGAGAAGGGGCGGGGCTGATGCTGGCACGTGGAAAAGATGCGGAGACGCTGCTGGCGCTGGTGGCCGAGACGCTGCGCGCGGAGATCATGCCGGGGCTTCCGGCCGACAAGCGCTACACGGCCGCGATGATGGCGAATGCTCTCGACATCGCCGCGCGCGCGATCGCCGTGGAGGAGGAGGCGCCGGCCCTCGCACTTCTGGACACGTTCTACGACGACGGCGACGGCACGTTGGCCGGGCTTTCCAAGGACATTCGTGCAGGCAAGGTGAGCGAAAAGACGCACAAGGACCTGCGCGAGCGCCTGAAAGCGCATCTGCTGGCGGAGCTGGCCGTGAGGAATCCGCGCCACACCGTTCAGCGTGAGCGCAAGAGCTAGCTCAGGGAGCCCCGACACCGCGCGTCTCCCGGCGGGCCGCGCTTGCGCCCGGTCCGCTGCCGGCATACGCATGCCGGGGGGCGCGATGCGCCGCCCCGGTGGAAGGCAATCGTGCCATCACAGGGCGCCCACGACATCGAGACATACTGGATACCATGGCAACGATCCCCGCAGCTAAGCTCGACCGCTTGATCGAGCGCTGGCAGAGCATCCAGGCCGAGCTGAACGCCGGGCCGGATCAGGCACGCTTCGTTGCTCTCTCGAAGGAGTTTTCCGACCTCGATCCGATCGTGGCGACGATCAACGACCTGCGGCAGGCCGAGAGCGAGAAGGGCGATCTCGAGGCCATCATCGCCGACAAGGCGTCGGACAGGGACATGGTGGAGCTTGCGCGCGACGAGATCGTTCCGGTGGGGGAGCGCATCGAAGAACTCGCCCACAAGCTGCAGGTCCAACTGCTGCCCAAGGATGCCGCTGACGACCGCAGCGCCATCCTCGAAGTGCGCGCCGGGACGGGTGGCGACGAGGCCGCCCTCTTCGCGGCCGACCTTTTCCGCATGTACAGCCGTTATGCGGATCTGCACGGCTGGAAGGTCGAGCTGATCAGCGCATCGGAGAACGATCTCGGCGGATATCGCGAGGTGATCGCGAGTATCACGGGCAGAGGCGTGTTCGCGCGCCTCAAGTTCGAGTCGGGTGTACACCGGGTGCAGCGCATTCCGGTGACCGAGACGAAGGGGCGAATCCATACCTCGACGGCGACCGTGGCCATCATGCCCGAGGCTGAGGACGTAGACGTCGACATCAAACCCGAAGACATCCGCATCGATACCATGCGGGCGGGAGGCGCCGGCGGCCAGCACGTCAACAAGACGGAGTCGGCGGTGCGTATCACGCATTTGCCGACGGGGATCATGGTCGTCTCGGCCGAGAAATCGCAGCATCAGAACCGGCGCCTGGCCATGCAGGTCTTGCGCTCGCGACTTTACGAACTGCAACGGCAGAAGGCCGACGACGAACGCGCGAAAGAGAGGCAAGGCAAGATCGGCACGGGCGACCGTTCGCAGCGCATCCGCTCTTACCATTTTCCCGAAGGCCGCGTGAGCGACCATCGTATCGGCCTGACGCTGTACAAGCTGCCTCAGATCATCGCCGGAGAAGGGCTGGACGAACTGATCGACGCGCTCATCACCGAACATCAAGCGAGCCTTCTCGCCTCGATCGAAGGGGCCACCGCGGCCTGATTGCGAGCCATGGGCACACCGGCACCATCGACACTGGGTACGGCTTACCGTTGGGCGGTGGCGGAGCTGCAGGCGGCTGGCGTGGACACGCCGCAGCGCGATGCGCGGGAGTTGCTGGCCGCGGCTGCCGGCATCGATAGCGCCATGGTGCTGGTCGATCCGGGACGAGCCGTGCAGCCCGAGGCCAGGGTCGTGTTCGCAGGTTATGTCGAGCGCCGGGCACGAGGACGCGAACCCGTCGCTCGTATCCTCGGCACGCGTGGCTTCTACGGCTTGGAATTGGAGGTGACCCCGGCGACGCTGGATCCGCGCCCCGATACCGAGACGATCATCGAGGCCGCTCGCGAGCTTGCCGGTCAGGGGGCATGGGCAGGCCGAGCGCCGCGCAGCATCTTGGACATAGGCACCGGCACAGGGGCGATCATCATAGCTTTGCTGAGTGTCTTCTCCGACGCGCATGGCGTGGCGGTCGATCTGGACGAACGAGTGCTCGAAACCGCGGCCCGCAACGCGGAGCGGGCCGGCGTGACGGCGCGTGTGGAATTGCGGAAGGCATCCTGGGCCGATGGCATCGCGGGGCCCTTCGATCTCGTCGTTTCCAACCCGCCCTATATCCCCACGGCCGAAATTGCAGGGCTCGATCCGGAGGTGCGGTCTCATGATCCCCGTCTGGCGCTCGACGGCGGGCTGGATGGTCTCGATGCGTATCGCGCGATCGTCCCACGGGCCGCACGCCTTCTGGCGGATGGCGGTTGGCTCCTGCTCGAGATCGGGGCGGGCCAGGAGAGTGCAATCGATATGATTGCTGACGATTGTTCGATGCCAGCCTTCACCGGACCGCGTCGGCGATGGCGGGATCTCGGTGGTATCGTGCGGTGTCTCGGGTATGGGCGGGGCGCGTGAACACCCGCAAAAAAACACTTGGAATCGCGAGGCAATCGGGATAGCGTTCTGCACGAGCTAGCGCGACGGTGAAGCGTCCGCCTCGTCGATCCCATGAACGAAGCGAAACGCGCCGAAGCTTTGGGCAAATGTCAGGTCGGTGTGTTCAGGCGGGGTTATCCCCTTGGACCCGACTTTGTGAGACTCTCCGAGAACGTGGTGCCGTCCCTTGACGTCGCGATGCTACGGGCAAAGTGATGTGGGTCGGATGCAACACGGGCCGTCTGTGCGATGCGCGGGCCTGAGCGTTTCGGGGTGCAGTGTGCGTGTGCTGGGCTTGTCGCACTGTTGAGGGACGGGGCGCTCGACCTATACGGGACGGGGATGATCGTGAGTGGGATGCCACAGGCAACCGCGCTGAATGCAGAGTTGCGCCATGAGCGCATGTTGCGCCGCAGCAACGGCGCCTCCGACGACGTGGTATCGTCGTTACGCCAATCATCGAGCGTTTTTTTTGTTTCAACAGTCGCACGTCAACGTGAGAACGGGAGCCCATGAGGCAAGGACAGCAGCATCGCCGCGGGCGTGGCCGCAATAACAACAATGGCCACCAGCGCAAGGGTCAGAACCCGCTCACGCGGAGCTATGAGTCGAACGGCCCGGATGTGAAGGTGCGGGGCACGCCGTCGCTGATTGCAGAAAAATACATATCGCTTGCACGCGATGCCCAGTCCTCCGGCGACCCGGTGCTGGCCGAGAGCTACTTGCAGTACGCCGAGCACTACAATCGCATCATCCTCACCTTCCGCGAGCAGCAGCAGGCGCAGCAGATGAGCGAGTTCGGCGGAAATCCACAGCGCCTGCGCGGCGAACACGCCGACGACGACGAGAGCGGTGAGGACGACGGGATCGAGGATCTCGGCAGTGCCGAGCAGCCCGTGGTGACCGGCCGCTTCCCCAACGAGCCGCAGCGCCAGGACGCACAGGGCGGTGAGCCACGCCAGCATTCACTGCGCGAGCCCGGTCAGGGTGAGCATGGCCCGCGTGAGCATGGTCAGCGTGAGCACGGCCAGCGTCATCACCGTGGGGACCGTAACGACCGTCAGCGCGGGGACCGTTTCGAGCGTTATGGCCGGGGTGATCGCGATCAGAGACGTGGATACGACCGTCATCAGGGCGGCGACCGCGGCGACCGTGGTGATCGCTCCGGTGGCGAGCGGATCGGTGGTGGCGAGCGCGCGATGGACATGCGAAGCGAGCCACGCATGAACGAGCGTGCGCCGATAGAGGCACGCGAGAGCATGCGTCCGGCGTTCGTCGAGGAACCGCCTCCGCCCGTGGTTCGCGAGGAAGCCGAGCCGCGCGGTGAGATGCCAGTGCGCCGCTCGGAGGGCAACGGAACCTCCCGGCGACGCGAGCGCTTCGGTCCCGACAACGAGCAACCCGAGTTCCTGCGCCGGCCGGTGCGTCGGCCGCGTCGCGATAGCGAGGCGGCGGCCACCGAGGCGAGCAGCGCGGGAGACGAGCCGCCCCGCGAGTGAGCTGATGCCACCTATGTGGCGATCCGACGTTCGAGACAGGCGCGATGCAACTGCATCGCGCCTTTTTTGCGTTCGCGACGTCTCGCGTCGATAGCTGCCTGCCTCGTCCGGTTTGTGCTAGAAGATTGGGGCTGACGGGCGAGCGTCCCGCTTCTGGGCAGAGAACGGGAGTACGGCGCGGCACGATCGGTCACGACCTTGAGACTTGCGTTGTGCAACGGGAGTTCTGTGAGCGATGACGAACCGGGACAAGACGCAAACAGTGCACATCCCCGCAGCCTTCAGCGCCGGCAGCGGCGCCAACTTGGACAACGTCTCGACCCAGGTTCTCGGGGACAAATCGAATATCAAAGTCGGCGAACTCGTCGTCATCGAAGGGGCCGGCAAGGGCGAGATGCGTCCTGTCTTCAGCGGCACCAACCAGGTGGGCCGGAGTGAGGAGAACCGAATTCCTCTCGATTTCGGGGATCCGACCATCTCGCGGCTTCAACACGCGGTCATCACTTACGACCCGGGCATCAATGCCTTCCGCATCTACGACGGCGGCAAGCAGAACCCGATCCACGTCAACGGTGAGCGCCTGACCAGCGATCGCGCCATGCAGCACGGCGATACCATCCGCATCGGTATGACGACATTGCGCTTCTCCGTCACCTGAAGGCGCCCTACATGAGGGAAGCACGCAGGCAGGGTGCCGCGAGCCCTACGCGATGCGCGCGCTTCACTCCGTTGTTCCGTTTGCAGTGACGAGGACCATGACCAACTTTTCTCCCCGCGAGATCGTCTCCGAGCTCGATCGCTTCATCGTCGGACAGGCCGAAGCCAAGCGAGCCGTCGCCGTCGCGCTTCGTAACCGCTGGCGGCGCCAGCAGTTGACCGGGGCCCTGCGGGAGGAAGTTCTGCCCAAGAACATCCTGATGATCGGGCCGACGGGCTGCGGCAAAACCGAAATTTCAAGGCGGCTCGCACGTCTGGCGGGCGCGCCTTTCCTCAAGGTCGAGGCCACAAAGTTCACCGAGGTCGGCTATGTCGGCCGGGATGTCGATTCCATCGTCCGCGATCTGGTCGAGGTCGGGATCGGCTTGGTTCGCGAGCAGCGCCGCGCCGAGGTCAAGGCGCAGGCGGAGAAGAATGCCGAGGACCGCGTGCTCGACGCACTCGTCGGCCCCAATGCGCGCGCGGAGACGCGGGAAAGCTTTCGCCGTCAGCTGCGCACGGGCAGTCTCAACGACAAGGAGATCGAGATCCAGGTCGCCGATGCCGGACCGGCCTTCCCCACGTTCGACGTCCCGGGTGGCCAGATGGGGATGATCAACATCGGCGACATGCTGGGCAAGGCGCTGGGCCAGCGCACGCGTCCGCGCAAGTTGACGGTGGCGCAAAGCTACGACGTACTGATTGCCCAGGAGAGCGACAAGCTGCTGGACACCGAGCAGATCACGCAGGACGCGATCAAGGCCGTCGAGAACGACGGCATCGTCTTCCTCGACGAGATCGACAAGATCTGCTCGCGCGGCGATGGCAGCCGAGGCGGCGCCGACGTTTCGCGCGAGGGCGTGCAGCGCGATCTGTTGCCGCTCATCGAAGGCACGACCGTCTCCACCAAGCACGGGCCCGTCAAGACCGACCACATCCTCTTCATCGCATCGGGCGCCTTCCATGTCTCCAAGCCGTCCGATCTGCTCCCCGAGCTGCAAGGCCGGCTGCCCATCCGTGTCGAGCTGAAGCCGCTCACGAAGGAGGATATCCGCCGGATACTGACGGAGCCCGAAGGCAGCCTCGTGAAGCAGTACGTGGCGCTGATGGCGACCGAAGGCGTGGAGCTCGTCTTTACCGACAACGGCATCGACGCGCTGGCCGACGTGACCGTCGAGGTCAACGGCACCGTCGAGAACATCGGTGCGCGCCGTCTGCAGACCGTGATGGAGCGCGTTCTCGAGGAGATCTCGTTCGAAGCCTCCGACAAGGGCGGCCAATCTCTCACCGTCGATGCGGCCTACGTCATGGGGCGCGTCGGTGATCTCGCAAAGAACACCGACCTTTCGAAGTTCATTCTCTGAGCGCCCGCCACCCCCTGGTTGACAGGGCGCCGCACGGCTTCAAACTCGGGTTCGCGTCAATATGCGAGCGGCACCAGCAGGAGAGTGACCCCATGAGCGATGTATTCACCGAGGCGAGCTACGGCATGCGCGAGATCGGTTACGGTGAGCGCCCCGCGGTGCTCGTCGTCGACTTCCAGAAAGGGTTCTGCGACCCGCGGTTCCAGATGGGGCGTTCGCCGCGCATCCACGCCGCACGCGACCGGACCGTGAAGCTGATCGAAACAGCGCGCCGTTGCAACGTTCCGGTCGTCGCTTGCACCGCCGGTTGGTTCTCCGAGAAGGACATGCAGCCCTGGAAGGTCTCCGCTCTCTACGAGAATTTCTTCGAGGGCCAGGAAGCCGTCGAGATCGATCCGCAGATCGCCGCGGCCGGCTACGATTTCCTGTTCATGAAGTGCGCGCCGTCCATCTTCTTCCAGACACCGATCATCCCGTTTCTGACGAAGCACCGTATCGACACGACCATCGTGACGGGATGCGTCACGTCCGGTTGCATCCGCGCAAGTGTCATCGACAGCTTCAGCTACGGCTACCGCACGATGGTCGTCGACGACTGCTGCGGCGATCCTGCACAGGAGTCGCACGATGCCAATTTGCGCGACGTGGGCCGTCGCTATGCCGACATCAAGACGGCTGCGGACGTGGAGGCCTATTTCGAGGATGTACGGCGCCGCAACGCCTGAGCATCGCCACGCCAACACAAGACGGGAGCACGCGACGTGCGAGGACGATCCCACCTGCGCCGGACCATGATGATCACACCCGGGAATCGCGCCGAGAGGCTTGCCAAGGCAGTCTCCCTGCCGGCCGATTGCATCGTCATGGACATCGAGGACGGCGTGGCGCCCGCGGCCAAACCGGCCGCGCGCGCCGCGATCGCGCAGGCGCTGCGGACGCTCGACTTCGGTGGCCGGGAGCGGCTCGTGCGCATCAATGCGGTGGGTACGGCCGAGCACGCCGCCGACCTGGACGCGCTCGACATCGCTCGCATCGATGCGTTGTTCGTGCCGAAGGTCGAAAGTGGTGATCAGCTGCGGACGCTCACCCTTTGGCTCGACGCGGCAGAGGCGCGCGCCGGGCGGACGAGCCCGATCGAGATCGTCGCCACCATCGAGACCCCGCGCGGCTTGCTCCGCGTGCTCGAGATCGCGGATGCGAGCCCGCGCACCACGGCGCTCTTCTTCGGCTCGGGCGATTACACGGCGGCGACCGGCAGTGCCGTGACCGAGCGCACGCTCGCCGCGCCGCGTGCACTGATCGTAGCGGCGGCGGCCGCCGCCGGGATCGAGGCGATCGATGCCGCCGAATTCAACGACGTGAAGAACCCGGAGGCCGCGCGGGCGGATGCGCTGATCGCACGCGAACTCGGTTTCGCGGGAAAACTCATCTTCCATCCCAACCAGCTCGCGCCGGTGAACGCCGTCTTCACGCCGACGGATGACGAGATTGCCAAGGCACGGCGCATCGTCGACGCCTACATGGCCGCCAGCAGCGAGGGACGCGGCACGGCCGTAGTCGACGGCACGTTCATTGCCGTCGACATCATGCTGATGGCCGAGCGGGTGATCCGGCGCCGGGCCCTGGCCGACGCACGCGCCCGACAGGGTTAACGTCGGCCTTCACGCCTCAGCTTCGCTTCCCGCCGCGTGATATAGGCGGCCGAGGCGAAGATGATGGCGGCACCCACCCAAGTCCACACGTCGATCAGCTCCCCGAAGATCCAGTAGCCGATGACGACGACGAAGGGCAGGCGAGAGAACTCGAACGTCGAGATCAGCGATGCGTCCGCCGCGCGGAAGGCCCGCATCAGGGCAGCATGTCCAAGTACGCCCGTGACCGCGATGACAAAGAGAACGGGCAGCAGATCGAGGCCCGGCATGCGCCACACGAAGAGCGCCGGCACGAGCGACATCGGGGTCATCATTGCCGTCGTGATGAAAACGATCTTGTCGGGATCGTCGGTGCTGGTGAGGTGTTTCAGGAGCGCGCCGATGGTGCCTCCCGCGACAGCGGACACGAGTGCGCAGGCCTGACCGAGCCCCAGACTCGAGGCGCCTGGCCGAAGGATGATCATGGCGCCAATGAAGCCGATGACGAGGGCCGTCCAGCGCCTCAGCCGCACCTTTTCGCCCAGGAACACGATCGCGCTCAGCGTGCCGAACAGCGGCGACAGGAAGCCGATCGCGGTCACCTCGCCCATCGGAATCAGGGCCAGCGCATAGAACCACGACGTCATCGACACGAGACTGATGAGGACGCGAATGCCGTACAGGCCCATGGACCGGGACCGGCAGAGTGACCAGCCGCGCCAGGCGAGCAGCGGCAGCATGAGGATCAGCGCGGAGAAATTGCGCAGGAACACGATCTGTAGGGGATCATAACCCATGAGGGCCGCTTTGCGTGAGGCGGCGGCCAGGGCGGCGAACAACACCATGGCGAGCGTGACCCAGCCGAAGGCGATCATCGGATCCGACCGGCGTTCGATCTCGATGACGGCCGGTATCCCGTCCGGAGCCTGGGCTGCGGGAGCGACAGAGGACAAGACGTCGTCCTTTCGATGGGAAGAAGCGGAAATCACGCAGCTGCAGCGCGATTCGATTGCGGGCAAGCTCGGCGATTGGCATGGCGCTCGCAAGGCGCGGGCTGACCCGATGCCGCAATCCCGCTATGCAAAGCTGAGACAACGAACCGCGCGAACGCATGCTGGCAGGCGCGGCAGTTTGCTCGCATCAAGGGCTTGCGCCCCGGCGCGTGGCGTTGGATCGTTGTCCGGGAGGCCGGGGCAGGAAAGCCCAGGCGTTACAACTCGCAATAAAGGGAGAACGTACATGCGACGCATTCTGCTCGCGACCGCGGCGGCCGCTGCCGTTGTCGCGGCCACGGCGCCGGCAATGGCCGGCAAGAAGGACGATACGCTCGTGTGGGCGACCGATCGCGAGAACGCGATCACCGATTCCAGCTATCTCAACACGCGCGAGATGGTGATCATGGGGTCGCTCATCTACGACCGGCTCGTCCATCTCGATGATAAATACAACCCCGTGCCGCTGCTGGCCTCGGCCTGGAAGTGGGCCAACGACACCACGCTGGAAATGGATATCCGCAAGGGCGTGAAGTTCCATTCCGGCAAGGAGCTGGATGCGGGCGATGTCGCCTACACGCTGAATTTCATCATCGACAAGTCGCACGGCTCGCTGAACTACTCCTATGTCAGCTGGATCAAGTCCGTGGACGTGGTGGACAGCCACAAGGTCCGCATCAACTTGCACAAGCCGTTCCCGACGGCGCTGACCTATCTGGCCGGATCGGCCAACATCATGCCGAAGGGGCACTACGACAAGGCGCCCGCCACGCCCGACGGCAAGAAGGACTATGGCGCGGTTCCCGCCGACGGCACCGGTCCCTACAAGGTCAAGGAAATCAAGCCGGGCGAGTCGATCCTGCTCGAGAAGAATACCGGCTATTGGGATGGCAGCCCCAAGGGCAAGCCGCAGATCGGCAAGATCAAATTCCGCACCATCAAGGACAGCAACACACGGCTGGCCGAGGTGATGACCGGTGCGGTCGATTGGGTTTGGGATGTGCCGAAGGATCAGGCCGAGCGCTTGAAGAACGCGCCGACGCTGACCGTCGAAAAGGCGAAGACGCTGCGCATCTCCTACATCAATTTCGACGCCAAGGGCATTTCGCCCGACAAGCGCTTCACGGACAAGCGTGTGCGTCAGGCGATCGCGCACGCGGTCAATCGCGAGGCGATCGTGAAAAATCTCGTCGGCGAGCCGTCCGAGGTCATCCATTCGGCCTGCCACCCCGACCAGTTCGCCTGCACCGAGGACGTGCCGAAGTACGACTACAATCCGGAGAAGGCGAAGAAGCTCCTCGCAGAGGCGGGCTTCCCGGACGGCTTCGAGTTCAATCTGCACGCGTATCGCGAGCGTGAGATCACCGAGGCGGTCATCGGCGATCTCGTCAAGGTCGGCCTCAAGCCAAAGCTGAACTTCCTGCAGTACGCACCGCTCGTTCAGGCCGTGCACAAGGGGCAGGTTTCCGCGACCAACATGACCTGGGGCTCGAGTTCGATCCCGGACGTGTCGGCCTGCGCGGCCTACTTCTTCGCCGGCACCAAGAACGACATGACGCAGGACCCCAAGCTGATCGAGATCATCGGCAAGGCGGACTCCACCATCGACCCCGAGAAGCGCAAAGGGCTGTGGAAGGAGGCGCTGACACGCATCGCCACCGAGGCCTACTGGGTGCCGTTGTTCACGTACGCGAAGTTCTACGTCTACTCGAAGGACCTCGACTTCAAGGCGACGTCGGACGAGATCCCGCAGTTCTACAAGGCGAAGTGGAAATAAGCCGCGCCGCCTCGCGAGACGCGAAAGGGCGGCCCAATCGGCCGCCCTTTCTACTTATGCCCCGAGTTCGTAACCCCGTTCCCCGCGATCGAGACGACATCCTGCCTGCGGCTCCCGCGGCGGAATCAAGCGAGCTCGGGAATGGTCGGCCGGATGTCGTCCCAGGGTCGTGCTTCCTCGTACCAGGCCGCAAGGCGCAGGAGCTGCGCGTCAGCACCTCGCCGTCCGACGAGCTGCAGCGACACGGGCAGGCCGTCGCTGTGCAATCCGACGGGAATGACGATGGCGGGATTGCCGGTGAGGTTGAAAGGGTGCGTATAGGGATACCACGCGCGCCGCACGCCGCCGGCCGCTTGATTGCCGATCAGGACCGGTTCGAACAGAGCCTCGTCGATGCCGAGCGCCGTCCGCGACAGTGCCGGCATGGCGATGACGTCGAAGCGCTCGAACCATTGCTGCACCTTGCGATAGAGCTTGGTGCGCTCCAGCAGAGCGTGGCCCACCATCTCGCCGCTCTGCCCCTCGCCGCCCGACATCTGTCGCAGCAGGGTCGGTGAAATCCTGTCCCGCCATTTCGGCAGCAGGCCCGCGAACCGCGCATTCCAGAGTGCGGTGGACAGAGCGAGCCAGTAAGGCTCCGTCGGCTCGAGGTCGTCCCCCATCGGCTCGATGGTCGCGCCGAGTTCGCCGAGAAGCCCCGCCGCACCTTCACACCGCGCGAGGTACTCCACATCGGCAAGCGTGTTGGCGAGGTAGGGGCGCCACGCCACGCGCAGCCCCTTGAGATCGCCCTCCGGCCGGGCCGCCGCGACGTAGCCCGTCGTCGCCATACCGAACGAGTGCGGATCGGAGGGATGCCAGCCCGCCATCGCTTCCAGCATCAATGCGGTGTCCATGACGGTCCGCGTCGTCGGCGTGATGTAGCTCATGTTGGAGAACGCATCGGGCGCCGTGTCATGCGGGATGAGGCCCAGCGATTGTTTGAGGCCGAGGACGCCGTTACAAGCGGCTGGGATGCGCGTCGAGCCGCCTGCATCCGTGGCCACCGCCAAAGGCCCGATGCCCGCCGCACACGCCACGGCCGCGCCGCCCGACGAGCCGCCGGATGTGCGGCTGGCGTCATAGGCGTTGCGCGTGCGCCCGAACAGTGGCGCCTCGGTCCACGGCATGTGGCCGAACTCGGGCGTGGTGGTCTTTGCGAAAAGCACGGCACCGGCCGCCTTGAGCCGCGCAATGGAAACCTGATCTTCGGCCGGCACGTTGTGCTCGTGCACGAGGGAGCCGAAGGTCGTGCGTACACCCGCTGTGTTGACGAGATCCTTTACATGCAGCGGCACGCCGCCGAGTGGCCCTGCATCCTCGCCGCGTGCGATTTTGGCATCGATGGCCGCGGCATCGCGCAACGCTTCGTCCGCGCAGATCGTGATGAAGCAGTTGAGGACCGCTTGCGCTTTTTCCGCGCGTGCCAAAGTCGCGCGCATCACCTCGACCGCTGACACTCTGCGATCGCGCACCATTGCGGCGATTTCAGCCGCCGACACATAACTAAAATCCCCACCACTCATCTTCTACCTCCCGCGTCGAACCGGGAAAGCGTAGCATCTGAGCGATAGGGAGCAATCCGTGCCTTCGTCGCGGCCGCTGTACGTCAGGCTGCAGCGAGTTTCTCGGCTTGACCGAGCAATTGA
>VFQT010001324.1_pt1 | contig 30533 bp, 33 predicted proteins | sample 3512381 | NCBI WGS metagenome assembly VFQT01 (sample SAMN10412376, study PRJNA504923) | tailings metagenome | isolation source: Relicate 2 Philex TSF3 active mining site | place: Philippines: Tuba, Benguet | collected 2017-08-29
TATTTAGTTTTCTTTAAACTGAAATAATTATAAATTTACGATTATACTTAAAAAAATAGCATTATACGGTTTTATACGGTTTTAATCAACTGTTAACTAACCCTTGAAGATTTAAAATCAGACAAAATTTTTAATATATAAATATTTATATATTACATCTATTTTTCAAAAAAAAGTATAGTTTTTTCAAATAAAAATATAGCTTTTTTAAATATATCTGTAAAAACAATTAAGCATCAACCCTCCCTCTGATTATTTATAACTAATAACTCAATTTTAGAATTACAAGCAAATAATCAAAGCAGTTGAACAGATTAAAAACTCTTCGAGTTTTTAATCTCTTGAGTCTTAAAGACTTCGTCTTTAAGACTAACGGTGTAAATGTGCAAAGGTGTAAAAAATATCTTTATATTATTATATGAAAGAATCATCATTTACAAAAATTACACAGAAATTAATATTTTCAGAAAGATGTTTTCGTTTAATTCTTGATGGAAAAAAATTAAAAAAGTATAAAGGTAAAAACCCGTATAATTTAGCTAAAAAAATATGTAGTAAGCTAAAAAATTCTATTATAAAAATTGAATTAGAAGAAACTACAAAAAATTCAAAGAAAAAGGTTTATGGACCTTATATTGGATATTATGGTAAAATTAAAAAAAAGAAAATGAAAGGAGGAGAAGAAGAATATGAAGTTATGAGAAAAAGATTAAGTAATAGTTTGAAGAATGTCAATTTAAGCTCATATTATAAATTAAAAAATTATATTGATGAAAAAAAATTAAGAGAACATATATTAGATTTATCAAAAAATGTAATAAAAGAAAGAAGGCTGTTAAGACGTTTGAGCATTCGAAAATTAAAAAATTTATACAAGTCCAAACGAAATACCGATAATCAAGAAAAATATAAACCTTTTAAAGAAAAGTTTGATGAAGGTCTTAAAATATTTGAGAAAGGTAAAATATTATTTGAGGAAGCATTAAAAACAAAATCAAAAGAAAAATTTGATGACGCATTCAAAATATTCACAATATGTGATGAACAATATCATATTCCAAATGCATGTGAATATATTGCCAGATATTATATTCTTCGTGATAGTTACCGTAAGAATGGACCTGAATATAATAGAACAGTAGATTATATATGGAGTAATAAAATTATATCATCAATTAAAAAAGATGATGTTAAAACACTGGAATATTTACTAAAAGCATTTCAATATATAAAAGAAATTCCAAATATATATAAAAACGATTATAGTAAATATAAATCGTATATAAAAAATCATTTATGGGCTTTATTTAGACAGAGTGTATAACTTATAAACAACTTTGTAGTTTATAGTTCTAGAGTTTATCATATATAAACTGTATAACTTATAAATTATTTCATTACCGCCTTCGAATAACAACGTATTTAACTCCTTCATATTCGTAGAAGAATATGAAATAAAGCGCCTCCAACTCTGGATAATCATATTCAGGAATTTTAGGAATTGGTCGGTAAAAAGGTCGTCCTCCCACGTAATAATTTTCAAAATCGTGCTTTTCAAGAAAAAGCTTGTTCTGATACTGCTGGTTCAAGTTCCCGATGGCCCAACATCTTTGCGCGGTGTATCCAATACAAGACATATTATAATAATATATAATAATTCGTAAAATACATAATAATATATTATTATAATTTATGAATACGGAAAAAGAGTCCGACCTATTTAATGAAGCCTTCACTGACCCATTTCTATATATCTATAAATCGAAGTTCAATTACTGTATCATCCATTTTGTATCAAAATCCCCATTTCAAATTAGAACTATTGAATCGTCCGAAAATTTAGATGAAATAATTCAGAGAATCGCTGGCCACGCAAAGAGGATGTGCGTTCCATTTGTAAAAAACACAATTTACGAATGAAGAATACCAATATAGTATTTATTCACATATTCCAGCGCGTCATCTTTATGTCCGACTCTTTTGAAAATCTCGGTCGCGTCTTTTCCAAGGCCATATTTGATGACTTCCCCGCCGGGGTGTATCTTAACCCACTCAGTTATATCATAAACATTCCCATATAAAACAATCCACGCGTCCGCAAGTGTATTATGGCACCGGACCTCGCTCATTTTATAGACGGGTTCCTTCCTAAAATCTCCCCGCAAATACCGCGAGTAGAACTCCCGCGCATTCTGTAAAGCGCCCTCTATCCATCCTTGAACCAACGAAAACCGCTCCCCAATGATATGAATATTATTGGCGGTTGGCTTGAATGAAATGGCTTGGGTCCGCTTCGGAATAAAGTTGGGCCGGTAGTAGTGAGTCCCCGCATTCCAGTAATTCTGCTTTATCCAGAGGGGCCTTTCGAGCTTCGCTTTCGGAAAAATGGCGCGCAACTGCTTCTCTAAATCGGGCCAGAGGGTCCCGCGCATTTCAGAATCAATCCAGAATTTAGCATCATTTCCGGTGGTGTATGATATCATAATAATGTCCGCGCTCACTGGAATAATCTGGCGGATAGTTGTCGATGCGTGGATGACTTGTTTAGGAAACCAACTCCCGTCGCGAAATTTAGCATAGATGCGGTTCAACTTCTCTTGTCCGACTGATTTAAGGACAGGCGCGAACGCGTCCAGTCCCGCAATGGCCTCGATATTGGGACAAGCTAAAATGATATGGTCCGCGGTATAATGGTGGTCATTGCTTGTATAAATATTATTGTTTTCAGCAATTTTTACGACTTTTTCATTCATAAAAAATTCGTAGTTTGGATACTGGGAGAGGTCCGCATATAGTGCTTCAACAAGAGATGTGAGTCCAGCGGGGACGTGATAATACTGGTCCACATCCTCTTCTTTGATTTGGCGGGCTAAATTGGCACAATTGGACCCCTCCCAGTCCTCATTATATCCATACCACTTCTTCAAGAGGGTATATTCGGTCTCCGTAAAATAGTTGGTCGCAACGGACGCAAATGTTTGGTAATTATAGCGCTTCCGCTTACATTCCTTTAAAAACCGTCCCAATTTGCGGTTGAGCTCTTTACTGAGTTTGATGTTCGTCTTTGTTATAAATGGAGCGTAGGCGATGTTATAATGGCGCAGGAGTTGTAGTAAGAGGACGTGATTCTTGTTGAAACGGAGGGCGCCTGTTTCAATGGGGGGCGACCCTTCGATAGGGACCGAGTGAATACGGCCTCCGATTCTGGACGATTTCTCTAAAATACACACGCGCAAATTACGGGAGCGACATAGTGAAAGAAAGTATAAACAGGATATTCCACACCCGACAATTATTATATCATATTTTTTCATTATTATTATAAAATAATAATATATAAAAAAATTGAAGGAAAATATATAGTTATTTTTAGCGATTAAAAAATGACATTTTCAATTTTTTACAATGGAAAAGAATATGAGCTTCCTGAATCAATGCGGTTTTTAAGTGAATATCAAGATGATTCAATGAAAATTTATGGGTTCCTGACATTATCTCATGTCAAAATAGTTGAGATATTGATACGTGGTGAAGAGTATGGATTGCCATACAAACTATTTATTGGAGTAATGCCAACAAACCGAAATTCAAAAATGATAATTTTTGGAGAATATTTTCGGGATTCTCCTTATGAATATGGCTCATTTCGTCATATAGAAGTTCCTAATTCGGAAATGATTGATTTCGTATGTGATTCAGAATCTTTTGATATTGATATTTTAGATCTTAAAAACAATACATACGCAATTTTGTTGAAAACAGGAGTAATTATTATCGGCATTACACCGGCCTTTCAGAAATATTTGGACGAAAATGGAGACGATGATGATGGATACTATGATAATAGTTATTTATATGTGGAATGCTTCAATTTTGTTCGTGATATCACATATTCTCCTTTCAATCGATCATCCATTGATTGTTATGATCTGATATTTGATGAAGAAATGACTTCAAGATCGGAAAAAAATGACGGTGGTTCAAGGATTTGTTTAGATTTTACTCGAACTTGCAGGTGCTCTGATGATGATTGCCTGACCAAATTACATTGGAAAACAGAGAATTCTATCTGGATTGATATTTCGAATGAAGAAATCGGAATTGAGTATACAAGGAATACAACTACTTATGACCGATATATAGTTGATGGAACTGAGTATAATGATTTTCCTACTATACAGACTGATGAAAAAGATGACAATTTCCATCATGAAATCACATACAAACTGACGTTTTCAGAAGACGAATCAGAAGAAGATGATTAGCAAAATCAATGATTTTGCTATTATAATTAACAAATAAAAATTGATGAAAAATGTGTAGTTATTTTTATGAATTAAAAAGATGACAGACTTGACAGAAGACTTGATAGACGACTTAGAAAGAAAAAACTTTCCAATTTTTCACCAATCTCTTGTTTTTGGAACCGATGAAAGTGGAAAAAGAGCATTGATATATATTCCAATAACAAGAAATTTTGGAATAAGATTACATGATGATAATGATGATGATATTTGGATAGAATCCAAATATATCTTAGATTTTACAGAAATTACATATCTTGGAGAACACGTCGATTTATATCTAATCGTTGGTATTTTGAAAGATGAAAATGAAACAAATATATTTTTCGGATTCTTTACACAATCCGATGATAATAAATATATCATAAATAATGATAAATGTTTTTTTATATCTTCAATATATAATATATACATTCAACAACCAGAATGTCTTGAATTTCTTGGAAATTTTACTTGGGCGATTTGTTTAAAAAATGAGGTTCATTTTATTCAGATCACACAAAATCTTCTTGATGCGTTTGCTGATTCCAGAACATATAGATATATCGATATCCTAAATTTTGGTGTATCATTTGATAAAAAAATTATTACACCGACCGAAAAGAAAAATGAGACAAATAAAAACTTATTTATAAATTCTATAACTATGTTTTAAGTAATTTGTCAAATGTTTCTTTTGTATTTTATTTTGTAATATATCTTTTATAACCTTATCTATATCTTCATATGTATTTGGACTTTCCTTCTTTATATAATGTTTTAACTGACTAAAAAATTCCTCAATAGAATTGGTTTCTGGATGATATGCAACCGAATATAATAATTTATTACTATCATTTTCTATCTTATCTTTTATCAACTTTGATTTATGAATAACCGCATTATCCATAATTATTAAATAATTTTTATAATTATTTTTAATGTATTCATCATAAAATTCTAATATATCCGTTGTTTTTTATTCCTCCTTTTCTTTCTCCATATAATTTCCAACCAACCACTTTATCTGCACAAATAGCACATAACAAATTATATCGCTTATATGGATACTCGTGTGTCTTTTTAATAACTCGTGTTCCACTTCTACTACGACCATATGAATGTGTCATATTCAAATATATTGAAGTTTCGTCCATGCATATTGTTTTACGATAGTCATAATCATTTAATTTATTATAAAATTCAACTAAATCTTGTTTTTCTTGTCCTTCTCGTTTTTCCGGATAATATTTGCTACGCAAACGCTTTCGTGTTATTTTCATTCTGTTTAAAATATTATTGATACTTCTATCTGTTAGAATAACATTAAATTTATCATTTACTAATTTAGAATATTCCCATAATGTCGTAGTTGGGTCTCTTTTTACTTGTTCTTTTACAATTTTTTCTATTTCAGGAGTTATTTTTAGATTATGATTTTTGCGTGTTTTTCTACTAATGTTTCCCTGCAGTTTATATCTTTTAATCCAACGATGCAACGATTGATATTTACATTTAAAAATATTACATGTATCTCGTAAATCTTCGTTATGATTTATATAATACATAACCGCACTTAATTTGTAGTCATCACTATGTTGTTTCATTATATTATATAAATTATTTAAAATTAACTTATATAATATTATTATTCATAATGGATATTGATATCATACAACAGGAAAATAACGAACTAAAAGAAAAGGTCAAAGATTTAGAAGAAAAACTTAAAAAATACACAAATGGAGATAATCACAAGCGATATTATGAAAAAAATAAAGATAAGATAAAAGAGCAAGGTGCTACTTATTTAAAGAAGTTGAAAGAAGAAAACCCTGAAAAGTTAAAAGAATATAGACGGAAGTATTATTTGAAAAAGAAAGAAGAAATGCAAAATAAGGATAATTAAAAAATTGATTTATAAATAAGCAAATATAGTTATAAATAAATACAAATGACACAACGAGCATCGCCTGTAAAATATAGTTTGGATATTCTTATAAAGTTCTGTAATGAAAATCATATAACTTTGTTGAAGGATTATTCTGGTGAATTAGTAAATAGAGAAACACGAATAGAAGGGAAATGTTTAAGCGAAGGATGTGAAAATAATTTTGATAAAACTTTTAGACAACTTATTATCACAAATGGATATTGTAAGGAATGTACTATTGGTAATAGAAAAGAAAAAACAAAAGCAACTTGTTTAAAAATTTATGGTGTGGAACATTCATCACAAAATAAAGAAATTAAAGATATTAAGAAAGCAACCTGTTTAAAAATTTACGGTGTAGAAAATCCATCACAAAATAAAGAAATTAAAGATAAGAAGATATCAACTTGTTTAAAAAATCATGGCGTAGAACATCCATTCCAATCAGAAGAAATTAAGGAAAAAATGAAAGACACATGTTTAGAAAAATATGGTGTTGAAAATCCATCACAATCAGAAGAAATTAAAGAAAAAATGAAAGTTACTTGTTTAGAAAAATATGGTGTTCAACAATATTCGCAAACAACTGAGTACAAAGATAAATTTAAAGCAAGTTGTTTAAAAAATCATGGTGTTGAACATCCATCGCAATCACAAGAAATTAAAGATAAAAAGATATTAACTTCTTTAAAAAATTATGGTGTTGAATATCCGTCTCAAAATCCAGAAGTTGCTGAACGAACATCAAAAGCATCATATTCCAGAAAGGATTATACACTCCCATCAGGTAAAATAATACAAGTTCAAGGATATGAACATTAAGCACTTGATGAATTGGTACATACGTTCAACGAAGACGAAATAATAACTGGTTCCGGTTCTGTTCCTGAAATATGGTACGATGACGACGAAGGACTGAAACATAGACATTTCGTAGATATATTCATACCATCTCAAAATAAGTGTATCGAGGTTAAATCTACATGGACTGCTGAAAAAAAGAAGGACAATATTTTCAAAAAACAACAATCAGGAAAGCATTTAGGATATAATTATGAAATTTGGATCTACAACTCAAAAGGAGAAAAAGTAGAATGTATTGTTTAGAACTAACTTATTTAGGAATTGTGTATTTCTGCGTATAATTACTTAAAAATAAAATATTAAGTAATTATATAATGTATGAAAAGGTAAAACCGCCTGATAAATATCGGTGTATAAAACTTCCAATACAGAAAATTTTAAAATCAGATTTAGCGATTGATGTTTTAGAAAGGATTAATGACGCTGTTTCAAGAACAAACATAATAACCACAAACTCTTATTTTTTATTGAGGTTATGGGTGCTTCAAAAGTATCATAACAATCAGGAAATACCAATTATAACAGAAGATACAATTAGAATGTCTATGAAGTCATTAGTGAAAGCATCAGCAGGACCGAAACCCAAAGGAAATAATTTAGCACTACTCCAAGAATTTCAAAATATTGGTAATTCTATATTTACACTACAAGATGGTAAGAATTTATCTGCTATTTTAGATTATTATGCTACTACGATGATTACTGCTATTGAAAATAACATCAAAATGCACTTTATTGACTACATTAAACGGTTTGTTAATTCTTACTTTAAAAATATATACCAAAATGAACTTCAAAACAAAGAGTTCAAGAAACAATTTTATAAAGAACTACAACAAGTAAAAAATGATATCATAAACGATGCTGAAATTTTAACCTGCGATGAAAAATACCATAATTGGTTGAATGATAATAGATACAAAATTGTTCCAGAGAATTATGATACAAGTTATTTTTATGATATAAAGGTCAATCCACAAAAATATTTGAAACACATGATATTTATGAATTTGCAGTTAGAAGAAATGAATACAAAAATGTTCCAGTTTTTTCCACTTCAAACCCATCTAATACCAAGGCATATACAAATAGATACAAAATCTCTTGTAGAACTACTTATTGATACTGATAAAAAACAATATTTTGATAATATTGAAACAAATAAAGAAAAATTATGGAATACATTTTTTAAACTGCATCATATGAATAAGTATGTTTTTGATTATACCATTATAACCGATGGATATTCGGTTTCATTACGATTTTTACATACTGACTTTGTAAATGAAGAGAGAATAAAGAAAGATAAGATGAAGAATGGAAAGAAACTAATGAAAGGACTAACTAACGAGGAAAAAGAGATTAAAAAACAAGAAAAGCAAGTGCAACAAAATAAGTTAAAAGAAGAAAATAGAAAAAGAAGAGAATTAGAAAAGAAGGAAAAGAAGGAAACAAAGAAAGAAGTATTACACGAGTTTCCGTATATTGATGAAGTTTCAAAGGATTTTTTAGATGGAAAACATTTATTTATTGACCCTGGAAAGCGTAGTTTATTAACGATGATGGATGATGATGGTAATTATTTTTCATATACAAATAAGCAACGAATAAAAGAAACAAAGCGAATAAAATATTCATCATTATTAAAAAATTATAAGGATAAACAACACATTACTGAAATTGAAAATACATTATCATTATTCAATTCAAAAACATGTGATATTGAAAAATTTAAAGAATATATCAAAGAAAAACTAAAAGTAAATGATGCTATTGCGAAATTATATCAAGATGAAAAATTCAGAAAATACAAATGGTATTCGTATATCAATACAAAAAGAACAGAAGACAATATGTTAAATAAGATTGAGAACAAATATGGTAAGGATATAAAAATCATAATTGGTGATTGGAGTATTGGAAAACAGATGAGAAATTTTATATCAACTCCAAATTTAGCAATAAAAAGAAAACTAAATACCAGATTTGAAGTTTATAATATAGATGAATTTAGAACATCATGCTTGAATTATAAAACAGAAGAATTGTGTAATAATTTATATTTACCAGATAAGAGAAACATAGAACGAAAGATGCATTCAATCCTAACATTTAAAATGGAAAACAAACGGAAGGGATGTATCAATCGTGATAAGAATGGATGTAAAAATATACAAAAGGTATTTAATCACTATATAGAAACAGGAGAAAGACCTGAAAAATATAAGCGTGATTATAAGTTTCAATAAAATATACTAACCACTATTAGCGATTACTAATCGCTATAGTCGTCAAATAGTATAATGCTCTTTAAGAGTGCATTTATATCACCAAAGAGATTAACTGAACGATTTTTTATTTTTTTATAGAAAGTTTGTCTTATTTTTCTTTTCGGTCGGTGTAATTTTCGTTTGATTCATCGGAATTTTGGTCATAGTGATTCATCTAGTTATTCAATTGTAAATTATGACAATGTGATTTCAATTGAATGTACAAATAATTATCCAGATAAGATTGATACTTTTGGTAAGTTAAATATTAGAATTATTCTGATAGATGAAAGACAATTTTTAGACGAGTTTGAATATTCTTTAATTGTATATAGACATTTTTCTGGAAAACACAATGGAGATACAGATGATGCTGATTCTGTGGATTTACAAGAATACGAAAGGTCTGATGTTATGCGATTTAGTTATGAATGAGAATTCAAAAACGTGCGTTCATTTTATAAAATATGTAGAAATTGATGGTAAATTTTGGGTATTTTTTAAGGAAATATAAAAATGAACTCGAAATCTACTAAAATATATGAGTTTAACACAGGTTATCCTGCTGATGGAAATGAATATCGAAAAATTCCTGTTGATGTGTTCATCAAGAATTTACCACCAAATTCTACTGCGACTGTTCATTCAACCGTAGAATTTGGCGGCTGTTCATGGTTTATCTGTTATTCGGTCCTGTCTTATCGTGGTCTAACCGAATACTTTCACGAGCTGGTTTCCGATTCGGATGAAAGCAATGACTATGTCTTGAACCTAGATTATGATTCAGGAAAAGCGGTTTGTTCATTCAATTCAGATAAAAAAGTTGTATTTGTCAACTCAAATAATGATGTGTTGGATGAACAGAAACCAATGTTTTATGAAGATGTCATTAATAATGATTTCAAAATTTTTTTAGTCATTTTTCAAAACACAATTGTTTTATTTTGGAATAATGACAGCGGACAAGTTGTAGTTAAGACGCTTGATTTATCATCATTCATAGCATTTGAGGATTATGATTTTACGCGGGTAGTCATAGATCCGTCGGCTGATTTCATGTATAATGGTAGGTGTTCTATCACATTTTGTGAGACGCCATCAGACTCAAATACTTATTATTCTGTTTATGTTGACATTAAGTCGTTTTTAGAATATAATGATGTGTCAGCGGTCTTGTATTACCACAGATTTAACCAAATGTGTACTTCTCAATTTAGCGGTTCTCAATTTATACAAGATACAGCTGACAATTGTGATACTTTTGATCTGAAGCTGTCTTGTTCTGTGGATGGCTCCGAAGTTGACTCAGATGATGGCTCCGAAGCTGGCTCAGAAGATGGCTCCGAAGCTGACTCAGATGATGGCTCCGAAGTTGACTCAGATGATGAATAAGAAGATGGCCTCATGACGTATATGACACACTCTTATGCACAGAAGTATGAAAAATCACTTGATTTTTCTTTTATAAATAACAAATAAAAATTGATTCAAAATATAAAATTATTTTTAGAATCAATAAAGATGTCTGAATCTGAATATGAATCTGAATATGAATATGAATCAACTTTTTATAGAGAAAACGAATATGGAGGATATGTTAAATGTACAGATCCGCGCCATGTTAGTGGATGTGGTCTTCGAAATAGATATTGTCTCGAGACCATCGATAAACAAGGAAACAATATTCAAATTATGAGTCCCATATCGGATACCATAGTATTGATTGAAATAAAAGAACCGGATTATAGAAGTCCAAACGCGTTTTTTATTACAATATATTTTGACAATGGTTCAATATTACTCGGATTTTTCATGAATTCTGGTAAGTATCGTGAGGATTACGAGAAATGCTATAAATTTTTTACTCACTATGATTATTTCAATTATTCTGAAACGCATGTTTTTCATTTGAAACCGGAAGAAGGAAAAACCATCGATTTTTTTGAAGTGGTTAGTCATAGTTCTTATTGTTTTTATGAAGAATATTGTTGGATTGTTGTTAGTGGAGGAGTTGTTTCTCTTTTGAAAGTTGATGAAGACACACTCTTGAACATCTTCTATTATCCAATGTCTTATCATCCTCATCCTTACAAAGATATTTTTTCTATAAGCGAATTGGACTTTTCTGAAAGATTAGAAGGGCTTGGAGAAGTGGTTGGGTCCTGTCGCATTGATGCGGACGGGAGACCAGTCAAAATAAGTTGCGATTTTCAAAATAAATCAGGAGAAATTGGTCTAACTGTAGAACTCGAAATTTTTGAAGCAAATTACGAGCGAGAACAAGATGGAGAACGTGATGGAATTAGCTGTCCAGAATATCGAGAAGCTGAACTTAGAGAGGTTGGCGTTTAGAAAATTAAATCTAATATGACGAAATATTATAAAAATACAAATATATTTAAGTTGGTAAATAATGGTCATTATCAGTTTGATAAACGGTAAGAGCGCAGGTAGAAACTGACTCTTCTCTGTGATACATCGGTCTATTCTTATAATTGCGGAAAGCCTCTCATTAGTCCGGATTGGCATATGTCCAGTTATTATTATATCTTACTTTTATTTGCATTTTATGATAATATCAGATGTTTCTTTTAAGTTATAATTTGAAAAAATTGCGATTTTTACCACATATTATAATAGTCTGATTATTCAGAATTTGAAATCCTCGAATTTTTAATCAAATTTTCTAACGTATCTGAAGAATAAAATATTTTTCTTAATTTACCGTATGCTAATGTTTTTGTATTTCGAATAATCTTTGTATAAGCGGTGTATTTTCCAAATTTTTTGTCTTGGCGCGTAATTGAACGAATTATTTGTGTATTCCTAATTGAATCTGTTAAACAATATTTTCCATCGGTTTCTCTACAATATGGTTTATTATTTTTTTTAGATACTATAAATTTTGTAGATATAAGTATCAGTTCGTTTTTATTTTTAACATTTTTGTTTTGGGATGATTTTGATTTCTTATAATTGTTCTTTATTATAGTTTCAAATGTTTCCGGCGAATATAAGATTTTTTTACTAAACAATACAATTTTCGTGTAAATTCTATATTTTCCGATTTTTTTATTTTGGCGCGCAATTGAAAGAATATTATCAATAGGTAAAGACGATTTTTGTAATGAATATTTTTCATTATTTGTTTCAATAATGATTTTTGTATTTATTACGAATGGGTTTTTCTTTTGAAGTTTTGGAAATCGCATGATTATTTATTTTAGAACATATAATATTTTTATATTATATATAATATAGTAATGCCTTTCTCTTCAAGACAGTTAACCGCCAATAGTATTCAAAAAAAATTAGAAGAATATTATAAATTTTATATGAATAGTAAATTGAATTCATATGAAAAAATAATGAATGATTTAAGTAATATATGTTTAACAAGTAATATACAATTATTTAGTTTATTTAATATTATAGTAAAACCAAGAACATTTACAAATAGGTTTAGGAAAAATAATACTTTAAATAATTTAATTCAATTATATAAGATGATTCATGATATGTTAGTAAATTATGACATACAAAATACACTTGATTTAACGAATTATTCTTGTTTTTATATGCTTGTCTATCTATTTCTAAATATAAGTAATTGCGAACATTTACAAGAATATATAAAACATAATGGGATTTTAATTGATTTAATTGAACAAATTATAAATAATATATTTATGCTTACTTATTCATTTTTAATGAAAATACGATTACAATATTATAATAAATATTCTCTTGTGGAAAAAAATATTGATGCGGCATTTAAGTATTTAAATTCCACTCAGAATAACAGTTTGGATGACCCTCAGAATTTCAAGTTGGTAAATAAAGATTTAAAAATTAAACTTACATATGCTAGTCAGTTAGAAGTTGACTATAATAGAAGATTGTCAAATGGAACTCCAATAGGAAAAAATTTTGATTATCTAATAAAACTATATATACAGTTTTTATCAATGCATAATATATGTTATATGTTAAATATTACAACGAATCCATTTTATAAAGAAATAAGTAAAATGTTTACTGAGATTTCTATAAAAAATAAGTTATTATTTGAAAAATATATAAAATATCTTGGAAAATCTGAAGTAATAAATACTGGATTTGGACAAACGACAAATAGTAATGCATTAGTAAAAGGTTTGTTTCGTCAAAAACAACTATTTTTAAACTTGAACTCCCCAACCAATTTCGCAACGGTCCTTTCATAAACCCAATCCGCTAATTCCTGACTGACCTCGTTCGTCTGGAATGAATGAATTCCTCCGTATATTCTTGAAAGACCGGCGTCGCTCGCCAGTTCATCCAGCGTTTTATACCGCAACACAATTCGCGCTTTTGGCGTGATATCAGGCTCAATTGAGCTACAACCCTTATCAAAAACATACTCACCTATACTAACCGTTTTATCATTGATATTCAGAGCAGGGCACATTAAGTTGATATTAGGAATCGTCGCCGTTGAAAATCCGTCATATAGAACCGGATTACCGAACCACCAATTTAATATTTTTGAGGCTACTCGCGAAAATGTGCTATGGCCACTGGCCACATCTGGGAAAGGCGGTGTTACGAAATTAAATTCTTGGTAAGGCAACCACTGCTTCCCCAAAATGGGCGTGGAGAGAGGAGTCCAAGAAGAGACAGTTTGGTTTGCGTAATAATTGCGGATCAGATTGATGGGGCGCGCCTGATTATACGTCGACTTATAATACCACGCACTCACTCCCGCATCGAATATTCCGGCCGCCAAAGAAAAATACATTTTGAGGTCGTCCTGCGTCGACTGCTTATATTTTTGGGACAACTGCTCCGCGATACAAATGAAAAAGCCCGTTGGGGGAAGCGTTTGCGATGAAGACCCAGCAAAAAACTCCGCGATTACTTTTTTGCGGTCATCTAAATCCTTATAAACATCAAGCAACAAATCCATCTCTTTCTTCAAACCGCCCTCCCACGTTGTAGATATTTTCGCGCTCAAATCAATAATATTTGCTGTCGGATTTACGGCAAACCCGCGGTTCTTGTAGAAATTAGCCCCCAAGAAGTTCTGGACCCTGAATGAGAGTGGATTCGAGGGAACAATCAGTGGTAAATTATTGGTTCCTTTAACGGCGCCCGTTGGGACAATAAGTTGCTCCCATTTGGGGCTCGGGGTTGCGCTGGTAGAACCGGTATAGTCCGCCGGTAATCCGGACGTGTTCTTCGTGGAGAATCCGGCCCTTTGTAATTCGAGGGCTTTTTCGGTTAAATGCGATTCCGTGTAGGCGATAATGTCGGGCGTCATATTTGTTGGGAATGGGACCAGATTTATTCCGAAATCGGGGGCGCTTAATTGTGTTGCGGTCGGATAGAGCTTTTTCATGAAAGCGCGATGACCGATGTATAGCACGGTCGGAAGTAAATCGGCAGTTGATTTGGAGATATAGTTTTTTATGAGGGGGGCGTTTTTCAGGGGGGAAACGCGGTCGCTACTTGGGATACCGGCGGATTCAAATAGGGTCCCTAAATTATAGAGCATCTGAAAATACGCATACATGAGAACAGAAGTTTTCGTGGGACTGTTATCCTTATTTGCGATGACTTCTTGGAAGAAGTTCCATATGAATTTTGATACAATCATATAATATATAATATGATATTATATAATTCGGTTGATTTGAATAAAATATAGAAATTTTTTATGAAGGAACAGATTTATAAACCTCCATCATCTTCTTCTTCCTTTCATCGTGTGCCACAATCGGCCGCGGGTAATCCTTCGCGTCCCACTCCTGATTCATAATCTGTTTCGCGCTGTATTTCTCCAACTCAGGAACCCACTCCTTTATATAAACACACTCTGGGTCGAACTTCTCCGTTTGGAGCGCCGGATTCATTACACGAAACCAGTCGAGCGCGCTCGGGCCCACCCCCGCCACAACCTGCCAACCACAATTGTTCTGCGTTGGGTCATAATCGTAGAGATGGTTCGCAAAAAAGCGCTCCCCTATCCGCCAATCGTAGAGCAAATCCTTCGTGAAAAAACTGGCGACCAGCATCCGCACGCGGTTGTGCATAAAGCCCGTCGTCGTCATTTGGCGAATCCCCGCGTCGATGATTGGGTATCCGGTCCGCCCTTGGTAAAAGGCGTCCAGAAGCTTCTGGTCCGGCCGGTCCCATTTGATTTTGTCCCATTTCTTCTCGAAAGCCCCTCCAATGATGTGGGGGTAAAAATAGATGATGTTATAGTAAAAATCGCGAAAATAGAGTTCCCGCGAGATTTCCTCGTCCAATTTGCCCATTAGCTCCCGAATCGATAAACATCCGAACTTGTTGTAGGCGCTCAATTCCGTCGTTGGAATACTGGGCGTATTACGGGTTTTCTGGTAATTTTTGGGGATGTGCTTCAACTGGGCGAGCGCATTCTCGCGCCCACCGTTGTGTAAGAGGTGTGGGTTCTTCTTATAATACTTCGCGAGCGAGTGTTTTTCAAACGCAACGTCCGCGAAGTTGTATTTCGTCAGAATAATGGGCTTTCTTATAGTAAGTTCTTTGGCCTTGTTGTAGAAAGGAGTGTATTTTTTATAGATTGTTCCGGAGCCCGTCTTTACTGAACCGACCGGTTGGATACAGATGTCCTCCTTCGAGACGAACTCGACCCCGTTCTTTTTACAGAGGGCCTCTATCTTTTCATCACGGGCTCGGGAGTATGGAGTGTAGTCCTGATTAACACCCAGACGAACAATTTTGTGCTTTTTCATTATTTTTTCGATTACTTTGATTGGGTCGCCGTGGAAGTAGCTCATTTTTCCTCCTTGCTTTTCGATATTCTTCTCTAAATCTTCGAGCGACTCACACATGAACTGGACGCAATTGTTGGAGAAATAGGGATTGAGCGCGGGGTCTATTTGCTCTGGGACGAAAATGAAAATGGGGATGATGGGCTCGGGGTAGTCATGTAGGAAATTTAAGCAGGTGTTATCCTGAATCCGCAAATCGCGACGAAAAATAAATAGTTGGGACATAATATAAGATACATTATTTGTTTTATGTTATTTGAGTAAGTTTTTAACTAATCATTTTTTTGCTTTTCATTTGATTTTTGTGGAGGAATATTATTCATTTTAGTTTTTTTTAATTTTGAAATTCCATCTCCAAGTTTATTTTTAAATTCCTTAGCTTTTGTAAGTTTCTTAGTAAATGGGTCATCATTTGGTTCTATTGTTTTATTTACTTCTTTATAAGCTTTTGAATATTCATCAATTGCTTTTTGAAGTTTTTCTTTAACTTCATTAATTGAGTCTGATAAATTATTGTAATTCAAGCTTTTTTTCTTATTATTATATTCGCTTGTTCCATTATTTTTTATCTTTTCCATATTTTTATAACTTCCATCATAATATTTTTGGTATTTATCAAGTAGTGATGACATATTCGGAAATGGGTCTGTTTGATATTCTTCATTATATATGCGTTTTGCGAATATCATATACATAATTATTCCGAAAATGATACCAAACGCAATTCCGGAAGACCCTCCCTGAAAAGCACTTGGTAGTGTTCCAATAAAAATCATAATGAGCATTATAAAAAAGAAATACTGGAAACGTTGAATAAAAGAGCTTTTTTCTGTTATATAAAATTGGGTTCCGTATGTTAATTTATCGACGGGGATAAAATAGGCGAAACCGAAGGCGGCCGCGAATTTGGACCATCCGGATTTTATCAATATTTTATCTGATTTTGTTTTTATAATGGATTCACTTAATTCTTTGAACATTAGACCTTCTTCATTCTGTTCTTTTTCATATGGTATGTTAAAAAACATTCCGTGCTTCCCACTAAAAAGATACGCAACGCTACTAAATAGAGTCATTAGTGAACCAATAAACATCTGTAAGCTTCCGAAAATAATAAGGAGGTATTTTTGTAGCGGATTTAAGCGGTCATCATAATCTTGTAAAACGATTTCAACTTCATTTATTTCTGGATTAGCTGGGAGTGTTTTACCCAAAAATCCGCCGATTGCTTGATAAAAACTTGGACCCATTTCGAGAAGCCTGTATTTTTTCAGACCTGTATTTTCTTCTTCTATTATAAATTTTGATTCGGGAATATCAACTGATGGCTTGTGAAAAAGAGATGCTAAATACGGTTTTGTATAAAAGTATTTCCAAAATTGACATTTTTTAACAAAATCTTCGAAAGACTTATCATTCTTTAAATTAAAATTCGGGTTTGGATTAGGGAGAAACATTGGAAGAAACATTAGACCAATTCCGGGAATATATTGATTGCCTACATATGAGAGAATGAGGAAAAGAATGATTACTATTGAAAAATAAGTCATAAATGATGTAATTGTGCTTACTAATTTTTGAGAAGTTGGATCGATATCTGATTTATTATTATTGTTATTCATTTATATATATAATTTAATATATATAACTTTTTTGAAAAAAAAAATTATTTGATTTAATTTTTATTAGGTTCAAAAGATTCATCATATTATTTTTCAGAAAATAACATTACTAATCTTTCAAAAAATAACATAACAAATCTTTTGAAAATAACATGACGAATCTTTCAAAAAATAACATAACAAATCTTTCAGAAAATAACATAACAAATCTTTTGAAAATAACATGACGAATCTTTCAAAAAATAACATTACTAATCTTTCAAAAAATAAGACTAGTAAAAAAGGAGAGGGGGGTAAGGGGGAGAACCTAGGTTCTCCCCCGAGGAGAGGGGGGTAAGGGGGGGAACCTAGGTTCCCCCCCAGTCAAAGAACAACTGTATTGTTTCAACCATTTTCGTTGTTATATTTTCTGGATGAATCCAATAGGTTATTTGTTCCTTTAACGTGTTTAACCTCTTCTCCCATTCCTTCGTTTTTGATTTTTTAACTACGGAAATACCATTTTTATCTGTTCCCCAACATGAACTTATAGCGATTTCATCGTTATAATACTCATCTGGATTGAATCGAATAAATACGATTGGTTTATGTCCGACATCCTGAGATAATTCCATAATACGTTTGTTTTCACAACTACAATCATAATCAAGATGTTGATTCTCATCAATTTCAATAATTAGAATTTGATATCCCAAGTCTAAAAATAAATCAGGACGTCTTTTGGAGCAACCGTCTGTTATTTTTTTATCAGCAATCCATGATAGTTCGGGGAATGATGCTTTTACGAACTCTACAACTGCGTATTCTTTGGTCTTGTAATTTCTCGAAACTGGTTTTTCTGGGAATAAATGTATGTAGCAATATAAACAATATCCGTCGTATTTTTCGGAGACGTGTGTTGAACATAGGGGTGTTTTACATGTCTTATTCTTTATATCGACCATTCCATCTTTTTTGTGAGTAGTGCAATACAATCCAGATAATTCTCCCTCAAAATTAAATAATGCTCTTTTATTACAATCAAGACATTTTTTACTCAAAATATTGATCATTCCTTCTTTTTTATGATTATCGCAATATAAACCAATTTTTTTATCTTGAAAATTAAATACAGGTATTTTATTGCAATCAAGACATTTTTTACTCAAAATATTGATCATTCCTTCTTTTTTATGTTCAAAACAATATAAAGGAGATTGCTGACCTTCTACATTAAATACTGGTATTTTCTTACAATCAAGACACGTCTTATGGATTATATTAATCATTCCTTCTTTTTTGTGTTGAGAACAGTATATAGGAACTTTCTGTCCTTCTATATTAAATAATGGTATTTTATTACAATCAATGCATTTTTTACTCCAAATATTAACCATCCCTTCTTTTTTATGCTCAGAACAATATAACGCACCTTTCTGTCCTTCTATATTAAATACTGGATGTTTATTACAATCAAGACAGGTCTTACTCTTAACATCGATCATTCCTTCTTTTTTATGTTGAGCACAATATATGGGAACTTTCTGTCCTTCTATATTATATGATGGTATTTTCTTACAATCAAGACAAGTCTTATTTACGACATCGACCATCCCTTCTTTTTTATGCTGAGAACAGTATATAGGAACTTTCTGTCCTTCTATATTAAATGATGGTTGTTTCTTACAATCAAGACAAGTCTTATTTACGACATCGACCATCCCTTCTTTTTTGTGCTGAGAACAGTATATAGGCGATTTTTGTCCTTCTATATTAAATGATGGTTTTTTCTTACAATCAAGACATGTCTTACTCCGAACATCTATCATTCCTTCTTTTTTGTGCTTAGCGCAATATAATGGAGTTTTTAGACCATCTATATTAAATGCTGGAATTTTATTACAATCGAGACACGTCTTATTGATTACATTCACCATTCCTTCTTTTTTGTGTATAGAGCAATATAAACCATTTTTTTTACCTTGAAAATTAAATAGTGGAATTTTCTTACAATCGAGACATGTCTTATTTATGATATTTATCATCCCTTTTTTTTTGTGTTGAAGACAATATATAGGAACTTTTTGTCCTTCTATATTATATGATGGTATTTTCTTACAATCAAGACACGTCTTATTGATTATATTAATCATTCCTTCTTTTTTGTGCTTAGCACAATATATGGGAACTTTCTGTCCTTCTATATTAAATGATGCTTGTTTCTTACAATCGAGACATATCTTACTCTTAACATGGATCATCCCTTCTTTTTTATGCTGAGCACAGTATATAGGAACTTTCTGTCCTTCTATATTAAATGATGGGGTTTTCTTACAATCAAGACATGTCTTACTCCGAACATCTATCATTCCTTCTTTTTTATGCTTTGAACAGTATATCGGAGTTTTTAGACCATCTATATTAAATGCTGGTATTTTATCACAATCAAGACACTTCTTTCTCTTTAAATCAACCATATCTTTAAGTTTGTGCTTACTGCAGTATAATGCTTCTTTTTCATTTTTATAATTATAATTTGGTATTATATGACATCCATCTTCAATACATTTTTTATGTTTTAATTTTATTAAATTAACCATTCCTTCTTTTCGATGTTCTGAACAAAATTTTGGTTTTTTTTCATTTTCATAATTGAATGATGGAATTATATTACATCCGTCTTCAAGACATTTCTTCATTTTTAAAGTTTTAAAGTTTATCATTCCGGTTTTTCGATGTTCCGAACAATATCTTGCTTTCTCTTCGGTTTCGTAGTTATAACACGACCGTTTCGTGCAGTTGTTGATAATACACATTTTTCTAAATTTATAAATATATAATTTAGAAATTTTTTAAATCAATTTTTTTAATTTTATAAAAAGTTTTAGTGCATACCAACTGCTCCCGCAGGGAAGCCTACCAAATTAAATCCGAGGCCGAGGCCCGCCCCGCTCCTTACAGAAGCACCAGTTGAAGGACTCCACAAATCCAAAATAGCAAATACGGCTGCGGCGGTAAGCGCGAGAATTAGAACAGTGTCCCAAGGAAGAATGATACCGCGAACACGAGGAATAATCATGGCGGCTATGCCTATCGCCACACCTTCAAGTAAATATTTAACAATACGCTTTAATACTTCGGTAATTTGAAACCCACTTTTCGACTGCTGGTTCATTTAATTATAGCAAAGATTATTTTTTTTGCGTTTTAGTTTAAAGAAAACTTTATTATAATAAATATAAAATGGCTCACCAGAGAGAAGAACCAGTTGAAGACTTTTTAGAAGTAGACCAGCAAATTCCCGGACAGAATTTCGTTTGTCTTTCCTTCATTTCCCCCGAAAAAGTTCTTAAAAGGAGAGAATCCCTTTTAGTAAAAGAATTTGCGAAGTGGTTTTTGAAAGATTTGAAGAAAATGAATGACCCCTCTAAATTGGACCCCGCTAAATTGACCCCCGAGTTTATTGATACCCTTAATGTAGATGACAAATTCGAGGATTTCCTTTATGCGAATGAGGAGGAAATTACCCGTAAATTCAATGATTCCAATGATTTCCAGACATCCATCCGTGGATTGAAGGTTCGCGGTGTATATGAGTCGAAGCGTGAGGCCGAAATTCGTGCGAAGGTTCTCCAACGTCGCGACCCCAATTTCCACGTTTTCGTTGGACAAGTGGGCTACTGGCTCCCTTGGGACCCGAACCCCGATGGCGTAGCCGAGCAGGAGTATGCGAATGACCAACTAAATACCCTTATGAAGAAATACCAAGAGAATCGCAAATATAAGGATGATGTTTATGCGAATGAGACCGAGGAGCGCAAGAGGGCCGCCCGAGAGGAGAACCAGAAGCGCAAGTTTTATCAGCCGAAGACGGATGAGGAGATGAAAGAGGCGGAGGACAAGATTCGCGAGTTGCGTGATATCGTGAATGAGAAGGACCGCCTTTATTCTAAGATTGAGGAGGCTGCCGCTGGAAAAGCGCCGGAGGCCACGTCCGCACCAGAGGGAAATGGGGCTGAGGCCGTGGATTTACCTGTTAGCGGTGGGGGTGAAAGTGTGGAGGCCGTTGGTCTGTTATCGGGGCTCGATGATGGACAACACGCGGACCCTTGGATGCAGAGGCGTCAGATGGCTTCGCAGGGGCGCAACTTTGTGGCGGGAAATGCCGAGCGGGAGCCGACTGTTGAGGAAAGGGATAAGATGCTTAGCAGTATTGTAAAGGATATCTTTTAGATAGCGTTCAATGAATTTTACGATTCAATATAAAAAATGATAGTAAAATTAGATAAATATTTAAGGTATTATTCGATTAAATGGTTATTTTTGTGTATTTAGAAAAGTTTAATGATTTAAGAAATTATTTCAAACGTACCAAGCTTGTTAAAGCTGGTCCATATGAAACAATTTTTGTTCCACATGGATATTTACCAATTCGAGTTGATTCAAAAACTCATCAAGATCCATTTGGAGAATTTCATGATTTTCCAACTGATGATGGTGATGACAAAGAAATTTACTTCATCATACAAATAGATGATTTGTATAATAAGTTGATTGATTCTAACAATATTGATTGCGCCGAAAATATTGATGAAAATTCTCATGAAGAAGGTTGGGTCTGGAATATCGATACATTGAAATTTGATGATCTTCCAAAACCACATGATCGTCATTGTTGGGTAAATCACACAAAATCATGGGAACTCCAATGTGAAAAGTGTTTTAAACCAAAATGTCCTTCTGTGGATACATTATCCGAAGAAATATGCATCGCAAGTTTGGAGCGTTCATACTGTGATTGCCAAAAATGCGATGAGTGTGGTTTCATATATGACGACGAGTGTAAATGTCGGGCCAGTACACAAAAACCGTCTGATGCTTCCGAAAATTCCCGTTTTGTGAGATGCGAGCATTGTGGTAGAATTTATGATTCATTCGATGATACTTCACAACACATTCACGATGGGAGATGTTGTTAGTCATTCTGACTATCGATATTTTATAAAATTCCACATATACGCAAATTTTCATTTTTAGAATGCGTCGCTGGATTTCGTTGAATTTACCCATCAATGTAAAAATTGATGGGTAAATTCAACAAAATATTTATGATGATTGCTTAGAGTAAAAAACCTCTGAAATGACATTCTTTTTTTTAACAGAACAACATTTTATGACACTGGAAAACTTACCAGATGGTCGATATTATACAAAATACCTTGTTGACCAATTTGTATATCAAGTTCCTCATGGTTGTGCGCCTGTTTGGTGTTCTTACAGTGGGGATTGGCATGACCATTCTTGGACAAATACGTTTACTAATCAGGTCTTTGAGAATAATAATCCATTGGGTTTGACAACGAAAGATACATCCTTCTATGAAGGATTCTATGAAATAACCACAATTGACGGTCTAACCTTTCGAGAAGGAGAAGCGTGGTGTCTTGACACGAATGAAAAAATTCACGTTGATAAAATAGATCCGAAGTCAATTTGGAATCCGTTTTTCCAACGGTATGATCCAGCATGCAGCAATTGTTCGAGTGGAAAAGCCATAAAGGAGATGTCTTCCTCTTCTGATTTTGGAAGCTACCTATACTTGGACATGTTCATCCAATGCCAAGAACTCTTTTTTGATGTTTATTGCAACTGTGGGCTGCATAATGGTTATCATCATCACACTGATTCAGATAGTGATTGAACAATCTGGATTTTTTCCAAAAGGAAATTTTATAAAATTCCCATAATTTTTTTGTATATAAAATTATGCGTTCGATCGTAATCTTGTTTCTTTTAGTTGGTATCTGTTTAGTCGTGGTCGGATACGTTCAATCAAATCAGGCCTGTCCCCCTCCCGTAGTCGAGTTCCGCTATTTACCACAAACGTTCGAGCAAGAGCAGAACTTACAACAGCCCGTATTATCAACGTTCGGAACTATGTTCAATCAGGACGATGCTTGGATACAAACGCAGGGCTTCGCAGACAAGTTTTATTCAAGACAATTAAGCAATGCCGGCGAAACAAATATCATTTAGAAAAATAATGTATTATATATTATTGATGAAATTTGTATTTATATCATGGAATGTCGCCGGATTGCCCCATCTCTTCAACTTCTCTGGGACCCCCACAAACAAGGCCAATCGAATTTATGAAAAGTTGAAGCCTTATTTAGATTTAGAGGCCGTCGTCGTCATTCATTTACAGGAGATGTTCGATAAAAAACTTATCGCGAATTTTATTGAATGTGTCCGCGACGACAAATATTATTATGTATATAATCCGAAAAAAGCAAGGCGTTTTTTTGGAATAAATAGTGGTATGATAACGGTTTCGAATAAGAAAATTGATGACCATGTCTTCTATAAATACAAGAATAGCCATGGAGAAGACAGTTTTTCAAACAAGGGTATTTTAGCATCTAAAATAAAAAACATGTGGTTCATCAATACGCACATGCAGAATCAAAATGTTATGATTGGGATGTATAATTACGCAATGTTAGCACACAAAAAACAAATTCTCGAATTTGGGAGCTTCTGTCGCCCACTACATTCCAGCAAGTGTTTTGTATCTGGTGATTTTAATACATCCCTTCACGATTTCTCGCGTTCAGTAAAATTTAAAGAGGGATATGAGCCAAAGGAGCCGACAATTAATAATACGACACCGGACTTCTTTTTCACAAACTTCACTCCGAGCAAAATTCAAAAAATAGAGGCGATTGATTACCCTGAACTTAGCGACCACAAGATGATTGTAATGTATGGGATTACATAGATTTCTTACAAAATCTATAAAATCCCATAGTGTATGGAATTACATAGATTTCTTACAAAATCTATAAAATCCCATAGTGTATGGGATTACATAGATGCGTTCTCCTTATAATCGAACCCACACATTCCGATAAAGAAGAATGCTACCACACCAAAGAGGAGGCCCCAATGATAGCGGTTCTTCATAAACTTGTAGAGGTCAAGCCATTCTTTGACCTGCTTCTTGTCCCTGATAAAATCAAGCATCCAAGCGGGTTTTGGGTAGAGCGTATAATACATGTAATTCACGAAAAGAAGAACCGCCGTGAATAGAAGAGCGCCTCCTAATGTATTGAAATGCGAGTGGGCAAAATAGCAAACGAGAAGGGCGATTACTAAACCAAGTGCGAGACCTTGAAGCCAGAGTTGGAGACGGAAATCGACAATTGATTTATAAATTTCAAGTTGCTTGATGTCGAGCGTATTCTTGAATTCTTGTTGCTCAATATTTCTGGAACTAAATATACAAAATATCATTCCAAATAATAAAGCAAAACCGATGAAACCATATCCTGAATAATTCATTATAATTATAATAATATTATAATTATTTTTGGAAAATGATTATTTATATATTTGAACTGAATGACAAAGTTTGTATTTTTGGTATTTGTAAATAATCGTATTGTTTAGGAACTTGAATATCTTTCGCAATTCTTCGAACTCGTTCAAGCCTTCCAAACATTTCTGGTATATTTACAGCTATTTTCAAAAATTTTTATATTATTAAATCTGGAATAATCTGGATTAAGAAAAAAATCAAAAAAGTTTATAAATGATACTGTTCCATTTAATTCTTGTTGTAATATCCAAATATATATTCCATTTGTTTCAATAAATATTGCGTGTGTATAGTTTTGTTCTTGAGAATTATTTATTTTAAAAAATATCAATAATGATTTAGCAACAAAAGGTGGGTATTTACAACTATTTTCAAAAAAAGTATAGTTTTTTCAAATAAAAATATAGCTTTTTATTTTATGTTTATAATTCGATGACTATACGACGACTATTCGGAATTTAAACAGCTTAAAAGAATCAATATTATATATATTGATTAGATAGGTTGTAATGTCTAATTATCTAATAATAAAAATTCGGGTCTGATCTGAACAGATTAAAAACTCTTTGAGTTTTTAATCTCTTGAGTTTATATATGACTATGTCATATATAAACTGAACAGAAAATATATATGATTTTGGATTTTATTAGATATACATGAGTTTAACATGATTCATGTATCTTATACATCCTTCAACTGCTTTGATTATTTGCTTGTAATTCTAAAATTGAGTTATTAGTTATAAATAATCAGAGGGAGGGTTGATGCTTTAATGTTTTTACAGATATATTTAAAAAAGCTATATTTTTATTTGAAAAAACTATACTTTTTTTGAAAATAGCTGTAATATAAAATCTTATATTAACCTCAACAGGTTTTATAAAATTATTATCAACTATTTTATTATTATTATTAAAAGCAGTTGTTAAAATAGTCCTATCGCGACTACTCAAAACACCACCTTTCATAACTTTTCTCCCTTTAACAACTTCAACCTTACCACTCTTCTTATCTTTTGTTGCTTGATATGGCCCATATCTCTTCTTTTTACCACCCACCTCATCTAAATAAAACTCGATTTCTTTTCCTGATTTCAATTTTTAGAAGCCACTTTTTTCGCAACTTGAATTGGACCCGCCCCATAAAATTTCCCGCGTTTCTTATTTTCAATTATAACATAATAACTCTTTTCTGATTTATCCATATTATAGTTTAGAATATTTTTTAGTAATCTTTGGAGAACTCCAATTATTTTCTCCATTGCGACCCCGTTTATCAAATAAATCCCATATATCGTGAGATTTATCCCGAGGCCAGTAGAAATTACCGACCCATTTGGACCCGAAACCCGCCAGACGGTGGCCCCCTTCGTGTCCCAGTTTTTTCGCCAGTTCAGGCAAGTTGAATTTGGGAGGGGGTCCCTGTTTTTCCGAAAGGAATACCTTATAAGCGTTGCTCGTATATTCCCAGCCCCACAGGACAGCAAAATCAATTCGGTCCCCCCTCTTCTCAGCGTTCGTTATCATCTGGCGCGCGACCATTTTGTAAAGGACGGGGTCATTATAGTTCAGGACATAGACGGGATGTCCCTGAAAGTAGGCCAGACGCGCATTTTTGGCGACCTGTTCCTTTATATTATTTGCGACCTCATCATAATAGTGTCCAACCATCAGCATGAAATTCTTATCGACGTCTTTGACCATAGCATCAATATCCCTGAAAGCCTCGCACGATGTAAATTTTTTCATATACGGGCTATGAACTATCCGGTAATTAATGTATGAAATGAACGCCCGATGATGATAAATATAAGGTAGGCTCAATTTCCGGTCATTATCATCCATATATTGAATGATGATGGGGATATCTACTTTCGGGAAGAAGAAGTGCCATGTATAAGCGCACGCGCTATGTTTATCATCCCCGATGAACCAGTTCCCCTTCAATCCTGCGATTCGGTCAAGTGAATTACTGCTATTATTTTTGCGCTTGTGGTCATCTATCATATAGACTTTCTTCGCGATGCTCGCAATATATTCCAAATTGGAATCACTATAAGCAATATCAATAATGATGACACATTTCCCACGGAGTTTCTCTTCCAGCTTTTGGATGCGGTAATCCACGCGATTTCCACTTGCGGGGCTCATAGGGACAAACTCGATATCGCTACTACACAGCCCGTGTTCCTCAATGAATTTATAGAAGCACCACGCGGAGAAGAGTCCATCCGAATTATTTGCGTTATAGATACAAACTGATATTTCTTTTTTGTCTTTCTCAGGGATTGATTTTTCGAAATCTGATATTGGGCTTTTCTTGAATGAATTCTGGTAATTCTTTTCATTCTTATAGGCGATTTGGTCAATATCTTTCACTTTCGTTCCCTTGTTTTCGAAAAGGCGACAGTCTTTTAAGCAGATTGAAATTGATTTATTGACCGTGTTTTTCGCAATTGGGGCCGGAGCATTTGTGTTATTGTTAGAATTTACTCTTACGTTCGCATTCGCATTCCCATTATTATTCATTATTCTATATAATATTATTTATTCTGATATTCTTCTCCCATGTGTCTCCATTTATTACTTTTTGTTTCCATAAAAGTTCGAGTTCGTCTTTCTCTAAATCTTTGGGATATACAAATCGCGGTATTTTCCGCATTTGGATTTGTTCCATCTTAATGAAATCGATTTCCCTATCAATTTTCCCAGTTTTTACAAAATTATCAAACTCGATTATACAAATAGTGTTCATCGCTTTGGAATAATTATTCCGGAAATGGATTTGGAAGGGGTAGCAGTTCGGTAGATAAACGAAATCGCCCTCCCTGATTTCGTTCGTTATGAATCCTTCCACCATTTCAATTTCTTTTCTGAAATAGGGGTAGCATATCATAGCATCCAAGTCGGCCGTCAGTGATGGAGAAATGTGCCTGATTTCAGCGTCTCCATGAATCATTAAAATGAAGCAATCATTTTTGAAATAAGTTGTAGGTAGTAGTAAGGAGTTTCCACAAAAAAAGATGGAAATATTGAGAATCTGGTGGAGGCCGGAAATTTTGGTTAGTTCTGGTATGATAAAGTTGTCCCAGAATTTTTTGTCGACCGCGGTTTTTACGAAAAGGTTGTTCGCCATTTTATTTTTACATAAGTTGAAGAAATAGTTGGATTCCATTGACGATGTTTCTTCTTTATCTACGTATTTTTTGACTGTTATTGAGTTCTCATTCTTGTATTTTATTACGTTGAGGTATTTTTTATAAAAGATGCGACAGAAATATTTTGTGGTCATAATAGATGAGAGTTGCCTGATGAATTTGGATGGTATAATCTGGATTTTTTTGGTGGGCTCTTCATCAAGGAGCTTACGAACCATTTCGCGTTTATTAGCATTTATAAAATGTCCGGCTATCTTTTTGATTATTATAATAAGAGGAACAAGGATTACCAATATCAGAATTATTGTATTAATATTCATTATATTTCTAAAATATAAAAAAAATATATGTATAACACAAAATCGACGTTTTTTTTACAATGGTTTGCGACTTTTGTAAAACGCATTTATAAAAAATAAAAAAGAGCATTATTTTTACAATAATTATTTAACTATACCAACAAAAAATAATAGACTACCATAAATCAAAAAAAAATCTGTTTAAAAAGCCTTGCGTAATCTTTTTGCGTAATAACTCATTTTTTCTTTCAAAAATATGGAAAAAATATTTTCATTTTTCTTAAAATGACCATGCTGTCCTACGAGAGGTCATTTTCGATTTTTATAAAAAGTCTAAAATTTATTACGCAAGACTACCAAAAATTATTTTTAAAAATCTCATTTTTTTATTTGCTCCCCACGTGAGACTACCAGAGAAAAATCGGATTTTTAATATTCATTTTGGGCCTCTACGCTAAATCTTTACGCAAAACGCTAAAATTAATAAAAATCGAGATTTTTTTTTGATTTTTTAAAAATAAAATATTGATACTTCAATTTCACAATCTTTTTTTTAGTTAAAAAAATAGATAGTTCAGTTTTACAACAATTCGCATTTTTTACGACGGTAAAAAATTCAAAATTTTATAAAAAATCGCATTTTTCAAGTAAAAATCACTTTTGTCATGCAATTCATGGATTAACTTTTTGAAACACTACCATAAAATACATGGGGAACAACCAAAACCATTTTTAATGATTTCCAAAAAATAGGAAAAACTCACTTTTTGCGTAGTGCGTTTTTTATTTTCGATTTTTAATAATTTTGATTTTTTGCTACGCAAAATGATTTTTTTACTACCATACGACTTTTTGTTTTTATAAAAATCCGAATTTTTTACATGCGTTGGTAATCAAATATATGAGTTTCTGCACCACGGTTTGCATGATGTTTATTACCATAACATATTAAAAATCAAAACGACCAACCACGAGAACTTTTTTTTTCTACTCAAAAAAAATTCATTTTTTCGTTTTTTTCAAAAAAATGACCATTTTTTTCATTTTTTTTCACTTTTTTGGCTCTTTTTTCAATTTTATAACGGTTTTCATTTTTTTCCATTTTTTACAATCTTTTTATAACGGTAAAAAGTTTTATCATACGAAACCGTTGATATTTTTTATTAATGAAAGAAAAACTAAAAAAAACCGTGTTGCATGATGTTTAGCATGGAATCGAATTTTTCGTTTTTTTATAACGCCCATGCAAAAGCGTAATAACGACCGTTATAAAAGCTCAAAAACATGAAAAAATTTTTTTACAGTCTTTTTTTTTATTTTTCTATTTTTACAATCTTTTTACAATCTACTTTTTAACACATGATAAAAAAACATCAAAAAGGAACCACCGTCACGGAGAAAAAAACGATTTGCAGTATATCTCGTAACTTTAGAAACGCGGAATAATTTGGAATATATTAGTGAGTAAGGTTTCTGAATAGGATGTTGTGCAAAAAGTTTTTTTTTCCGACCTTTTGATGATTTTTGCATGGGAAAAAATGCGTGCAAAATCGGGTTTTTATAACTTACTCGCCCATGTAAAAAAGCATGGTATTTTTTTGACTTTAAAAATGTTAATTTTTTAAAATTTTATAACGTTTTTTTACAATAAAAATTTTTTTTACAATACATTCTATAACGCAAAAAAGTTAATACATAAAATACTGATAAAATAAAATAATAAATTACAATAAACTAAAAATGAAAATCATAAAAAATCAAAAATTGTTTTTTTAATAAAAAAAATTGTTATGTAAGTTGCATGACAAAAAAAAAGTCATTTTTTTGAATTATTACGCAACACTACCATAAAAAATAAAAATTGAAAAAAATCAAAAAAAATCAAAAAAAAATTTTCTTGAAAAAACTTTTCAAAATCTGGTGGTTCACTTTTGGAGATTGTAAAAA
>VFQT010001325.1_pt1 | contig 30529 bp, 35 predicted proteins | sample 3512381 | NCBI WGS metagenome assembly VFQT01 (sample SAMN10412376, study PRJNA504923) | tailings metagenome | isolation source: Relicate 2 Philex TSF3 active mining site | place: Philippines: Tuba, Benguet | collected 2017-08-29
GCACTGGCGGCCGCCGTGCGCGTCTTGTCGCTCGCCGGCGAAGACCAAGGCGCACACGATGCCTCGATGCTCTGGGATTCGATGCTCAGGCGGGGTCTCGTCGACACCTCGCACGCGCCCGACGCCGCTGCGATGATCTCCCCCTTGGCACGCGCCGCCGCCGAAGCAGCAGCTATCGAAGAGCGGCTCGTGCGCGCCGTGTCGCCCGACGAGGCGCGCCTCTTTTCCGACGGCATCGCATCGTCGTTGCGCGGCACGAACTTCGAGGCGCACGGGTTGCCCGCCGGCCCGCTCCACCGCGTGTCGCTGGCCGTGCGATGGCACGGCGAGAACGCAGCGTTGCTGTGGGAGGTCGACGGCCCGCCCGGATTGCGCCTCAGCTCGGGCGGCGACGCGCGGTTTGCCACCAGCGAGCCGCGCGGCGAGGCGCTGCTGCGGATGTCGCCGTGAGCACTGAGTCGTCGAATTTGCCGAAGCGTTCGCGACCCCGTCCGACGCTCAGCGTCGAGCGCACGCTGCCAGGCGTCGTGTGCGGCGTCGACGAAGTGGGCAAGGGCTCGTGGGCCGGGCCGCTCGTCGTGTGCGTCGCGGTGCTGTCACCTGAAGTCGCCGAGAGCGAATTCGTCGCTCGTGACTCGAAGTCGCTCAGCGAGAACAAGCGTGAGAAGATCTTTTCTACGGTTGCCTCGCAGTGCGCGGGCTGGGCGCTTGGTCATGCGTCGAACACCGAGTGCGATGCGCTCGGCATGAACGAGGCACAACTGCTCGCGACCCGACGTGCGTTCGACGCACTGCGCAGATCAGGCGTGCAGCCCGACTCGGCGATTGTCGACGGCCGGTGGGACTTCGTGTCGCCGTGCGTCGCGCACGTGGTAACGCGGGTGAAAGCCGACGCATACTCGCTCTCGGTCGCCGCCGCCAGCGTGCTCGCCAAGGTGTCGCGCGACCGCGAGATGCGCGACGAATCCGCGCGTCATCCGCACTGGTCGTTCGCCACCAACAAGGGCTACCCGTGTCCGAAGCATCGCGCCGGTTTGCGCGAGCACGGCGTTTCGGCGTTGCATCGCACGAGTTGGGCGTTCATGGAGAACCTCGGGCTGCGCACCTGAGATCCGTGCCCTGATCTGCGGTCGCGAACTGCGCGCCGCACTCAGCTCTTCTGCGTGCCGACCTTCAGGTCGCGGAACGCCGACTTCGAGTCGATGCCCGCATCCTTGGGCAGCCCGAGCACGCGCTCACCGACGATGTTGCGCATGACTTCGTCGCTGCCGCCCGCGATGCGAAGCCCTGGTGCGCCGAGCACGAGTTGGCTCCAGGCATACGTGCCCCACTCGCCGCTGTCGGCCTGCATCTTTGCGCCGAGCACGTGGCAGAGGAAGTCGTTCAGCTTGCGCTGATTGTTGACGAGCGCCATCTTTGAAATCGACATCTCCGGGCCGGGCGTCTGGCCGGCTTTCATCTTGTCCATCGCCCGCTTGTTGTTGAAGTTCGCGACGCGGTAGCCGATGTACAAGTCGGCGAGCATGTCGCGCACGAGTGCGTCGTTCTCGAGGCCGTAGTGGCGCACCATCGCAGTGATGCGCGTCATCATCGACACTTCGCCGCCACCGCCGCCAGCGCCGATCGCGGCGCGCTCGTTCATGAGCGTGGTGAGCGCCACGCCCCAACCAGCGTTCTCTTCGCCAAGTCGGTACGAGTCGGGCACGCGCACCTCGTTGAAGAACACCTCGTTGAACGACGCACCGCCAGTCATCTGGCGCAGCGGACGAATCTCGACGCCGGGCGCCTTCATATCGATGAGGAATCCGGTGAGGCCTTTGTGCTTGGGCAGCGACGGGTCGGTGCGGCAGATGATCTCGCCGACGTCGCTGTAGTGCGCGCCGGAGGTCCACACCTTCTGTCCGGTCACCACCCACTCGTCACCGTCGCGTTCGGCCTTGGTCTGCAGCGATGCGAGGTCGCTACCCGCACCCGGTTCGCTGAACAACTGGCAGCCGACGACGTCGGCGCGATACATCGCGCGCAAGAACTTGTTCTTTGCCTCCGGTGTCCCGTGCGCGAGGATCGTCGGCGCCACCATGCCGAGGCCAATGGTGAAGATGCTCTGGCCCGGCGCCTTGTAGTTGGCTTCGGCGGCGGCGTACGCGCGCTCGTGCGCGGCGGTGAGCCCCGCACCGCCGAACTCGGTCGGGCCGGTGATCCAACCGAAGCCGGCATCGAATTTCTTGCGGCGCCATTCTTTTTCGCTCGCCACCATCTCTTCTTCGGCGCGGCGCGACTTCTCCTCGAACATCGACACGTTGTCGTTGCCCTCACCCCACACGAACGCCTTGGTCGCCTCTTTGCGGGGAAGGTGGTCGGCGAGGAACGCATTCGCACGAGCTGTGAACTGTTCTAGGTCCATGACAGAGACGGTAGTTCGCGCGGCGCAATCGCCCGTAGCCGAGCAACTAGCGTCTGTCGCCGTGGGTCAGCCCGTTGCCGTCACAATGAAACGCTCGTTTGAGCCCAATCGCGTGCGATTCGAGCTCAACCGTTCGCTCACCGGCCAGCAGCACGAAAACTTCGACGCCGCCCCGTCGCGCACCGACACTTTCGGCGCGGTGCTGGCAGAGAGGCTGTTCGCCACCGGTTCGGTGCGCCGCGTGCACGTGTATTCGAGCGTGGTCACCGTCGACATGGTGCCTGGTAGCGACGCGCAGGTGCTGGTGTCGGTCATTGGCGACCTGTATCAGTACTGGAAGCCCGGCATGGTGCCGACGGTGCCGACCGCGTAACACGACGCCGATCTCACTGCTGCGTCACGACCTGCACCACGCCGTCTCGTAGCGTTATCGCGTGGCACGCAACGCAAGACCGGGCGCAAAATCGGGCGCAAAATCGCTCGTCTCGCTGCATGAAGCGGCGCGCCGGCTCGACGTGCACTACATGACCGCGTACCGCTACGTGCGCTCGGGCCGCTTGCCCGCCCGCCAGGAAGATGGTGAATGGCAGGTGCAGGTCGGCGACATCGAGGCGTTCGCGTCGCAGCGCCGACGCAAGCCCGCCGCGGTGTCGCGGGCCAAGCGCGGCGAGCGCCCGGCCGCCGACTGGGCGACTCGCTTCGAGAACTGTCTGCTCGCCGGCGACGAAGTCGGAGCAGAGAATCTGCTAGACGACGCGCTCGCGAGCGGGCACGACTTGTTCTCGTTGTATCTCGAGGTGGTGTCGCCAGCGCTCGTCTCAATCGGAGCGCGCTGGGCGAGCGGCAAACTGCAGATTCACGAAGAGCATCGCGCGAGCACGATCGTGGCGCGCCTTTTTGCGCGTGTGAGCGCCAGATTCGCCCATCGTGGTCCGTCGCGCGGAACGGTGGTGATCGGCGGTCCGAGCGGCGAACGCCACGGGCTTGCTCTCACCATGGTCGCTGACCTGCTGCGCAGCCGCGGTTGGAACGTGTCGGACATCGGCACCGATGTTCCGGCCGAGTCGTTCGCAGCAGCGGTCCGCAACGTCGACCAACTGCGTGCCGTGTGCGTGGGTGTCACGCTGCGCGAGTCGCTCGCCGAAGCGCGCGAGTCGATCGCCGCGGTGAAGCGCGTGGTCGGCGACGACGTGAAGGTGTACGCCGGAGGGGCCGCCGTGCATTCGCACGACGACGCGCACGCGCTGGGTGCCGATGAGTGGGCGAGCGATCCGCGGATGTTGCTCGCGCAGCTCGCCGGCGAACCTGTCGAGTAGCCGCTCGCGCAACTAGCATCGCTCTTCGTGGCCGCGCCGAAACACACGCCCGTCGACCCGGTCGATCGCCCGCGCGCCTACCAATCACCCGACTTCGTGCCCGCGCCGTGGACGAACTCGCGCAAGGCCTCCATCACCGGTCGCCAGCCGCGCGCCGAGCGTCTCGGGCACCCCGGGCCCGACCAGGGCTATGTGCTTTCGCTCGCCGAGCGCTTACGCCCGCGTGTGCGCGTGACCGCGGGGGAGAGCGTCGACGACGCCATCCAGGGTTGCATCGGCATCGCGTTGCGTCGCGCATCGCACTTCGGGCGCGCGCCGGTCATCCACGACCTCGACATCGCCTTCACGATGTGGGGATACTTTCTCGACACGCCGCCTGCTGAATTGGTTGCGACTCGCTCGGCACTATTCGCCGGTGTCGCCAATGTGGTGCACCATTATGTGGAGGCGCGCCGCATCGTCGACATGGTGCCGCACTCGACGATCATCATGACGCCCGAGATGGTGCGCAAGGCGATGCCGAACTCGTGGCGCGCGCTCACCGGCGCCTGAGTCGCACAACGCTCATCGGCGCCTGAGTCGTACAACTCGGTCCGCCGCCTGACGTCAGTCGACGGCGAATTTCTTCAAGTCTTCGAGTCGCACGAACTCCAGCGTGAGCGCATGCGTCGCACGCAGGCGGACCTTGGGCGCTTTGCCCGCCTCGAACGCCTCCTGCCAGCGCGCTGCGCACAAGCACCACTGGTCGCCGGCTTTCAGTCCTGCGAATCCGTATTGCGGCATCGGTGTCGAGAGATCGTTGCCGGCGGACTTGGAGAACGCTAGGAATTCGTCGGTCATGATCGCGCACACCGTGTGCACTCCGGTGTCGTCGCCGCCGGTCTCGCAACACCCGCTGCGGTACCAGCCGGTGAGCGGGTCGAGACTGCACGACTCGAGCGGTTCGCCGAGCACGTTGGGCTGCGACGAGCGATGGTCGGTCACGGCGCGATGCTCACGCCAGATTGACGCCGACGAGACTGCCGATCGCGTAGGTGACAGCAACAGCACCGATGAGAATCGCCACTTGGCGCACCACCCCGAGCCACGCGGGTCGCTCCGATTGCTTGGCGATTGCAAAGCCCGCCATGCCTGCCGCAACGACGCCGATGATGATTGACGCTGCGCGCGCGGAGTCGCCGCTGCCGCTCAGCCACGGAATCACGGGCAGCATCGCACCGACGAGAAAACTGATCAGCGACACCACCGCGACCGCGACGGGCTGCGGCAGGTGCGCGGGGTCAAGGCCGAACTCTTCTCGCGCGTGCACCATCACCGCTCGCTCGGGGTCGCGCATCACCTCGGTCGCAGCGGCCGTGGCCTGCTCAGGTGACATGCCATGCGAGCGGTAGATGCCGGCGAGCTCCGAAGTTTCGGCGCGCGCGTTGCGCTTCAGTTCGCGCAGCTCCAGCGCCATCTCGCGCTGCACAAGGTCGTTCTGCGCCTTCACCGACACCCATTCGCCCGCCGCCATGCTCACTGCACCGGCGACGGCCGATGCGATGCCGGCGAGTCGCACCACGCTGCTGCCGACACCGCTCGAGGCGAAACCGATGATGAGCGACACGTTGGTGACGAGCCCGTCGCTCAAGCCGAACACCGCGGCGCGCGGCGTGCCGCCGGCGAGCGCACGATGGTCTGGATGGTCGTCGTGCTCGGCGCGCGCGCGTTCGTTCACGACTTCAAACTAGTTGCCGCGAGTCGTCGCGGATGCGGCGTCAGTTAGTGTCGAGTGTGGTGTCAGGCACGCCCCGCTATCGATTCGCGCCGTCACCGACGGGCTATTTCCACGTGGGTGGTGCGCGCACTGCGTTGTACAACTGGATACTCGCGCTGCAGACCGGCGGCACCTTCGTCTTGCGCATCGAAGACACCGACGAGTCGCGCAACCAGCCGCAATGGACGCAGGGCATCATCGACGCGCTCGACTGGATCGGCATCGCGTCGTCTGACACGCATTTCGAGGGCCCGTACTTCCAGTCGGCGTTCGCGGAGGCACACGTCGCGGCGGCGAAGTCGTTGTTCGACGGCGGCCACGCGTATTACTGCGACCTCACCACCGAACAGATCCAAGAGCGCGCGAAAGCGGCGGGCAAGCCGGGCTACGACGGCTATTCGCGCGACCGCGGCCTGGCGGCAGCGCCCGGCCGTGTGCTTCGTTTCAAGGTTCCCGCTGGCACCACCGTGGTGCACGACGAAGTTCGCGGTCGTGTGGAGTTCGACAACGCGACCATCGAAGATTTCGTGCTGTTGCGCGGCAACGGCTCGCCAGTCTTCATTCTCGCCAACGTGGTCGACGACATCACAATGAAGATCAGCCACGTGGTGCGCGCCGAAGAACACCTGCCTAACACGCCCAAGCAACAGATGCTCTGGGAGGCGCTCGGCCACGCGCCGCCCGCCTGGGCCCACGTGCCGGTGCTGGTGAACGAGCAGCGCAAGAAGTTGTCGAAGCGTCGCGACAAGGTTGCGCTCGAGCAATACCGGGCCGAAGGCATCGTCGCCGACGCGATGGTCAATTATCTGATGACGCTCGGTTGGGCGCCGAGCGGCGACACAGAGATCGTCGACTTCTCCGCGATCGTGCGTGACTTCAAACTCGGGTCGGTGAACCACTCGTCGGCGTTCTTTGACGTGAAGAAACTTGGCGCGTTCAACGGCGAGTATCTGCGCAAGATGTCGCTCGAGCAGTTCGTCGCTGCGTGCGAACCGTGGCTCACCGGTGCGGGCATCGAGTGGAGCGGCGCTTCTGGCTCATCCTCGGCACCGTGGCCCGCCGAGCGGTTCGATCGTGCGCTCTTTCTGAAGATTGCGCCCCATGTGCAGACCCGAGTGGCTTTGCTCTCTGAGGTGCCGGCGATGGTCGACTTTCTTTTCCTCGCCGACGCGCCGATCGATGACGCGGCATTCAGCAAGGCGTTCTCTGCCGACTGGGCGACCACGTCGCTGCGCACGATCCGTGACCAGTTCGCCGCCGCGCCGTGGAATTCCGAATCGCTGAAGGCGGTCGTGGAGAGTGTCGGTGCCGCCATCGACGTGAAACTCGGCAAACTGCAAGCCCCGCTGCGCGTGGCCGCCACCGGTCGCAGCGTCGGCCCGCCACTCTTTGAGTCGCTCGAAGTGCTCGGGCGCGAAGAAACGCTGCGGCGCATCGACGCCGCGCTTGCTCGCGCCGGCTGACGTCGTGTCGGTTGGCAGTGTGCATCGGACTGTACGAATCGCCGCCGTCGCCATCGCATCGTTGGCGCTCTATTTCGTGGTGTCGCTCGCGCAAGTGTGGTCGACCGGTCGCAACGATGACTTCGCGGCGGGGGAGCACGTTGTCGATGCCGTGGTGGTGCTGGGTGCCGCGCAATACGACGGTCGTCCGTCGCCGCAACTGCGAGCGCGGCTTGACCATGCGCTGCGGCTCTGGCAGCGCGGTGCGGCGCGGCTCGTCGTGGTGACCGGAGGCAAACAAGAAGGCGACCGCTTCACCGAGGCCGAGTCGGGTCGCGAGTATCTCGCGGCTGCCGGTGTTCCGATCGAATCAATCATTGTCGAGCCGCGCGGCACCTCGACGTTTGAAAGCCTTGAGTCGCTGCGCGATGCAGGCGAGTCGACGGGTGTGTCGAGCATCGCGGTCGTGAGCGATCCGTACCACGTGTTGCGCGCGAGCCTTGTTGCCCGCGAACTCGGGTTCGACGCTCGTGCATCGGCAACTCGCACCAGCGTGACGCGGGGCAGCGATGCGCTCGGGCGCAACGTGCGAGAGGCAGTCGGCGTGATGATCGGTCGCGTCGTCGGGTTTCGGCGACTCGATGCGTGGCTACAATGAACGACGCAACACTCTGGGGAGTGGTGTAACTGGCAACACAGCAGATTCTGGTTCTGTTATTCAGGGTTCGATTCCTTGCTCCCCAACTCGTACGACGCGACGTTGTCGCGTCAGAGCTGCCCAACCAGAGCGATAGCGTGATGAGCCGTTCAGGCTCCCATCGTCTAGCGGCCTAGGACACAGCCCTCTCAAGGCTGCGGCACGGGTTCAAATCCCGTTGGGAGTGCCAAGCGAAACGTGGCCTGAGCGCGGCCGGCAACCCCGCTGGCTACGCAGGCAACAGCGTCGGTAACTCGCGCAAGCACGCGTAGTCAGCAACGTCGTTGTAAAGAAACGCCGAGAGCCGCACACCCGTCACGCCGCCGGGGCTCGTAATCGCGATCTCCGCCGACAGCTTCTCGCGTGCAGCGACGATGAGTGCGTCTTCTTGTGCGGTCGTCAACCGGCGCGCACCGGGCAGCGGCACCACCCGCATGTACGGCGCACGCAACGCCTCATGGGTCGGCAGCGTCACGCCCCATATTTCAGCGAGCATGTCGGCTGCGGCACCCACGGTGTCGCGACAGTGCCGGTCGCGCGCGGCAAGCGGCCAGCGCGACAAGAAGTCGAACGCTGCAGGTGTCGCGAGATAGGCAGACAAGTCGGCGGTGCCTTGCGTGTCGAACGAAAGCGGAAACCCGCGTTCGGCATTCCAACTACCGGCGAGCGGTTCGAGCACTCGCGCGGCGCGGTCTGACACCGCCACCAGCGCCGCCGACGGCCGCGGTGCCGCCACCCATTTGTGGAAGTTGCTCACCCACGCATCAACACCACTCGGCAACGGCGGGTGCACTTGCCCGGCTGCGTGAGCAGCGTCGACCACGATGAAGCACTCGGGCCGCAGTGCGCGCACCGCGCGCGCGATGTCGGCGACGGGGTTCAGCTGCGCGCTGGTGGCCACGATGTGGTCGATCACCAGCACGTCGGCATCGCCGAGTTGGTCGACCACCTCGCTGACGCACGACTGCGGCGTGGCCGATGCCGGCGGCAACGCCGCAATCTCGCGCAGCTGCGCCTCGGCACGTGCAGCGAGCGCGCGCAAGCCGAGCACGACCCCGCCGTAGTTCGACGCCATCGTCACGATCGTGGTGCCGCGACGCACCACGGCAGCGGCGGCTGCGATCACACCTTGCGACGCGTTGGGCACGAACGCCAGGCGTTCTTCGACCGTGCCGAGCTCGTGGGCGCAGCGGGCACGCGCCTCGCGCATCATCGTCGGCAGGCGCGAGCGGAAGAAGAGATTCGGGTTGTGGTCCATCTGCTCGCGGATCGCCTGTTGTGCGGCGAGCACCGCGCGTGGCACGGCACCGAACGAGCCGTGGTTGAGGTAGCGGACCGAGGAGTCGAGGCTCCACTCAGTGCGCGATGCGAGGGTCACGAAAGAACCCTCGCGCCGGCGGCGCGCCGCTACGAGAGCGACCGTCGCCGCCGGCGACGAAGAGAGAGCGGGTTAGCGCTTCTTCTTGGCGGGTTTCTTCGCCGAAGCCGCGGGCTTGGCGGAGGTGTTGAGCTTCGGCGCCGACACGTTGCCGAGCGCGACGTCTTTGAAGCCCTTGAGTGCGGTGATCTTGGCGACGGTCTTCGCCTTGATCTGGATGGTTTCGCCGGTGGCTGGGTTGCGGCCCATGCGCGCCGGGCGCTTCTTCTTGAAGAACTTGGCGAAGCCCGAGATGTTGACGATCTCGCCCTTGGCCACGTTGTTCAGGATGACGTCGACGGTGCCTTCGATGACCGCTTTCGCGACCTTTCGTTCGACACCGGCGTGGAGTGCTACTGCGTTGATGAGTTCGTTTTTCTTCATGGGTGCCACCCTATTACACGGGTGGTGGATGGCTGGTGGATATCCAGCTCGTTCTCCGGTCAATTTCGGACGGCGGGCTAGGCCGAGAACCGTACGCGGCAGACCCGTGGTCCGTGCACCTGGCCACCCGCCCACGTGACGCTCGCGGGGTCGGCGAGGGAGAACTCAGGGATGCGCTCGAGCCAGGTCTGCAGGGCAACGCGCAACTCCAGCCGGGCGAGGTTCGAGCCCGCGCACCGGTGGATGCCTGAGCCGAACGCCACATGGCGGTTGTGTTCGCGGTCGAGGATGACCTCGTTCGGGTTCTCGAACTGGCGGGGGTCGCGGTTGGCGGCGGGGAAGGCCATGAGGATGCGGTCGCCGGCCTTCATCGGGCAGCCCTGGAACTCGATGTCGCGGTCGACGATGCGGGCCATCGTGACGGGTGAGTAAGCGCGCAGCAGTTCCTCCACCGCAGTCGGCCAGAGGCCGGGGTTGTCGCGCAGTTGGCGGCGGTGCTCGGGGTGCTGGGCGAGGTGCCAGAGCGACGAGCCGATCGCGCTCCAGGTGGTGTCGATGCCGGCGACGAGCATGAGGTTGCACACGCCGAGCACGTATTGGTCGGTGACGGGGTACTTGTCGCCCGAGTTCAGGAGGTCGGTGATGAGGTCGTTCTCGCGCGGGTTCGCCTTGCGGTCTTCGAGCTGCTGTTTGAAGAACGAGATGATGTTGATGCGGTTCTCGAGCCGCACCTTCGGGTCGGTGAGGCCGATTTCGAGCACGCCGCGCACCCAACTGGTGAATTCGTCCGACATTTCCACGGGTACGCCGAGCATCGTCGCGATCACGCGCACAGGAATCTGCTGGGCGTAGTCGGTGGCGGCGTCGGCTTCGCCAGTGTTCACGAATCCGTCGATCAGTTTGTTGCACAGATCGCGCGTGCTCTGCTCGTACTTCGCGACCGACTGCGGTGCAAAGACCGGAAGAATGAGACGACGGTGCCAGTGATGGTCGGGCGGGTCGCTCGTGATCGGCGGCGCGGCGACGCCCGCGTAGGCGCCCTCGGTGTGCGCGGCGGCACGCGGCACCACAACGATGTCGCGCGAGGTGAAGATCTCGTGTTCTTGCGCGATGGCGACCACGTCTTCATATCTCGTCGGAAACCACGAGCCGCCCCAGCGGTTGCTGTGCGCGATCGGGCACTTCGACTCGCGAATCTCGTGCATGGTCGGATACGGGTCGCGCACGAACTCCGGGTCGAAGATGTTGTAGTCGGTGGTCGGGTCGTTGACCGGGCCGGCGTTCTCTTCGAGCGTCGTCATCGACTACTCCTCGATGATGATGGCGTCTTCGGGACAGTTGGCTTGCGCGCGCCGCGCCTTGCCGTGCAGTTCGGCCGGCAGGTCGCCCGCGATGAGCACCGTGGCGTGGCCGAGATCGTCGCTGCCGAACACTTCGGGGGCCGCAATCGAGCACATCTGCTGGCCCTGGCAGGAGGCTTCGTCGACGCGCACGCGCATGAAGCGAGGTTACTGCCGAGCGGTCAGTCGAGCGATGTCGGAATTGCGGATCAATCGCTCAGTCGAGCGCGGTCGGCGTAAAACTCTTCCACGGCGCCGCCGCTTCGAGTTGCGCTGCCACCCGCAGCAGCAGGTCTTCGCGCCCGTAGGCGGCCACGAGTTGCACGCCGACGGGCAGGCCGCTCGCGGTGCGCGCCAGGGGGAGGCTGATCGCAGGCTGGCCTGACATGTTGAACTGCGCCGTGAAGCGCACCCACTCGCTGGCGAGTCGCGAGGGCTTCAGCGGGTCGCTCGGGTCGTTGACGAACGAGCCGACAGGGAAGGGAATGCGTGCAAGAGTGGGCGTCAACAGCAAGTCGAACCCGCCGTGCCACCATTCGGCGAGTGCACGACGGAACATCGCGGCTGCTGCCACCGACTTCGCGTAGTCGAGTGCGGAGGCCTTCGCGGCGCGCGCGGCTTGCTCCCAGTTCACGGCCTCGATGTCGTCTTGTGTCGCGGGGCGCCCGAGCAACGCGGAGAGTGAGTCGCGGCTGACTGCCTGCACCGTCGCCCACATTGCACCGAAACGGGGCGGAAACGACGCGTCGGCCATCGCAGCGGGATACGACTCTTCGACTTGGTGGCCGAGTGACTCGAGCAACTTCGCCGTCGAGCGTGCCGCGTCGCGGCACTCGGGGTCGACATGCACACCGTGCGGGTCGTGGTCGAGCACGCCGATTCGCAACTGCCCGACGGGCGCTCCGACTTCTTGCAGAAAGGGCCGCGCTGGCGGCGGTGCGACCACTCCGTCTCCGACGCCCGGCCCGTGCACCGCGTCGAGCACCGCGGCAGTGTCGGCGACCGTGTGCGTCACCGCGAGTTGCACGCTGAACCCGGCTTCGTCGCCGAGCGGCGCCAACGACACTCGGCCGCGACTCGGCTTGAGCCCGACGAGACCGTTGCACGACGCAGGAATGCGAATGCTTCCGCCACCATCGCTCGCGTGTGCGACCGGCACGATTCCGGCTGCGACCGCCGAGCCGGCGCCGCCGCTCGATCCGCCGCAGGTGCGCGACAAGTCGTGCGGATTGCGCGTCGGGCCCCATGCCTCGGGCTCGGTCACCGGCAGGCTGCCCCACTCGCAACTGTTCGTGCGCCCGAACGGAATGAACCCGGCCGCCACGAATCGCGCCGCGAGTTCGGAAGTTTGCTGCGGCACGTAGCGCATCGCCTTCAGTGCCTTGTTGCCCTGCGACAGCGGCTGCCCCGCGTACATGATGCCGAGGTCTTTGAACAGCGTTGGCACACCATGGAACGGCGCGTCGCTCGACGTCGCATCTGCCTTCTTCGCAAGTTCGCGCGCGTGCTCGAGCCACACGATGTTCACCGCGTTGATCTTCGGGTTGTGCGTCTCGTAGCGCTCGATTGCTGCGTCGAGCAACTCGCGCGCCGAAACTTTTTTCTCGCGGATCAACCGTGCCTGCTCAGTAGCTGGCATGAATCTCGTCTCGCGTGCGAGCGGCGACAACGGCACGATTCTCTAAACTAATGGGGTCGTGTCGTCGCAACATTCATCGGGGCGTCGCGACGTGCTCGAGGTGCTGCGCGCCCCGTCGGTGGGCGCGTACATCGGCGCCAACGTGTTGCTCTACGTGGGTTTGTCGCTGCAGGTCACGACGCTCGCCAAGCAGGTCTACGACATCAACAAGCGCGAAATCGACCTCGGGTTTCTCGGGCTCGCCGAATTTCTGCCGATTGCGTTGCTCGTGTTCGTCACCGGCACCGTCGCCGACCGCTTCAATCGCAAGCGTGTGTCGCAGTTGGCGATGGCCGGCGAGTTGGCTTCGGCCGTGCTGCTCATGTGGTACGCATCCACCGAACCGACGAGCGTGCTGCCGATTTTTCTCATCGCGATTCTGTACGGCAGTTCGCGCGCATTCCTCGCGCCGTCGATGCGCCCGATTGCCGCGAACATCGCCCCCGAGGGCCGCCTGCCGCAGATGATCGCCCTCTATTCCACGGTGTGGACTTCCGCCGGCATCGTCGGCCCGGCGATGTCGGGCTTCTTGTATTCCGCGTCGCCAGTGGTCGCGTACGGCACGGGCTCGGCACTCGTGCTGCTCGCCATCGTGACGTTTTCCACCGTGCGCGTGCCGCCCACTAAGCGCGCCGCGGATTCGGACGAGCGCCCGACGCTGCGCTCTGCGGTGGAGGGTCTTCGCTACATCCGCCGCACACCGATCTTGTTCGCGGCAATTGCCCTCGACTTGTTCGCGGTGCTTTTCGGCGGGGCAGTGGCGCTCTTGCCGGTGATCGCCGAAGAACGACTCGGTGTCGGCAATATCGCCTACGGATGGTTGCGCGCGGCCGCGGGCATCGGCGCGGGTGGTGTGGCGCTCGTGCTCGCGGTGCGTCCGCTGCGGCGCAACGTGGGTCGCTGGTTGCTCGTCGCCGTCGGCGTGTTCGGCGCGGGCACCATCGTGCTCGGTCTCACGCGCACGTATTGGATTGCGTTCGTCGCGATTCTCGTGATCCACGGTGCCGACATGGTGAGCGTCTTCGTGCGCGGCTCGATCGTGCCGCTCGTGACGCCCGACGACAAGCGCGGTCGCGTGTCGGCAGTGGAGAACGTGTTCATCGGTGCCACCAACGAACTCGGCGCCTTCGAGTCGGGCGTCGCCGCGCAGGCCGTCGGCGTGCCTGCCACCGTGGTCGGCGGCGGCGTGCTCACGCTGGGCATCGTCGGTGTGTGGTGGGTGAAGTTCAAACAGTTGCGCAATGTCGATCGATTCGAAGACCTGAAGCCGGCATGATGCGTCGCCTCGCAACCCTGCTCGCACTCGTGTTGCTCGCGCCGTTCGCGCTCGCCGCGTGCGCGCAAGACGACGCAGGCACCACGCAGACCGGCGTGCTCGACGGCATCGGACGTCTGCCCGGCTACGACTTCTGGGCGCCGGTCACGCTGCCCGACGGCGTCGAGCTCGACTTGCCGATGCCCGAGGGCGGGCCCGTCGGCGGTCGCGTCGAAGGCAACCGCGTGCTCTTTGTCGGCGACTCGATTCTTGCTTCGACTGCCAAGCGCTATGGCAACGAGATGTGCGAAGCGCTCGAGCCGCTCGGTTGGCAAGTTGCCGTCGAGGCCGAACCTGGCCGCTTCGCGACCTTCGGCGTGGAGGTGCTCGACCGTCGCATCGGCGCGGTGTGGGACATCGTCGTCATCTACCTCGGCACCAACTTCGACGGCAACGAGGCTTCACTGCGCAAGCAGTTCGACAAGATGTTCGACATCACCCGCGGCGTGGAGACGATCGTGCTCACCACGGGCGAGTTCCGCGACGCGCAGAAGCGCGTGAACACCATCATCAAGAAGTCAGCGGCGGAATTCGACCACGTGCACGTGCTCGACTGGGCGCGCGTCGCCACGCTGAAGGGCGTGACCGGCAAAGACAAGATTCACCTGTCGGACAACGGCCGCAACGTGCTCGCGCAGACCATGGCGCGCGCGCTCGACTACGCGCCGTATCGCGAGCCCGAGTGTCTCGACCCGCGGTTCCGCGACGACACGGGTATCAATCAGCAGTCGACGACGACGAATCCGTAGCGGCTTTCGCCGCTGCTTCTTTCGCCGCGGCTTCTTTGGCCGCACGTCGCGCCGCCGCCCGAGCCTTTGCTTGCGCAGTCGTCACTTCGCGGTGATGCGCGCGGCACAGCACCTCGAGCCCGCCCAGGCCGTTCTGGTCGGGGCTCAGGTGGTGGTGGCATCCGGGTCCGTATCCGGCGCCGTCGCGCGCAGTGCGGTGGTTCACTTCGCAGTCGCGCCGCGCCGCAGTGCAGCCGGGTCGCTCGCAGAAATACTTCGCGCGGCGCTTTGCGGCTGAGCGTGCGAATCGCCAGATGTGGTTGCGTTGCCAGGCGCGCGCGCAGGTGTTGCTGCACCACGTGCGACGGCGCGGCGAGTCGATGATGTCGTTGCACCACTGGCAGCGGCCCGGTTCGCCGCGCCACGCCGAGAGGGAACAGGTGATGCGTTCGCGCTCCAGCGCCGAGAACTCATGTGGATCGCGCGGTTCACGCGGGGCTCGTGCGACAGTCGTAGCGCGGCGGCGCACGGTCTTGGGGCGCACGGTCTTGCGGCGCCGCGCGGTGCGGCGACGCCTACGAGCGGAGGTTGACCGGCGTCGCGCGCGTCGCATCGACCATGTCGAAGAAGTCGTTGCCTTTGTCGTCGATCACGATGAAGGCGGGGAAGTCGCGCACTTCGATTTTCCACACAGCTTCCATGCCGAGCTCGGCGTATTCCAGCACGTCGACTTTCGTGATGCAGTCCTGCGCCAACCGCGCCGCCGGCCCGCCGATCGACCCGAGGTAGAAACCGCCGAACTCTTTGCACGACTCGGTGACCTGGCGTGAGCGGTTTCCCTTTGCGAGCATCACGAAACTGCCGCCCGCACGCTGGAAGTCGCGCACGTACGAGTCCATGCGTCCGGCGGTCGTCGGGCCGAACGCGCCTGAGGCAAAACCGGCGGGCGTCTTGGCGGGGCCGGCGTAGTAGACGCAGTGGTCTTTGAAGTAGTCGGGCAGCGTGCCGTCGCGCTCGAGCCGCTCGCGCAGCTTGGCGTGCGCGATGTCGCGCGCGACCACCATCGGCCCGCTCAACATCACGCGCGTCTTCACCGGGTGCGCGGAGAGCTGCTTGCGAATTTCTGCCATCGGGCGGTTCAGGTCGATTCGCACGACCTCACCGCCGAGGTCGTCGAAGGTGACGTCGGGAAGGAATCGCGCGGGGTCGGTCTCGAGTTGCTCGAGATACACGCCGTCGCGGGTGATCTTGCCGAGTGCCTGACGGTCGGCGCTGCACGACACCGCCATCGCGACCGGGCAACTCGCGCCGTGGCGCGGCAGGCGGATGACTCGCACGTCGTGGCAGAAGTATTTGCCGCCGAACTGCGCGCCGATGCCGGTCTGCTGCGCGAGCGCGAGCACCTTGGCTTCGAGTTCGCGGTCGCGGAATCCGTGGCCCGACTTGCTGCCTTTCGTCGGCAGCGTGTCGAGGTATCGAGTGCTCGCCAACTTGGCGACTTCCACCGCGTACTCCGCCGAAGTGCCGCCGATCACGACAGCAAGGTGATACGGCGGGCATGCGGCGGTGCCGAGCGTCTTCATCTTGTCGAACAGCCACGGCAAGAGCGTCTTTTCGTTGAGCAGCGCCTTGGTCTCTTGGAAGAGGTAGCTCTTGTTCGCCGAGCCGCCGCCTTTGGCGATGAAGAGAAACTTGTATTCGTCGCCGTCGACCGCGGCGATCTTTATCTCGGCCGGCAGGTTGGTGTTCGTGTTGACTTCTTCGAACATCGACAGCGCAGCGAGCTGGCTGTATCGCAGGTTGCTCGTGAGATACGTGTCGTACACGCCGCGCGAGATCGCCGCCTCGTCGCCACCGCCCGTCATGACGAACTGGCCTTTCTTTGCCTTCACGATCGCGGTGCCCGTGTCTTGGCACATCGGCAGCACGCCGCCGGCGGCGATCGACGCGTTCTTCAGAAGGTCGAGCGCCACGAAGCGGTCGTTGTCGCTTGCTTCGGGGTCGCGCAAGATGTCGGCGAGCTGTTGCAGGTGGCTGCTGCGCAAGAAGTGGGCGATGTCGCGCATCGCTTCGGCGGTCAGCCGCGTGATCGCGCTCGCATCGACGCGCACGAATTCTCCGAGCGACGTCTTCTCCACCGAGACACCGTCGCGGGTGACGAGGCGATACTGCGTGTCGTCGTCGCCGAGCGGCAGCAACTCCGTGTGTGCGAAAGGTTCGGGTGCGGTCACGACGCCTTGGCCGCCTTCACGCCGCGCGCTTCACGCCGTGCACGTCATACGAGGGCGGGAGTTCCGGCGAACGCACCTGGGTCGCCCGGCGCGGGAATGAGCGGCTTGCTCCACGCCACCGTGCGCGCGACTTCGTCAGCGACCGCGCGCCACTCGGCAGGGTTCCAACCTTCGGCGCTCGCGACCACGTTGCCGTCGATGCGCAAGAAGACGAAGGCGGGCACCTGCTTGATGCCGAGCTGCTTCACGAACGTGCGGTCGGCATCGCAGAACACCATTGCCTCGTCGGCGAGCGGCCCGAGAAACGCCCGCGCCTCGTCGGGGCCGGCGGTGACCACGTAGTTGGTGCGCACGCTCGAGCCGGCGAACTGTGCGAGCACGCGCCGCGCGGTCTTCAACACCCACGCGCTCTCGTTGGTGTACGGATCGATCACGACCGACAGCAGGTGGAAGGTGGTGAGCCACTCGTGCAGCGCACGCTTCTCGCCGACGAGCGGATGCAACACCGTGTCGGGGGACGGCGTAATCACGAGTGAAACGGTAGCAAGCGCGAACTACTGTCTCTTGCCATGCACCCGATCGAGCGGCTGCGATATGTGGCACGCTCAGATGGAGCCGGCGCGGCGATTCTCGTGCGCGAGACCGCGCTCGCTCTGTGCGACATGGCGTTCGATCCGCAGTCGCTCGTCTTGGCGTGTCGTCGCATCGTCGAGCGTCATCCGACGACCGCGCAGTTGTGGTGGCTGTGCGCGCACGTGCTGACCGCCGCCGACCCGTTCGAGCGCGCGCGCGAACTGGCGCTCGTGGTGGAGCGTGACGACACGCCCGGCCATCTCGACGACTCGCTGCCCGACGACGCCGAAGTCGTCATCGTCGGCTGGCCGAGCACCACCGTGCGTTGTCTCGCGCAACGCGGCGACGCAACGATGCTCGTGGTCGACAGCCACGGCGAAGGCGAGGCGCTCGTCGATCGTCTGCACCACGCCGAGATCGCCGCCGAGCTGGTGCCCGCCGAGTGCGTCGGCGCAGCGGTCGCGCAGTGCGACGCGGTGGTGGTGGAGGCGCTAGCAACTGGTGCAGGCGCGGCGCTCGCGGTTGGCGCGTCGCGCGGCGTGGTGGAGACTGCGCGCACGCTCGGCAAGCCGACGATGCTCGTGGCGGGCGTCGGCACCCGGATGCCCGACGTGCTGTGGCAGGGCATGCTCGCCGCGCTCGGGATGCCCGACGACTGGCGCGCGGGTCTCGACGTGATTGAGGTGTCGCGTTTCACTCGCGTGATCGGTCCGAAGGGCGCAACCGACGCGGCATCAGCGTCGTTCGCCGATGCACTTGCGCCTGAGTGTCCGCCTGCGAGCGAACTCTTGCGCCGCAGCGCCATCTAGCCTGCAAGACATGTCTCCACGCTCGCGCGATTTGCCCCGTCGTTCTTGTCTGTCGATTCCGGGTTCGTCGGAGAAGATGCTCGGCAAAGGCCCCGGCATTCCGGCCGACATGGTGTTCTTGGATCTCGAAGACGCCGTTGCGCCAAAAGAGAAAGAAGCATCGCGCGCGCGAGTCGCCCACGCGATCAAGTCGCAGGACTGGGGCGACAAGGTGCTGTGCGTGCGCGTGAACGACTGGAGCACCAAGTGGACCGCCTACGACATCATCGAGGTGGTCGGCGGTGCAGGCGCGCGGCTCGACGAAATCATGCTGCCCAAGGTGGAATCAGCGGCGCAGATCGTGGCCACCGACATGTTGTTGCGCCAAGTGGAGATCGCGAGCGGGCTGCCCGTCGGCCACATCGGCATCGAGGCGCAGATCGAGACTGCGCGCGGTTTGATCAACGTCGAAGAAATCTGCGCGGCAAGCCCGCGCATCGAGACCATCATCTTCGGACCCGCCGACTTCGCGGCGAGCATGGAGATGCCGGTCTTGACCGGCGGAGTGCAGATCGCCGATTATCCGGGCGACCACTTCCACTATGTGTTCAACAAGATTCTCATGGCGGGTCGCGCCAACGGCCTGCAGGTGATCGACGGTCCGTATCTCTACATTCGCGACGCCGACGGTTTCCGCGACTATTGCAAGCGCACTCGCACGTTGGGCTACGACGGCAAGTGGGCGTTGCACCCCGATCAAGTCACGATTTTGAACGAAGTGTTCTCGCCGACGCAGGAACAGTTCGACCGCGCGTGCGCGATTCTCGACGCCTACGAAAAGGCGACCGAGGGCGAAGGCAAGGGTGCGGTGATGTTCGGCGACGAAATGATCGATGAAGCGAGCCGCAAGATGGCGCTGAAGTTCATCTCGCGCGGCACGCGCGCCGGCCTCTCGCGCTCGAAGTAATTCGCTCGCCATGACCAAGCGCTTTGACGGCGTACTTTTTGATGCCGGTGGAATCTTCGTGATTCCCGATCCGGTCGCCACGTCGATGGCGATCGCGCCGTTCGGCGGCACCTCCGACCACAACCAACTCATGCGCAGCCACTACGCCGGAATGGAAGCGCTCGATGCAGTCGCCAGCAAGCGCACCGACGGCTCGATCGACCGCATCACGTGGGACATCTACCGACGCGCATACGTCGCCGCGGCGGGCGTGCAGACCGAGCACGAAGCAGACGCCGCGAACGCGATGCGCAAATTGTTCTCGCCGTACTACTGGCGCTTTCCGTTGCTCGAGTCGGTCGCGGCGCTCTCGCAGTTGCACTACCGGCGCGTGCCCATCGGCGTGGTGTCGAACGCGAGCGGTCAGATCGAGCAGACGCTCGCCAATTTGTGCATCTGCCAGGTGGGCCCAGGTGCGGGCGTGCCGGTGAGCATCGTCACCGACTCCGCCGTGATTGGTTTCGCCAAGCCCGACCCGCGCATCTTCCGCGAAGCAATCGCCGAGTTGAACCTCGACCCGGGCCGCATCGCGTACGTCGGCGATTCATACGTGAATGACGTCGGGGGAGCCCGCGCCGCAGGGCTGGTGCCGTTGCTCTACGACCCCTTCGACGACCACGCGGGCTACGACTGCGAGCGCGTGCGTTCGTTGCACGAGGTGCTGGAGTTCGTCGAGTAGACGCTTCGAGGCGCGTCGCGGTCAGCGCGGCGTGACGTGAGCGAGCGCGTCGCGCTCAGCCCTGCACGGATTCGACGAGTCGGCGCGCGATCACCTTGAGGCACAGCGTCTCGTCGGCGCCCTCGAAGATCGACAGCACGCGCGCGTCGACATACATGCGGCTCACGGGGTACTCCTCGGCATAGCCGTAGCCGCCGTGAATCTGCATCGCCTCGCGCGTCACCCATTCGGCCGCCTTGCACACGTAGGCCTTCACCATGCTGGCTTCCATCGCGCCTTCGCCTTTGCCCATCATCTTGGCGACGGCGTAACTGAATTGGCGCGCCGCCTGGATGATCATCGCCATGCGGCCGAGCTTCACCTGCGTGAGTTCGTATTCGGCGATGTTCTTGCCGAACACCGCGCGGTTCTGCGCGTAGTCGAAGGCGGCTTCGTACGCGGCTTGCATGAGGCCGACCGCGCGCGCCGCAGTTTGCAGGCGGCCGTTCTCGAAGCCCTCCATCTGAAAATAGAAACCTTTGCCGAGGCCGTCGCGCTCACCGATGAGATGGTCGGCGGGCACGAACCAGTTCTCGATCGCGATTTCGTACGAGTGCATGCCGCGGTATCCGATGGTGTCAATCGGGCGACCTTCCATTTTTCCGCCGCCGGGTTGCGTGAACGCAAAGCCGTGCGCTTCACCGCGCGGCTTGGGCACGATGAAGAGGCTCAGTCCGCGATGCGACTTGCTGCGGTCGGGGTCGGTGCGCGCGAGCAACATGAGCACGTCGGCGCGCGCCGCGAACGTGCACCAGGTCTTCACACCGTTGATCACATAGCCGTCGACGCCGTCGCGCGAGGCGGGCGTTGCGGTCGTCTTCAACGACGCGACGTCGCTGCCGTAGTCGGGTTCGGTCACCGCGACTGCCGCCATAACTTCTGCGGTCGCGAGCTTGGGCAGCCACGCGTGCTTCTGCGCCTCGGTGCCGCCCTTCACCAGCGCGCGCGCCAAGATTTCAGGTCGCGTGATGAGCGAACCGCCGATGCCCAGCGACGCGCGCGAGAGTTCTTCGGTGGCGACGCAACTCGCCATGTATTCGCCTTCGCCACCCTCGCTGAATCCGCCGTACTCGCTCGGGATAGACAAGCCGAACGCGCCGATTTCCGCGAGCCCGCCGATCACTTCCTCGGGTACGTCGTCGTTCTTGCGGTGCACGTGCTCGGCGTGCTTGGCGACGACCTTCTTGCCGAAACTGCGGAACGTGTCTTGCACCATCTCGTAGTCACCGTCGAGGTGGCGCGGCCCGGGTGTGGCGGCGAGCGATGCGAGCAATGTCGGTTCGCGGTAGTCGGAGACGAACGACTCGTATTCCGACAACTCCGACACGTGCACCGTCCACATCGGTTCGCGGCCGAGCAGTCGCGTCGCGAAGTCGTGCACCATGTCGGCGACGAACGCGCACGCAATCTTGGCTTCAGCTTCGCCTTTCGCGCCGTAGTCGAGCAGCGAGCGCGCAGTCTCGAGCGCCGCGCTCGAGTGTGCGATGTCGTAGGCGAGCACTTGCTGACGCTCCGGCCCGCCGCTCTCGGCGAGTCGCTTCGTTGCGCGCCGCAACAACTTAGAGACGCCGTCGATGACCGCTGCAGCAGTAGTGAGGTCTTTTTGAGGATCGCGCACCGTGTTCAACGGTAGTGAGGTGACATTTGCGAACGCCTGCCCCAGCGCGGTATTCGCCCGGCATGCGCGGTGGCATCCGACACGCGACCGATTTACGCTGGAGGAATGCTGAAGGCCCTGCGCTGGGTGCTCTTCGCCGTCGTCGTCTATTTCTTCGTGTTGCCATTGCTGCCCGCCTTCCGGGGGGCGGTGGCCGACCTGCGCCAGATCGACCCGGTGCTCTTGGCGGCCGCCATCGGTCTCGAGTTCGTCGCGCTGTATTGCTACACGCTGCTCACGCACGCCGCCCTCGGCCCCGACGCCAACCGGCTCACCCGCTTCGACTTGTTCCGCATCCAACTCAGCACCCGTGCGCTGGGAAGCATCCTCCCCGCCGGCAGCGCGGCGAGCAACGCGCTCGGCTTTCGCCTCATCACCAGTTCGGGAATAAAGAAGGCCGACGCCGGCTTCGCACTCGCGACGGCAGGCATCGGCTCGGCGGTGATTCTCAACGTGTTGTTGTGGTTGGGTCTGGTCGTATCGATTCCGTTGCGCGGCTCGAGCCCGGTATACAGCACGGCGGCGGTCGCCGGCGCGGTGCTGATGGGCATCGTCGGCGCGATCGTGTTCGGTTTGGTGGACGACAAAGGCCGGCTGGCTCGCGTCGTGAGATACGTCTACGACCGCATCGGTCGCGACGGTGAGTCAGCGGCGGAACTGCTCGACCATTTGCGCGATCGCATCCGCGGTCTCGTCGCCGAGCGCGACGTGTTGCGCCGTGTGATTCTGTGGGGCACGGCGAATTGGTTGCTCGACTTGCTCGCGTTGTGGTTGTTCTTGCGCGCCTTTGGCGGCTCGGTGTCGGCCGACGGATTGCTCGTCGCGTTCGGCCTCGCCAACGTGATCGCCTCGATTCCGATCACGCCCGGCGGTCTCGGCATCGTCGAGGGCGTCTACATTCCCACACTCGTCGGCTTCGGCGTTCCGGCTGCGACCGCGACGGTCACGGTGCTCACCTATCGCATCGCGCAGTTCTGGTTGCCGATTCTCGTCGGTGGAGTGGCGTACGCATCGCTGCGCGCCGGCGCGGTGGCTCCGGTGCCTGCACCACAGTCGCGGCTCGGTCGTGTGCAGTCGGCGACGCGCGCCGGCACGCAGGTGCGCGAGACCAAGGCGCACTGGATCGAGGCCAACGCGCCGCGCGACCGCACGGGCATCTTCCCCTCGCCGCGCTATGAGGACACGGGCGAGCAGCCCGCAACAAACACGAGCGAACAGCCTGAGCAGCCCCGCTCCGAATGAACCGTCTCGCCTCGCACACCTACTGTTGATGCCATGACCACTCACGAGCGTCCGTTCGGCCGACACCTCGAAGACTTCGTCGTCGGCGACATCTACAAGCACTGGCCCGGCAAGACGATCACCGAGGCCGACGACCATCTGTTCTGCATGATCACGATGAATCATCATCCGCTGCACACCAACGATTGGTTCGCGGCGCGCAGCGTGCAGGGCCGCAACGTGGTGGTCGGCAATCTCGTGTATTCGGTGGTGCTCGGCATGAGCGTGCCCGACGTGAGCGGCGCGGCGATCGCGAACCTCGAGGTGGAGACGCTGCAACACAAGCACCCGACGTTTCACGGCGACACGATTCATGCTGAGACGCGCGTGCTCGACGTGGCCGAGTCGAAGTCGAAGCCCGATCGCGGCGTGGTCACGGTGGAGACCAAGGCCTTCAACCAAGACGGCAAAGAAGTGTGTTACTTCCGCCGTCGCGTGATGGTGTGGAAGCGGGCGTCGGCGCCCAAGCGCGAGCGGCCCTACGACGGCCACGACGTCTGGTCGGAGTGAACGAGCGGGCAGCCGGCGCGCTGCTCGAATGGGGCTTGCCGCGGTTGCGCAACTTGCCGTGGCGCGCAACTCGCGACCGCTGGGCGGTGCTCGTCAGCGAGGTGATGGCGCAGCAGACGCAAGTCGCGCGAGTGATACCAAAGTGGACGCAGTTCATGCGCGACTATCCGACGCCGCAGGCGTGTGCCGACGCGCCGCTCGCCGACGTGCTGCGGCTGTGGAGCGGCCTCGGCTATCCGCGTCGCTGCAAGAACCTGCATGATGCCGCCAAGCAGATCGTCGCCCGGCACGACGGCACAGTGCCCGACGATCTCGAGTCGCTGCTGGCCCTTCCTGGTGTCGGTGCGTACACCGCGCGTGCGGTGCTCGCCTTCGCCGACTCGCGCGACGTCGCGGTGGTCGACACCAATGTGGCGCGTGTGCTTGCTCGCTTCGCTGGTCGTGCGATGTCGGCGCGCGAGTCGCAGGTGTTCGCCGACGCAGTGCTGCCCGTCGGCCACGCCTGGGAGTGGAACCAAGTGATCATGGATTTCGGCGCGCAGGTGTGCACCGCACGTGCGCCGAAATGCGACGAATGTCCGGTGCGCGCGCAGTGCGCGTGGGAAGACGGCGACGACCCCGCACGGGCGAGCGCCCTCACCAGCAAACCGCAGGCGCGCTTCGACGGAAGCGACCGCCAAGCGCGCGGACGGTTGATGCGCGCACTCACGCAGCGCGGTGTGCGCCGCGCCGATGCCGCGACGACGATGAATGTGGATGATGATCGCGCCGCGCGACTCGTGGACTCGCTGGTGCGCGACGGGCTCGTGGTGGTCGACGACGACTGGTGCCGGCTCGCCTAGCGCGCGACGAAGTCGACGATCAGTTCGTTCACCCGCGCGGGTTGCTCGAGCTGCATGAAGTGCCCGGCTTTCGCCACGAATTCGTAGCGCACGTTCGCCGGCGACATCGCGCGCGCGGCCTCGGCAACTTCGCGCCCGACGCATCCGTCGTCGTCGCCGTGCAGATAGAGGAGTGGTTGCGGCGGATACTCCGCACCCATGCGCTGCTGCAGCGCGGCGAGCTCGGGGTCGCGCTTGCCGTCGCCGAGAGTGGCGCGGTAATAGCCGAGGGCCGCCTGCAAGTGGTCGGGCTCGCGCAACGCCTGCTTCACGTGCGCGAGGTCTTCGCGCGCGTCGAAACCGGGCGACCACTGCGACCACAGCATGTCGATGAACGCGAATTCGTTGGCCGGCACCACGAAGTTGGAGAGGCCGTGCTGAAAAAAGAACATGTACCAACTGCGCTGAATCTGCGCGAGGTTGCCGACGAACGCCGCGCCAAGCGCGGGCCCGGGCGGCACCGCCATGCTCACAACTTTGTGCCACCGCTGCGGTGCGTCGATTGCCGCGCCGCACGCACTCGGTGCGCCCCAGTCGTGCCCGATGATCACCGCGTGTTCGTCGCCGCCGAGTGCGTCGTGCAATGCGTTGGCGTCGCGCGCGAGTGCCGCAGTTTGGTACACGCCCGAAGCGGGCACGCTCGTCGGTGCGTATCCGCGCGTGAACGGGGCTACCGCGCGGTAACCCGCTGCCGCGAGCGCGGGCAACAAGTGCCGCCAGGTGTGGGGCGAATCTGGGAACCCGTGCAAGCACAGTGCGAGCGGTCCGCTACCGCACTCGAGGTACGTGACGTCGAGTTCGCCAGCGCGCACGGTCGCTGTCGACATGTGCGCGCTTTCTCGATCGGTCGGTGTCATCGTCATCGAGAGTAGACGCCTCAGCGAGTTTGCGACGAACGTCACCGCGCCCGCCGCGCTCGTGCGACACGGTGCGCTTTAGCGTCGCTTCGGCTGATGATCAACGTTTCGTTCCACGGAGTGCGCGGTTCGACCCCGTGTCATGGCGACGACACCCGGCACTTCGGCGGTAACACGTCGTGCGTGTCGATGTGCGTGCCCGGCGAAGTACCGATCATCTTCGATCTCGGCACCGGTCTTCGCTATTTCGGAAAACAGTGCAACGGCACGCCTTCGTTCCGCGCCGTGTGTCTGCTCACGCACCTGCACTACGACCACACGCTGGGGCTGCCGTTCTTCGAGCCGCTGCTGCGCGCCGACACCGTGCTCGAGATCTACGCGCCCAAGCAGCCCGACGGTCGCACCATCCGCGAGATCTTCCGCGAGAAGATCCAGCCGCCGATGTTTCCCGTGCCGCTTGAGCAGTTCGCGGCGCGCATCATCTTCCACGAGATCGGCGACGAAGACTTTTCGATCGGCGGATTCAACGTGCGCAGCCGATTCGTGCCGCACGTCGGCCCGACGCTCGGCTATCGCGTGTCTTTCGGCGGCGCCAGCGTCACGTATCTCTCCGACCATCAGCAGCCGGCGGGGGATGAGTTCACCATCACCGACGGTGCGCGCGAGCTGTGCGAGGGCGTCGACTTGCTCATCCACGATTCGCAGTTCACCAACGACGAGTTCTCCGCCAAGTGCACGTGGGGGCACTCCACCTACGACTACGCGCGCTGGGTCGCCGACACGTGCGGCGTGAAGCGCCTCGCTCTCTTCCACCACGACCCGTCGCGCACCGATGCCGAACTCACGAGCATCACCGACCGCATGGTGAACGGCACGCGTGCCGCAGTGTTCGCGGCGCGCGAAGGAGAGAGCGTCGACGTCGTAACGTGTAGTGCGTGAGCAGCGACTCGGCGCGCACGACTGACACCGCCGAGTATCGCCGCGTCTTTGGCCACCTGCCGACCGGCGTCGTGATCGTGACCGGTCGCGGTGCGTCGGGCGAGGCACTAGGTATCACCATCGGTTCGTTCGGCTCAATTTCTCTCGAGCCGCCGCTTGCCGGGTTTTTCATCGGCACCTCGTCGCGCTCGTGGCCGCTCATCGCCGCGCACGGTGCGTTCAGCGCCAACGTGCTCGCCGCATCGCAAGGTGAGTTGTGCTGGCGGTTCGCCAAAGACCAGGCCGATGGCTCGCGCTTCGACGGCCTCGACGTGTCGACGACACCCAACGGTTCGCCGCTCTTGCCCGGCATCGTCGCCGCGATCGATTGCACGGTGCACGCGGTGCACGATGTCGGCGACCATCGGCTCGTCGTCGGCGCAGTGACGCACCTGCAAGTGCACGACGCGAGTGCGGCGCCGATGGTGTTCGTGAGGGGCAAGACCGGCGACGCTCGTATCGCGCCGTGAATCGCGCCGACCTCGCGAATCTCGCCGCCATCGTCGTTGGCGCGGTGTTCGTCTACGCCGGCGTCGCCAAGGCGTTGTCGGGTCGCGAGTGGCCTCGTGCGGCGAGTCGACTCGGCGTGCCGCGCGTGCTTGCCGTCGCGGTGATGCTCGCCGAGGTCGTTATCGGCTTGGGAATGGTGCTCGGCGACTCGTGGCGCGAGGGGTTCCTCGTGGCTGGTGCACTGCTGCTTGTGGCATTCACCGTGCTCCTTGCCAAGCATCTGCGCAGCGGGCATCGTCCGCCGTGCGCGTGCTTCGGCGGGGCGTCACAGCGGCCGATCGGCGCGCGCGACGTGGTGCGAAATGTTTCGCTCTTGGTCGTAGTGGTCATCGCCATCGTTTCGTAGCCTGTGCGCCGTGCGCGTGTGGATCGACCAAGACCTCTGCACCGGCGATGGTCTGTGCGTCGATCATTGCCCTGACGTGTTCACCCAGCTCGAAGACGGCATCGCGTACGTGTGCGAGAACGGAGTCGTGCTCAACGATCCGGGCAGCGCGGGTAGCCTCGCCGAAGTGGAGCACAAGCACATCGCGGCAGTAGTGCTCGCCGCCGACGTGTGCCCGGGCGAGTGCATCTTCATCGACACACGCGACGAAGACGAGCGACTCACCTTCATCGGCGGCGCCACCGCACCGTGAAGTGGCGCATCGCCGTCGCGAGCGCGGCGGCCACCATCACGCTCGCTGGTGCGGTCGTGTCGGCAGACAGCCAGCCTGCCGCTCTCGTCGCCAGCCCGAACGACACGCTGTCTGCCCAGAGCGTGCTCGCCACCATCACCGTTGCGCCAGAGAATCCGCGCGGCTACAAGCGATCGTTTTTCAAGCATTGGAACGATGTCGACGGCGACGGCTGCGACTCACGCGAACAAGTGCTGAAGCGCGATGCGATCGGCCTGCCGCAGGTCGACCCGTTCAGATGCTTCGTCGTCGAGGCCGACTGGGTGTCGCCCTATGACGGCGTGAAAACTTCCGACCGCACGGCGGTCGACATCGACCACGTGGTCGCGCTGAAAGAAGCGTGGGACTCGGGCGCATTTGCGTGGAGCGAAGCGCAGCGCACTGCGTACGCCAACGACACGAGTGACTCGCGCACGTTGCTCGCCGTGTCGGCGTCGAGCAACCGCGGCAAGAGCGACAAGGATCCGAGCAACTGGTTGCCTGCGCTGCGTGCGTATCAGTGCACCTACATCGCCAACTGGATCTCGGTGAAGGCCCGCTGGGGTTTGTCGATGGATCAAAGCGAGTGGGGCCGCCTCAACAACATGCTCTCGGGTCAATGCGCGGGCACCACGATGCGCGGATGGAACCCGCCGCCTGCCGGCGTGAGCACGCCAGCGACCACGTTGCCACCGTCCACCACGCTCGTCACTGCCACCACCGTGCGCGTCGCGACCACGCTCGCCACTGCGACGACGCTCGCGAACGCGACTACTTCGACGGTGCGCGTCGCGACCACGCTCGCCACTGCGACCACGCTGTCGCCGGCAACCACAGCCGCGAACGCCACCGACTCGACGGTGAAGGTGAACCCCGGCTCGTTCTGCGCGCCCGAAGGCGCGGTCGGCGTCTACAACGGTCGCAACTACGTGTGCTCGAAGACCAACTCAAGCGGCGTGCCGTATTCGGGCGGTCGCGCGAGGTGGCGCCAGCAGTAGCAGTGCAATTCTCTGCGATGTCGCGTGCTGCGACGATTCGCCGACTACTCTCTACGACACATGTCAAAGAAGACCAAGAAGCGCAAGGCGCGTCTGCGCCGTTCCAAGGCGAATCACGGCAAGCGTCCCAACATGGGCCGCCGCTAGACGATTCGCTGACGCCCGCATCCTGACCCGCGTTGCTGCGATCACCGTCGGTGGTCGTGTCGCGCCATGGCGCGACCTCGGATTCGCTGCGCGACCAGTCGACGCCACACAACACGTAGTACCCCTCGGTGATGTCGCGTTGATCATCGACGAGACGTTGCCGCCGGGCATCTCGCATCTGGTGCTCGCGGGATGCGAGTCGCGACCCGACCACATCGCCGGATTGCGCGTGACGCACGGCGACGAGTTCGTGATCGTGCGCGACACGACAGCGCCGTCGGTGTTGCGTGCTGTCGGCGTCGATCATGTGGTCGTGCTTGCCGACGATGTGCGCGCGACGTGCGCACAGATCGAACGCGACTCAGGCGCGGTGCTGAAGCGCGTGAAAGAAAGCGAGCGTGGCGTGCAAGGTTTCCACCGTCTCGGCAGCGTGATTCTCGAAGTCGTCGAGCGCCGACTCGTCGACCCCGACCAGCGCACCGGGCATGCCACCTACTGGGGGCTGGTCATCGTGGTCGAAGACCTTGAGGCGGTCGTCGCGCATCTCGGGCCTGACGTGATCGGTGCGGCCAAACCTGCCGTGCAGCCGGGGCGTCTCATCGCGACTGTGCGCTCTGGTGCTGGGCTCGGCGTGCCGCTCGCCCTCATGTCGCGCTAAGCGACTCGCTTCAGCGGCGCGCACGTGCAGTTCGTCGGCGCGCACGTGCAGCCGAGTGCCGCGACTATTCCTCTTCTTCGCCGATGGCGCGCTTCAAGAACGCCACACCTTGTGCGCACGATTCGTTGAGTGGGCACCATCGGCAGTGGCCGCCGGGTTGCCGGGTGGGCTCGCGTCCGTCGAGTTCGACAGCGACGATTGCGCGAACGCCGGCCACCACGCGCCGCACTGCAGCCTGCAACACGCCTTCGGTTACTTCTTCTACGTCGGGTCGCGCCGCGGAGATGGAATAGGTGGCGGTGCGCCGCGGTGCCATGCCGCTGCGCAGTGCCTCGACCAGCGCGTAGAAGCGAAGGTCTTCACGGTGCGAGGCATAGATGCCTCCACTTTTTACGTCGATAATCACTTTCTGGTCGGCGGCCCCCAACGTGAGGTCGGCCTTGGTGGACAGCACGATGGAGCGGTCGAACATTTCGTAGCGCGCCGACGCCTCGCACACCGGCCGCCACGACTTCTTCAATTTGGGGAAGCACTCCTCGAACCGCGTGTAGAGATCGATGGCATAACTGCGCAGTTGCGCGCGGTCGCCCTCGCTCAGGTCGACGAGAAAGTCGGCGATGTTGTTGGTGGAGTCGGCGAGTCGGGCGATCGCCTCGTCGACCACATCGGTCGGAGTGGTGTCGCCGCGCCAGTTGATGCCGAGCTCGACCGCCTTGTGCAGCACGGTGCCTTTGGCCGTCGCCGGTGTCCAGCGGAACGTGTCTTTGTTGGCGAGGTGCAACGTCTCGCAGGAGTGAATGGTGGAGAGTCTCTGCTTGCTCACCCACAACTGGTTGTCGCGGCTGAAGCGCGGCGCCAAGTCGGCGAGCTGCTCGTGCAGATAGGCGCGCACGTTTTCGACCACGCCCGCGGGCAGCGGTGTCCAGCCGGGCGACTTGCCGAGAGCGTCGACGACCTCCTGCTGCATCGGGTTGTACACGTCGTCAGGCGGAGCAGTCACGGTGGCGCAACTGTAGCGATGGGGTACTGCGCACCGTGTTTGTAGTCGTGTTGTAGCCGTGTCGCATCTGTGTTGCACCCGTGCGCGATGATGGTCGGTTCTATGGAGTCACCAGTCGCCTCGCTCAACTCTGGGGAGTTCGCCGCCGTCGCGCGCGCGTTGAGCGACCAGGCGCGACGCCTCGATTTGGTGGTGCCGGGCTTTCGCTCACCGCCGCGCATCGTGGGCGTCGACCGCACCATCCGCCGATTTGCCGAGCACGAGTCGGGTGGTCTCATCTCGGTCGCGGTGCGCGGCCGACCGCTTGCCGCGATCGTGGCCGACATGATCGAGGGCGTCATCGTGCTCAACTTGCTTGCTGCCGCCGATGCTGCTCGCGTGCGCGCCGCACTCTGGCGGGCGCTCGACCACTCGACAACCGACTCGGCGCGCGACCACACGGCACGCGACACTGCCGCTCACGTGGCCTCGCACGCTGCCGCGCACGTGGCCTCGCACGTAGCCTGACGTCTGCTTCGCCCGGGTGGCGGAATGGTAGACGCGGGGGGCTTAAACCCCCCTGACGAGAAATCGTCGTGTGGGTTCGACTCCCGCCCCGGGCAC
>VFQT010001326.1_pt1 | contig 30427 bp, 22 predicted proteins | sample 3512381 | NCBI WGS metagenome assembly VFQT01 (sample SAMN10412376, study PRJNA504923) | tailings metagenome | isolation source: Relicate 2 Philex TSF3 active mining site | place: Philippines: Tuba, Benguet | collected 2017-08-29
TTTCGCTTTTGTTCCAACACAACCCCTAACAGGCTGATTTGAGACGCATTGGGGAATGAAAAAAAGAGGTAGAGCTTAAGCCCTACCTCTTAATGATCTTTAAAATGTACTTATTGTTGACGAATCTTAGTTACCTTAAACTCTGTACGACGATTCTGCTGATGTTCTTCTTCAGTACACTGAACACCGTTCTTACATTGGTTTACCAAGACTTTTTCACCATAACCTTTATATGTCAAACGGGACGGATCAATTCCTTGAGAGATCAAGTACTGTACAGCGGCATGTGCGCGTTTATCTGATAGCACCAAGTTATATTGATCGTTTCCACGAGCATCGGTATGAGAACCCATCTCGATTTCAATGGTTGGGTTATCCTTTAATATACGTACCAACTTATCCAATTCGATGGCTGCGTCAGGACGAATATCCCATTTATCAAAATCATAATAGATATTCTCCAAAACAATCGGTTTATTGATCACAATTGGCTCAACCCAGAAATCTGCAAAGAAATCTTGGGAGTACTTCAATCCAACCGTCGACAATTCATCGGTTTGAGAGAAACAACCGAACTTGGTACAATATAGATCGTAATCCGTCTCAGGATCCAATTTCACTTGGAACTTACCTTCTTTATCAGAAATGGCATTCACTACCTTATTCAGTTTTGAAATAGTTAGTTCCACTGTCACCCCTTCTACCGGTTTGTTCGTTCCTTTTTCACGCGCAGTTCCATATAATATAAATGTCGGTGGATTCTTTTCAAACGAATACATCTTATCTGTTTTCGTACGTGAAGAAGACACAAACCCTGTTTTGTTATCTTTATTGAAAGAGAATGCAAAATCATCTTTAGATGAATTCAACGGCACATTCAAGTTTTCTGGCGTAGCCCATTTCTCTCCATTGAAATAAGTCAAGAATACATCCAGACCTCCCATTGAATTGTGCGCATCCGATGAAAAATACAAGGCCCCATCAGTATGTACATACGGGAACATGTCATTGCCTTTGGTATTGACAACAGCCCCTAGGTTTTGAGGTTGCGACCACCCGTTTTCAGTCCAAACACATTTATAGATATCCGTACCTCCATAACCTCCCGGCATATCAGAGACAAAGTACAATTCCTTGCCGTCTGCAGAAAGACTAGGATGTCCACAACTATAGTCATCGCTATTGAAAGGGAAATCTTCTAAATTCTTCCACTTTCCATCAATAAGAGTGGCTTTGAATATTTTAAGATTATTCTCATTCTCGTCATTCAACTCCATCTTTCGCTTGAAATAGTTGCTTCGCGTGAAATAAACCGTGTTTCCATCTGCTGAAAACGATGCCGGCCCTTCATGAAACGGCCCGTTGATATCACCTTGAAGCAAGTGTGGTGTTAACCATTCGCCATTTGGATCTTTTTCCATTTGATATAAATCCAGATAAGAGTGACCTGTCCAGGCTGTCATTTTTCGACCATTAAACACTTCTTTATCCGCTGTAAAAACAGCACCATTCTGGTATTCAACAATACTGAATGTGTTGGCAAACTGATCTTCCAGAATTGGCTTCAAGGTGAACAATGTTGTATCACGGTAACGGTCCTTAACAGATCTACACGAACTCAGCAACATTTGAGCCACCTTATCATTTGGATAAACCAATAGATACTTCTCAAATTGCGGAATGGCATCCAAATGCTTCCCATTACTCATGAGCGTTTTCCCATAATTAAAGAATACGACAGCAGGCACTGTATTGTGCTTCACTGTATGGGAATATTTTAACTCAGCTGAATCCAAATTTCCAACCTTAAAATATGACTCCGCTAAATTTACTTCAGTTGAAATCTTATGTGTCTTTTTAATGACCTTTTCGTAATGATGTATCGCTTCTTGGTAAGCAAGTGCTTCGTAACTTCTATCTCCTTGAACTTCATGGAAATTTGTACAGGCGGCCAACATTAATGTTGTTGCTCCAGCTAAAAATATATTAAACTTAATTGCTTTCATGTTTTTATCAATTAGAAATAGCGTGGAGTTTTTACTTTAATCAAATCTTTACCAAAATCAACCCCTATCATGATCTCATGCGATCCGTGTGAATAATTTCGAATAGCTGAAGTGGTCATGTCATAAGCATAGCCAATTCTGAAATAATTGTTTGCCTGGTATTCAACCATGAACACCACTGCGTCGTTTGTTCGGTATGACACACCTGCAGAAATCATGTCCTTATAATATGCAGTAAGATTGATGTCCGCTTCCAAAGGAGCATTCGCAACATACTTCAACAAAGTAGAAGGTTTTAATTTAACCGCTGGAGATACTTCAAAAACATACCCCCCAGTTAAGGTGTAATGTCTGCGCAAAAATGAAGACTTAGACAGATCAAAATTGAAATTGTAATCATTTTGATAAGCAAACAAGGTAGGGATCGAAATTCCCACATAATGTTTCTCCCCATAATGATAAGCACCCACACCAAAGCTCGGCACATATTTACCGTTGATGTTGTTTGCAAAAACCGCATCCTCTTCATCCCAAACTAGCAAGTCTTCTACCCGAGCATTGAATTGTGAGAGACTCGCGTTTATTCCTAAGGATAGCTTCGAATTGGCAGAAGTTCTCAATTGATATGAATAGTTCGCTGTGATCTTGTTATGCGTGCTCACACCAATTTTATCATACATAAAGCTAAATCCTAAACCCATGTTTTTTGAAGCAATCGGACCATCTACCGCCAGAATCGTCGTTTCCGGAGCGCCATCCATAGCGACCCATTGATTACGATAAGTAAACGTTGACGACCAATATTTGTGAGAACCGGCATATGCTGGATTTAAAAACAATCCATTGAACATGTACTGACTCAACATGGCATCTTGTTGTGACCAGAGCTGACTCCCGATCAGCATTCCCAGTAACACGATAATTATCTTTTTCATCTTTTCTTTTTTTAGATGCTAATTATTTTCTTCTCAAGTCTACGTAACCTTGTAGAACCACTTCTTTACCTGCAACCATCGCTTTTAAGATCACGAAGTACGTTGCGTCTGGCAAGGCTTCACCTGCATTGTTTTCACCATACCATTCATCTGCATATCCATCTTTCTGGTAAACGATATTACCCCAACGGTTAAACACAGTGATGTTGTTGTCTGGATAGCTCTTGATTCCGTGAACCACGAAGAAGTCATTTTCTCCATCAGCGTTCGGCGAGAAACCTTGAGGCATTTCTAAAATATCCGGCTGCGTTAGCGTTACTGTAATCGTAGAAACACAATTATTGTGATCTGTAATTACAACTAAATACTCTCCTGCCGCCAATTGATCTACGAATGCGGTAGTATCTCCATTAGACCAATAGTATGAGTACGGTGCTACACCACCTGCAACTGACGCCGCAATGTATCCATCTGTTCCTCCGTTGCTACTTACATTATAACCTTCCAGGTAAGAAGAAAGCGAAACATCGATCGTTAAAGTATCCGGCTGATTGATAATGCCTGTAAGGCTTGCTGTACAACCAAAAACGTCGGTGATCAAAACATCATAACTTCCTGCAGTCAAGCCTTCCACATGAGCTGTTGTTGCACCATTGGACCAGCTATAAGAATATGGTTCGTTTCCGTTTGAAACCAGAACTGTCAATTCTCCATTTTCACCACCATAACATAAAACATCTTTAGCAAGTAATGAAGCTGTTAAGTTAACTTCAGGTAACACCTCTCCAGTGTATGTAACCTGACATCCTTGAGCATCCATTACATCCAACGTGTAAGTTCCAGCTGGAACATTGTTCAAGTTCTGTCCTGCTCCGCCATTTGACCAGCTGTAGTTATATGGTGTAGTACCACCAGTAACCAAAGTCTGAATGGAACCGTTAGCCGCATTACAAGTTGCTCCATAAACCACTGCTTGAATCGTCAATGTATCCGGTTGCGTAATTGTTGCTGAGAAATCGATCACACAGCCATTCCCGTCCGTCACATTCAATACATAAGCACCAGTATCCAATCCATTTAAGTCTTCTGTGGATTGCCCACTTGACCAGTTGTAATCATAAGGCAAAGTACCCCCACCTACAGTTATTTGGATTCCACCGTTTTGCAGATTGTAGCAACTAACGTTATCCACCAATCCATGTAGTGTCAATGCTGTTGGTTGTGTGATTACAGCAGTATCAGCTGTTGTACAACCATTATTATCTGTTACACTTACAGTGTACGTTCCCGGTGTCAAACTAGAAAGATCCTCTGAAGTTTGACCATTACTCCAGTTAGTCTGATAAGGGCTTGCCCCATTTGCCAGAGTCAGATCAATCGTCCCATCCCCAAATCCGAAGCAAGTTACATTCTCAACAGTTGTACTTGATACTGGGATTGGATAGATGCGCACCGTAAATGAACATGTCGATGTATTTCCATGAACATCTGTAACCTGGAAAACATTCGTGGTTAACCCAACTGAGAACACGCTTCCGGAAGGTAAACCGGCAGTTTGAATGATCGTATCAATACCACAGTTATCGCTTACGGTTGGCAAATCAAAAGCAACATTTGGATTACATGATGCAATTGTGTCTGGGCAAGTGATCACCGGTTGTTCCGCATCAACAACGTTGATCGAGAATGAACACGTTGATGTGTTACCCGCATTATCTACAACCGTGTAGGTTACTGTGGTATTGCCCACTGGGAAGAAGGTATTCGGCGTGTGTGATCCGGTCATTACAGCCCCACAGTTATCCGTAAAGCTTGGAACCGTCCAGTTCACAATAGCACCGCAATCACCATTATCGTTGTTTTGAACAATCGGGCTCGGGCAGTTTGCAATTGCAGGGAATTCATCATCCGCAACAGTTACAGTGAATTGACATTGAACCTGATTGTTCGCTGTATCAATTGCTGTCCATGTAACCGTTGTTATTCCTTGATTGAAAGAAACACCAGCTAAAGACACACCGGTTCCTGCTGTTGCACCAGCTAATGAGTAAGTCAATGAAGTGACGGTACAGTTATCTGTTGCTGTTGCGTCCCAAGCTGTTCCTGTTTGAGTAAATATACACACCCCATTATCCGTTGTAACGCTTTGGTTACCTGTTGCACCACAACTTGTGATCACTGGCAATTGTGTATCTCTTACCAAAACTGTGAACGAACAAGAGGAAGTATTTCCAGATCCATCCGTTACAGTCCAAGTTACCAAAGTAGTTCCCAAATTGAATGAAACATTGTTCAAGCTAGTTCCTGTGCCCGTAGTTGCCCCAGTTAATGAATAAATGATGGAAGCAATACTACAGTTATCATTAGCCGTTGCATCCCATCCTGTTCCAGACTGTGTAAAGTTACATTCACCAAAATCTGTCACTACTGCTTGGTTACCTACCGCCCCACATGAAAGCATGATTGGTAACTGTGTATCCTGAACTGTTACTGTAAATTGACACGTATCTGTATTTCCCGCAGCATCCGATGCTACCCAAGTAACAGTTGTAACTCCCAAATTGAACAATCTACCGTTCAATGAAGTACCTGTTCCTGTTGTTGCTCCAGACAACGTATAAACCAATGTACTTACAGTACAGTTGTCAGTAGCAGTTGCGTTCCAAGTATTATTGTTGTGTGTATAAGTACATACCCCAACATTTGCAGCAACAGTTTGATTTCCGATAGAAGCACAGTTCGTGATCGCAGGATCCTGATCATCTCCTACCTGAACATCGAACGAGCAGGTTACAAAATTGCCTGATCCATCCAGAGCTTTCCAAGTTACAGTTGTTGTTCCTTGATTGAAAACTACGTTATTCAAAGAAGTTCCGGTTCCTGTTGTAGCTCCGGTTAATGTATAACTTAAAGTTACTGTAGTACAGTTATCTGTTGCTGTAGCATCCCAAGTAGTCCCTGTATGTGTGTACGTACAAACTCCGCTGTTTGCAACAACTGTTTGTGTTCCAGCAGCACCACATGAAATGAAACTTGGCAGCTGATTATCCTGAACAGTTACCGAAGACGAACAGGATGCTGAATTTCCTGCTTCATCATAAACGGTCCAAATAATATTGGTAAGTCCCAAATTGAACACCACCCCATTTAAAGAAGTGCCTGTGCCAGTTGTCGCTCCAGTCAACACAAAACGCACTGAATCAATCCCACAGTTATCTGTAGCAGTAACATCCCATGCCGTACCGGATTGAGTATAAGTACATACTCCAGTATTTGCAAATACCGTTTGACTTGGATTTGGTCCGCAGTTCGTGATCACAGGAACCACATTATCTATAACGGTAACCGTAAAACTACAGGTATCTGTATTGCCTAGTCCATCTGTCGCTACCCAAGTAACGGTAGTAACACCTTTGTTAAACACCTGGTTCAACAGATTATTACCAGACCCAGTAGTAGCGCCGGTAAGCGTATATGCGACCCCAGCCACCAAACAATTATCCGTAGCTGTTGGGTTCCACGAAAGATCTGGAACGGTATAAGTACATGATGTAGAACTTGTGAAAACTGTTTTGTTTGTTGTACAAGAAATTACAGGTGCAGTAATATCTATGACCGTTGTCACCGTCGCACTGGATGTTGCTGTACAATTATGGGCATCGGTTACGGTAACTTGGTACAATCCGGCGATCAATCCAGAGATATCCTCGAAGGTTGAAGTATATCCAGATGGTCCTGTCCATGCATATCCATAAGGAGCCGTTCCTCCTGCCGCTGTAACGACTACTGAACCATCGTTACCTCCTAAACATGTAACCATCTGAGACATGTTGGCAACTGCAGTTAACTGTTCAGGTTGATTGATATAAACGTCAACTGGAGGATTTGTACATCCATGAAGGTCTGTAATCGACAATTGATACAATCCGGTTGTCAAGCCTGAAATATCTTGCGTAGTTGCTGTAAATGGACCCGGTCCTGACCAAGCGTAAACGTATGGAGACGATCCGCCCGACACGGTCATGTCTACAGCTCCTAAACTATTCCCGAAACAAGGATTATCTGTATAGTTGTAGGTTGCAACTATCTGAGACGGTTGTGTAATCCCCACACTACCCGAGATTGTACAACCGTTCGCATCTGTGACAACTACAGAATAGGTCCCGGGACTCAAAGTTGTAATATCTTCGTGATTGGCAATAATTTTACCACCAATTGACCAAACAAAAGAGTATGGATAGGTTCCGCCAGTTACTGTAAGGTCAATCGTTCCGTCCATTGCATTATAACATGAAACATTAGTTGGTACTAAAGAAACAGCCAATGGCGCTGGTTGCGTTATCGAAAACGTTTGGAACGTAGAGCAATTTTTAGAATCGGTTACAGTTACTGTGTAGGCACCTTGTGTTAAATTTGACACACTGGTAACATTGTTTATACCATTTGACCAGGCAATGGTGTAAGGCGCAGTTCCATTTGCAATGACCACATAGGCACTTCCGTTTGAAAAGCCATTACATGTAATGTTTGTAGTATTTACCGAAGCTATGAAATCATTACATGGCGGTTGGTTCATCAAAACGCTATCATTAATCGTACATGACTTTGAATCGGTTATGGCAACATGATAAACAACACCACCTACTGCCGATGAAAGATTGACAGCTGTTTGTGTAGTTTGACCACCCGGAACCCATGCATAGGTATATCCCGGAGTTCCGCCTTGTGGATTTGCTGTTGCTTGACCATTGTTACCTCCGATTGTTGAAACATCAACATGAGTCATCGTATTTGTAATAATCGTTGGTTGCAACACTGTAACTGCTGTTACATCTTGACATCCAAAATTATCTGTTACTAAAACTGTATAAGTTCCAGAAGACAAGTTAGAAGCTGTAGCTCCTGTTTGAACAGGAATTGTATTCCAGGAATAGTTATACGGTATAGATCCACCACTTAAAACTCCAACAGTTGCTTGACCATCGTTACCTCCGTGACAGCTAACATTTGTACTTGCTGTGATCCCAACATTGAATGTATTACAAAACACGTCATTAATTACAGCACTTTGTGATACTGAACATCCTTTGTTATCCGTCACTGTTACACTTACTACTCCCTCACATAGAGCTGTGGCAGTTAAAGAAGTTTGAGTGTTAGACCACAAAACATTGTACGGCGCTGTTCCGCCACTAATACTCACCGAAGCAATACCGTCACAAGTCGGTGAATTCGCAGTAGTTGTAGAAATATCAATTGTTAATGGAGATGGTTGGTTCACAGTTACAGGAGTAACATCTTCGCATCCATATTGATCAGTTACCGTTAATAAATAAGTTCCGGCGGAGACTACGATTGAATTGGAGGTGAATCCAGTACTCCAAGAATAGGTATAAGGAGCTGTACCTCCAGATTGTCCGGCATTTATCGTTGCCGTTCCATTGTAACATGAAATGGTTCCAGCTGCTGGAATAGAAACTACCGTATCTGAAATTGTAATCGTCATTTGATCAGAGCTGTTTAGACATCCTCCGCCAGCACCTGTTGATGTGAATGTTAAGGTTGCTATTCCAGCGTTTATTTCAGCGGCCGAAGGAATATAAGAAGCTATTAATGAAGAAGCACTCGGTTGATAGGTTCCTGTACCACCTGACCATATTCCTGACCCAGAAGTTGAGCTTGCATTCAATACAACCGTAGGCGCCGTAGCACACACAATTTGATCAGAACCAGCACTTACAACTGGAGTGGTAGCCACATTAACAGGAACTGAAATATAGGCATCCGGACAAGTTGTTGTAGACAAGCCGTCAGTAACTTGAGCAGTATATATCCCTGCGGCTGTTGCATTATAGGTATTTGTGTTGGAAACCACATTTCCATCGCTATCAAACCATTGATACACATAGTTTCCGTCACCGCCGGCAGCAGTAGCTGTTAACAACACACCTCCTCCACCTTGGCAGAATGACGCCGGATTCGGATTCGCTGTTACGCTTAATGCATTATAAGTATATAAACGTACTGTGTCGCAGCTTTGATATGTTCCACAAGCGGCTGCTTGAGGAGTTCCACATATTCTATAATCGATCCATGATGGTGTCCCAAGACCAGGACTAAAACTTGGAGTCGCACAATTTGTACAACTCAACAATGAATTATAAGCTCCAAGCGTGGTGTTACCAGTAGAAGAGTTTATCGAAGTGATCGAAATATTGTTAAGACCAAAGATTTCTAATGGCAAAGAGCATCCTATTCTCGTGGCTTGATCTGCAGGAAAAATAGGTTTAGGAATTTGACGAAAAATGTACTTGATCTTATTCTTTCCAGGTTTACTATATAAGATCTTGTGAGGACCAGATCCTGAAATACAGATAGGAGCCCCCCCAGGAATCTGTGCACCACACGCACCTGGAACCAACAGATCACCACCCGAGATGATGTTGTAATTCCCGGAGCCTCCTGGATCCGCATAACCCGGAGCAACAACAATCTCAAACATGGCCACATCCGGATGAAGCGTCACATAAAAAGACAAATAATTGTCTCCGTCTCCACAACAACTTGGCGTACGAACCACTTCTGGAGTCGTATAGGACAAGTTCGGTGAAGCGGACAGGTCGAGATTAAAGAATGGGACAGCAGATGTACATTCAGGTAATTGACTTTGTGCCATACCTAAAATACTCAACACATTCAAAGACAACAGCCAAATCCCTTTGCTGAGTTTTTGTTTCAATCGACACCCTCTCTGTAAAAGGTCTCGTAGCATCGATAGTAGTCTCATGATAATAATAAAAAGTAGTACTTGTAATTTAATGTCAAAGCTACTTGAAGCCAAAATCAGGAAACATGATTGAAGTCAGCTATTAACAAGAGAGAAATCAGCATACTGATAAGTTAACCCACAAAAAAAGGAGCCACTTCGACTCCTTTTTTATCACAACGGATTGAAAAACAACTTGTTTACGTCTTGCCTTGTCCATCTCATACTATCTACCAAAAACATACTGTGCATACCAATTCACATAAGCATCATCGCCATTCACCTTCAATAAGGCATTTGGTGAAGGATACTCAAATGGCTTTTTACAAGCATTTCTGGAATCTGGATATAGAGAATACGTGATCTTTTGAAAAAATGGCACTGCTTTTTGTGTAGCCCGATCATACCCCCATGTATAGTTCATCGAAAGCAATTGCTGTGGTTCACCAGATGGCTTTTTCAGCTTTTTGACATTTACCCCTTTTTTGGAATATTTCAATTCAGCCAAAACTTCTGATCGTATTTGCACGGAATAATAAGCAGCATCCCAAGAGCAGGTTACGATAGTTGCCTCAATAACACGCATGAAATATACTTTTGTTCCATAATCCCCTTTTGCATCGCAGCAATCGCAATAATCAAAAATATACGGGTGGATTTCTAGTTCAGCCACAACTGCTTGGGCTTCCTCAAGGGTCATATTATCCCAGCTATCAGCTTTTACATTAAAAATTAGACACAATGTAAATACCAAAGTAAATAGTGTTTTCATAGAATTGAATTTGTAGTGAAATTAAAAACTCTTCAGGATTTGGGGATCTTCTCACAGGTACTTCTTTTCAATTTTTCTTACCAAAACCCAATAACAACAATGCGCATCGGTTCACGTTGAGAAACATCAAAAATTAAAGAAAAAAAGCCACTTAAAAGGAGTGGCTTTCATTTAATAGAAACAAAGACTAAAATATAATCCTAAACTCAACGCGTCTATTCTGCGCTCTACCTTCAGGCGTTTTATTCGAGGCTATTGGTTTTGATTCACCATAGAACTTGATAAGAATTCTATCTGCGTCAATACCCTTAGATATAAGGTAGGTTTCAACTGCAACAGCACGCTTTTCAGATAGAACCAAGTTAAACTTCTCGGAACCAATGTCGTCCGTATGCCCCTCAACAAGTAAATTATATTCTGGATGAGCATCCAATTGCTCTATCACATCATCTAGCACATTAAATGAACTATCTGTTAACACCGAACTATTATCGAAAAACTCTACATTCTCCAATGCATTACGCAGTGCTTCTTCGGTTTCTTTTGCAATTTCTGGACATCCCTTGTTAATTGACAATCCAGGCACATCCGGACATGCATCATTAGGATCAGGAATTCCATCTGAATCCTTGTCTGGACAACCATCATTTGACGCCATACCTTTGTCGTTCGGACACAAGTCAAAACTATCTAAAACACCGTCTTGATCTGAATCTTTAATTGTCTGACCTTTGGAATCTACATATGTTCCCTCAGGCGTATTCGGCTCAAGGTCCATATAATTCGGAACTCCATCTTTATCATCATCCTTAGACTTCTCTTCCAATTCTTTTAGGCGAGCTTCAAGCGATTTATAATCCTCACCACCACCGGCAAAATCAGTTGGAACCCAATCCAAGTGCGTTTTGTTTTTACCCAAGTAAAATGTTACTCCCAACGAGTAATTAAAAAAGTAACCATTGATAGGCTTTGCTACGTTACTTTGAGACCAGTCAAAATAGCGTGTTTGAAGGTGATGCAATGTCCAAGTGGCATCTGCATTGATTGAAACGCGATCATTTATTTTAAACTGAGGTGTTATTCCGAACGCAAAGTTCAACATATCATCCTGTCCCTCAAAAAAAGGATCATCTTTACTTATCGCTGGACGTATACTTTTTCTCAAAAACATCGTTGACGCACCAAATCCAGCATGAGTTAACAACCCAAGTCTGTTAGAAAAAGTGTGAAACTTTAGGATATCACCAGCATTGGCAACCATAGAAAAAGTAACTCGCCAATAGTGAATGTTCGTTTTTCCAGACTTCTTTGGATCAAAAAAATCATAACCAACCAGAGCACGCAAACCAAAACGATTATTCAACATATATCTTCCATTCACTGAGTAGTGATGAATTTGATAGAGACGTGTATAATTCTTTGTCGGCCAAGCTCCATCATGATTCCCCAAATTAAAACCAATTGACCACTTGTTATTTGCTTCCTGGGCAAAAAGCGAACTGGTTAATAAGAGCACTAGCAAACTAAAAACAACATTTTTTCTAAACATCCTTTGGCGGTTTTTGTCGCTAAATTATTGTTTTTTTTTGACTTGCTAAAGAATTGAATATTAAAAAAAATAAGACAATAATTTCAACCCATAATATTTTACTTTAACACCTATAAATCAAGCATTAAATAAGTATTGTGATCGCTTGAAAACAGCGTGATCGATCATCTTGAATTACATGAAAACCTTTATAAATTCTCCAATTAATCGATTTTCAATTAAAAATGTAACTTTGATGATTGTACAAAAAAGAGAAAACAGCAATTAACCTATGGCCCTAAAAATACTTGATTGCACGCTTCGGGACGGAGGATATTACACGAACTGGGATTTTGACCAAAAATTGGTTGAGACATATTTCGAGAGCCTGAACAAACTGCCTGTGGATTATCTAGAAATAGGATATCGCAGCCCAAAACTTCCAGGTTATTATGGTAGATTCCATTATTGTCCAGAATTTGTGTTGGATGACATCCGAGAGCGTTCCACGAAGAAGTTAGTTGTCATTTTGGATGAAAAAAACATCCTGCCAGAAATGACTACAGAATTGTTGGCACCTTGTGTTGGGATTATTGATTTGGTTCGTATTGCATTGGCGCCGGAAAGAATGTTGCAAGGAATAAAACTCGCTGAAAACATCCGTGCGATGGGATTTGAAGTCGGTTTTAATGTAATGTACATGTCGAAATGGAAAACGCAGAAAGATTTCTTAAATCATTTGCCGGAAGTTGATTCTGTTGCCGATTATTTTTACATGGTTGATTCTTTTGGAGGAGTATATCCTGAGGATGTTCGAAACACTTACGAACTTGTTAAAACCCATGTTAATTGCGCAATTGGCTTTCATGGTCACAACAATTTAGAATTAGCGTTGATCAATTCATTAACGGCTATTGAATGCGGGGTAGAGATTATTGACTCAACTATTACGGGCATGGGACGTGGAGCCGGGAATTTAAAAACTGAATTACTTCTCACCGCATTAAATCAAAAAAACGATCTTGAAATTGATTTCAATGCATTAACAGCTGTTACAGACTCATTTTCTGGGCTCCAACGAATACATGAATGGGGAACCAACTTGCCTTACATGGTTTCTGGAGCAAACTCGCTTCCTCAAAAAGAAGTGATGGAATGGGTTGGTAAAAGATATTACTCCTACAACAGCATCATCCGAGCACTGCAAAATCAATCTAAAGGACAAAAAGATAATGAACGACTATCGCTTTTTGATCCGAAGGACACATACGAAAGTGCCATGATCATTGGTGGTGGAAATTCGATATTGAAACACGCCAAAGCCATCCAGGAATTTTTATATAGAAATCCAAAGACTATTTTGATACATTCCAGTTCTAAGAATGCAACTGTTTTCAATTTGGTCACTAATAAACAAATTTTTTGTTTAGTCGGAAACGAAGGTCATCGAATGGAAGAGGTACTGGGGAATAATCTTCCCGAAGAGGTGACCGGAATTCTACCTCCATTCCCAAGGAAAATGGGAACTTACATACCAAGCAACCTGAAGGATAAATGTTATGAACTGAAATCCAACTCGTTTACCGACGAATTTGTAGATTCACACACCGCCATTGCTTTGCAAACCGTTTTAGACTTGAACGTGCAAAAACTATTCTTCGTGGGTTACGATGGATACAATGTAGACGAATTGGATGAAAAGGCACAAGATTTATTGAATGAAAACACTTTGTTATTCAAGAAATTCATGGCTGTTTATCAAGGTGAATTGACTGCCTTAACACCCACTGTTTATCCTCTTCCGAAAGGATCTTTATACGCAATGATATGATTGGAATTTTTTCAAAAACAACGGATAGTTCATTCATTGAAGCAGCCGGACTCTCGGGACTTGATTTTGTCATAATCGACCAAGAACATGGCTTAGCAAGCAGAGAAACCATCCTGCACCATTCTCGTGCAGCAAAAATGGGTGGTCTGAAAGCAATCGTGCGTGTCTCCGAATTGAACCATAACCTTATCGGTTCATCTCTAGATCAAGGTGCTGATGGCGTTCAAATTCCAAATATTACAACTGCAGACCAAGCAAAACAAGCAATTGAAGCTGCCCGTTTCTTTCCTCTTGGCATGCGTGGAGTATGTCGTTTTGTCCCGGCAGCTGATCACGGAACGAAGGATAAAAACGCATATTTTTCGGATGAAAACCAGAAACTGGTAATTCTTCAAGTTGAAGGAATTGAAGGAATTAGAAACATTGATTCAATTTTGGCATTGGAAGGTTTTGACATTTTATTTATCGGTCCATACGACCTATCACAATCGCTCGGTATTCCAGGTGAAATAGAACATCCACTATTGTTAAAAACAATTTCGGATTTGGTAGAAAAGGCCAAGAAGTACAACAAGCTAATAGGTACCTTTGTTGATAAAAAATCTGCCATTAACCAAATGCAAGAACAAGGAATAGATTATATTGCTTATTCAGTTGATGTGAATATTTTCCATGAAGCCTGCAAAACAATTAGAGAAACCTATGACAACGAATAAATTTACTGCAATAGTTCCAGTACGTGCCGGAAGCAGACGTCTGCCGAATAAGAATATATCCGATTTTGGAGGTACAAACTTGTTGAATTGGAAATTAGAACAACTCAAAAAAGTACCCGAAATTTCCAAAATTGTAGTTTCCAGTGATTCTGATTTAATGCTTGAGATTGCTAAAAATGCAGGAGTTGAAACTCATAAACGCGCCATTGAATACTGCGATGAGCAAACCAAATCTTTTGGTGAAGTAGTTCAACATATCGCTGAAAGTGTTGATGGAGACCACATCATTTGGGCAACCTGTACAGCACCTCTTGTTGAACCAATTGACTATTCAAATGCAATCAAGTCATATTTGGAAGGACTTGAACAAGGCTATGATTCATTAATGAGTATCGAGCCTTTCAAAAGATATCTCTGGAATGAATCTGGCCCTATTAATTATAAATTAGGGAAAGAACATGTGCCTTCTCAACAACTGGAAGAATTGTATTTTGTAACAGATGGTATATTAATAGCCCCTAGATTAGACATGATCAAATGGAGCTATTTTCATGGCACAAATCCGGTAAAGTTTAAATTGGATAAGGTGAAGTGCGTTGATATCGATGATAAATTGGATCTTTTAGTTGCAAAGGCATGGTTGTCAGAACTCAAGTAAAATCTTTTTTCTGGGATTTTGATGGAGTCATACTGAATTCCATGTCCATCCGAGATCTAGGTTTTTTAGAAACACTCAAGCATTTCCCAAAAGAAGAAGTGGATAAACTCATGGCTTATCATCAGGCAAATGGTGGACTAAGCAGGTATCACAAGTTCAGATATTTCTTTGAAACGATCCGCAATGAGGCAATTTCTGATGAGGCAATCCAAAATTATGCAATGCTTTTTTCCCAATTCGTTCTGCAATATTTAACAAACAGCGATTTAATAATTAATGACAGCCTTAATTTTATTAAGAAACATCACGACAAGATAGATATGCACATCGTTTCTGGTTCGGATCAAACCGAATTACGACACATTTGTGAAAAATTGAATATCAAACAGTTCTTTAAAACAATCAATGGTTCTCCAACTAAAAAAACTGACCTGGTACATGAATTATTGCTTCAATTTGGATATGAACCTAAGGAAGTTTGTTTGATTGGAGATTCCAAAAATGACCTAGAAGCTGCACAGGATCATGGGCTTACATTTTGGGGGTACAACAACATAAACTTACAAAAACCCGATTATCCGTATATCGAGTCTTTTGAAGAGGTAACATTGGAAGGATAATCTGCTTGAAAAAAATAAGTGCCATATCAAAAAGTGACCTAGGAAAATCTATTTTTTCCAGTTTCACATTGTTTTTTTTAAACAATCTGGTCGCCTTATTTTTAACTCCTTACATCTTAAAGTATGTCTCAAAAGAAGAATACGGATTATACATTCTTTGTATCGATTTCCTAGCATGGATGAGTTTCTTGGATCTTGGGATCAACAAAGTAATTGAGACAAAAGCTGCACATTTAATTACCCAAGAGAATTACACCGAACTGAACAAAACACTAAATACCGCTCTGGGCGTACAAGTCTTAGTGAGCATATTAATTATACCCTTGTATTTTCTTCTGGTCTACTTGGGTATAGGAAAGTCAAACTTGGAAAACATTCAATTGATCATAAGCTTTTTTGCATTATCTGCTGCTCTAACGAATGTAAAAAACCTTTTTTCGTCAACGATTGTAGCTAGCCGAAAAATTCATTTAGATAACAGAATTCAAATTTTCATTAATGTACTACAATACGCTCTGGTCATCACTTTAGTCCCCTTTACAAACCTTATTGGGCTTGCAGTGATCAATGTTATCATCGTTGCACTTATGGTGATTAGATCAAGTTGGCGCGTCAAAACTTTATTCCCAGAAATACAATGGAATTTAAAACATTTTGATATCCAAACTATCAAAGGAATCTTAAAAGATGGATTTTTTTTCTCTTTAAGCAGCTTAGCAACGCTGTTTTTAATGAAAATAGACACCTACATAATCGGGAATGAGTTTAATCTTGAAAAAGTAGCATCATATTATATTTCGATAAAATTATTTATGCTTTCCTTGAAGGTTGGAGAAATGGTCATTAATAATTTTCGACCGCATATATCGCGTATGTACATCCAAAAAGACTTCAAAAACCTACAATCCTTTTATGAGAAATGCATGATCACAATTATTTGTGTAGGTACAATTGGTGTAACAATAGTGATGAACATCAATCCCTATTTTGTGCAGCTATGGGTTGGGAAATCATTCTATTTAAATGATTTTTTCAATTTGTTTTTCGGGTATTACATGCTGTTTTCTTTACTTACACTACCAGCTAGAATCGTATTGGTTTCATCATTATACAAAATACATTTACTTTCCTTTTCTCGAATTTTCGAAGGTGTTTTTCGTGTAGTTATCATTATAATCTTTATTCGTTACAAGCAAATTGAATTACTTCCGTTATCCTCACTTTTGGCCATATACTTGTTCGGACTACTTTTTTTTCACTTTATGATGCAGCTGTATTTCAAGAAACACGGCGTTACACAATCCCAAGGGTTCATTTTACCAATAACCCTGATACTGTTTATTCCTTTATTGATTGTTTTTAGCGGTGTTTCAAATTCTTGGACTTACATATTGATACCGTTATTGGGTACATTCTTTCTGATTTATTTGAGAAAAAATAAAACGGAATTTTTATCTTTAGCCACGGCCTTACTTAAAAAGTAATTCTTTATGACACCTCCTATTTCCGCAGTTGCCCTTGTGGTTGATGAACATAAGATAATTGCTCCATTAGAAGCCGATCCACGCATCAAAATAAAATTCATACACCCCAGTGAGTTTCAGTTTGATTCGTTTCATGGAAATATTTTGTTGACAGTTAGTGATTGGCGACCAGAAATAGCTGAAATCCTGATTGAAGCCAAAAAACGGAATATTCCAACTCTTTTGTTTCAGGATGGCACTTTGGATTGGATCATTCAAAATCAGGGAGATGCTTATGGCGGAAATGGAGGGCCAACACATTTCCAACCTATTCTTACGAACAAAATTGCTGTGATGGGCGCGCAGAGCGCACGTGTGATTGCTTCTTGGAATAATGATTCAAAGGTAGAAGTCACAGGATTTCCGATTCTGCAGCGCGAAATAGAGGATGCTCTAATTTATAATAAAACCGAGAAGCCTGTCAGCACACAAGAAGTCAATGTCTTGATAACCTCACCACGTTTAGGTTGGTTTTGTGAAGATCACAAACAAGCTTTTGTTGCTGCACTCAAAGACCTAAAATCCTTTTTTGAACGCGATAATAGGTTCGTGCCAACTTGGAGACTTTCCCGTAATCTAGCTGAATTGGTTGGCGTGAAAAATGAAATGAAAGAAAAAGAGAGTCACGAACTTGTTCCGTTAATTCAACAAAGTGACTTGGTCATTTCTGCACAAAGCACCGTTGTTGTCGAAGCGATGTTACACCATAAACCTGTGGCAATTCTTGATTACTTAAATTCCCCTCAATACTATTCAACATCCTGGTTAATCACTTCAAAAAATCAAATTGAACCGGTGATTGACAGTATGTTAAAAAAAGAAGCCAATCGAATGTTGTTTCAACATCAACAATTGGCAGATATTTTATATTATCGTGAAAACTCAATAACGAGATCTGTTGATTTAATTATTCGAATGGTTGAATATTCAGACAAGCATAATTCTGTTGACTTCCCGGCAAACTTACTAGGTTTCAACAGTCCTTTTCAAACTTTACAGCATAGCTTTACACTTTCCGAAATTTATCCAAATCTGAACATTACACATGATGAGCACAATCAAGATTTTAAACTAATTCTGAACAGATATAAACACGAAAACAAACTCTTGAAAGAACAACTAAAAAAACGATCCTTATTGCAAACATTTGTTCGATACAAAAAGAAACTAATTGGCTAAAATGAATAAAAATATAGTTATCGTAGGGATTGGTGGATCATTGGGTTCCGCTTTGAAAAAGCATTTTGATGCTCAGCAGGCTGTCGTTTATGGAACTTCCTCTAAAAAAAACACAAGCTCAGAAAACGTGTTTTATTTGGACTTTATGGATGATTCTTCCATAGACTCTTTTCCTGATTTTCCCATTGATCATTTAATAATTTGCTCTGGTTATGAACCAAAACATAACCTCTCGCAGTCGAATCAAGAACATATTGAAAAAATGTTTCGCATACATGTAATTGGCCCGATGCTACTTCTTAAGAAAGTACAAAACAATTTTACGGCTGACTCTAGCGTAACTTTTATCAGCTCTGTTGCGGCTTATCAAGGAAGCTATGACCCATCATATTCTGCTGTAAAAGGCGCTATTAATTCTTTAATTCGCACCTTTGCAAAAGATTTCGCTCCAAGTACAAGAGTGAATGGACTTGCACCGAGCTTGATTGATGATTCAACTGTATTCTTTGGAATGACAGAAGACTTTAAACTAAATCACCTTGCACGAACCTTGAACAAACGCTTTCTGAGTCTAGAAGAATGTTGCGAGGCAATTGATTTTATTATTAACGCAAAACACTACACAGGACAAGTGTTACATTTGAACGGGGGAACAATATATGGTTAACAACACTATCATCGTAGGCGGGGGACTTTTTGGACTAACAACAGCTATTGTTTTAGCGGAGAAAGGTATTAATGTAACTGTATTGGAGAAAAATTATGATGTGCTAAAGGAAGCCTCTTTGGTAAATCAAAACAGAATTCATTACGGATACCATTATCCTCGTAGTATAGAAACAGGTAGAGAGTCGATTAATGGAATGGACGCTTTTAAAGAGTACTATTCTGATTGTATAAATGACACCTTTATTAAGTACTATGCCATAGCCAAGCATAACACACACGTTAATGCCAAAGAATTTGCTGAATTCGCTCAGGAATTGAATATTCCTTTAGAAAAAGCGTGGCCGAGTGAGGATATCTTAAACCGAGCTTTTATCGAGGAGTGTTGGAAGGCCTATGAACCGGCATTTGATTACAATGTGCTCCGCGAAAACATATTATCTCGCATAAAAAAATTGAGAAATATCCGAATTCTTCGAAATGCGCAAATAACAAATATTGAGACGAAAAGTGACCAATCTATTATTGTTACGCTTCATAATGATTACAAAGTTTTTGGAAAAAATTTGATCAATGCAGCCTACTCTGGCTTAGGTGATGTGCTGAAAATGGTATACAAAGAAAATTTGAATGCGAAGTTCCAATTGATTGTAATGCCGATCTTAAAATCAAAACAACCACTTGATGCAGTTGGTGTGACGATTATGGATGGCCCGTTCTGTTCTATTCTGCCCCGCGGCTTCGTTAAAGATGAATTCATCTTATATCATGTAAAAGAATCGGTTATCGAAGAAAGTATCGGTCATCAAAAACCAACTTGGAATGTTATCGATGGAAACGTAGAAAATAACATCATTGAGGCTTCCATGAACTATTTTCCTATCCTTAACGAAATGAAATGGGTCGACTCTTGGATCACAACAAGAATGATTTTACCCAATCAGGAAATAGATGATGCAAGACCTACTTTGGTTATTACTCATCAAGAGAACATCCATTCTGTTTTTAGTGGCAAAGTGACAACTTGTGTTTCTGCTGCACGAGAAATTTTAGCAAAAATCATTCATTGATCATGTCAGATTTAAGGGTCTTATTCTGGATTTCGGGGAAAGATGATCCCTCTCCTCGATTCAGATTTGTTCAATATGTCGAGGCTTTCCGCAAACAAGGTGTTCATGTTGATACTGTAACAAGTTTTCCTTCTCGGAACTATAAACGAAAGTTAACAAGAAAGCCCTTTCATGTTTTTGAAGTTGGATTTGTTTTGATCCTGAGATTAATTCAAGTTTATTGGGTGGCCATTTTTAAAGCCAGAAAATACGACATCATTTATACGAACAAAGACATTCTACCCAATTTGAATATTACGATTGCCGAGAGAATTCTTTCAAGGTTCAATGAAAATTTAATTTTTGACATGGACGACGCCATTTACTTAGGTAAAAGGGGACGAAAATTAGATGAAGTTTGGAAGTACTATAAGGCAATTATTGGCGGTAGTACGGTTCATATTGACTACGTTAACTCGAAATATAACATTCCCGGTTATTACGTACCAATGGGAATTGATACGACAAAATATCTTCCAATTAAAGAAAGGAAAGATGGTGAAATTCGGATCGGTTGGAGCGGCTCTCACCACACGAACGTTTATGCATTGCCTTTCTTAAAGAACATAATGGAAAAGCTCGCAGAAAAAATTGATTACGAACTGATAATTATCTCTAATGTTGACCCAAAAATTGAATGGAAAAATGTAAAGAGCAGATTCATTCTTTGGACTCCAGAAACTGAGGTGTCAGGGCTACAACAAATAGACATCGGCTTAATGCCATTGCAGGATGAACCATTTGAACGCGGAAAATGCGCACTTAAAGCTGTACAGTATATGGCTATTGGAATACCCGCCTTGGTATCTCCGGTTGGTGTAAATGAGCAGATAGTATCACCTGGTGTGAATGGTTATCATTGTAAAAACGACGAAGAGTTTATTTCACGCATGATTGAATTGGCCTCAGATGCAAACGAAAGAAAGAAATTGGGAGAAAATGCACGTAAAACTGTCTTAGACAAATATTCAATTGAAGTGCTGACACAACAATACATTTCAATTTTCAATGAAGTAAAAGCAAGCAAAAAAAGAGATCCCTTGCAATTCTACAAAAACCATCAAGAAAATCTGTCTGATAAAAAAATTGATTAACATGTCATTGGATGTAGTCATTTGCACATACAACCGTCCGCAAAAGGTGTTAGAGTTAATTACACAATTACAAGATTGCATCATTGCACCCAGTCAAATTATTGTTGTTGATTCAAGTGATAAAACAAATACTGATCTTCGAAATAAATCAGGTATTAAATACGTCCATTCGAATCATAAAAACCAACCTTACCAACGATTTTTGGGTGTATACGAAAGCACATCGGAATACATTTTATTTCTGGATGATGACATGGAAATTCTTGACGAACACGTTGTCGAGAAAATCGTGCAAGCGTTTCAATTACATCCAGTATCAGGCTTTGCGTTGTATTTCAAGGACAAACATGCAAACACAGGACTTTCTGCGGTGCCCGAAAGTAACTTATTTAAAAAACTTCGATTTCTGAAGCGATTCAAAAATTGGTTTACCGGCTACCCAACGTTAAAGGCAGGTCAACTTGGACTTTGTGGAAATAGAGGAAAACAACCTGTTGAAGGAGGTTATACAGAATATGTGAGCGGTGGGGCCTTTGTGGCTAAAAGAGAAGCGCTTTTTGTGAATTTCAATTTTCAATTGTTCGACCTGTTCGAAGAAAAAAATGGCATGGGTGAAGACGCCTTAATCGGCTACGGTTTGCACAAGACAGGAGGCTTATTTTATTTACCCGATTGTTGGTTTTTGCATAATGATCAGCGCGACTCGACTTATTCTACTGATTTAAAATCATACGCTACTCGCGTGTTGTATTCTCGCTATTATTTATCCTTAGAGAAATGTCGTTTGGATGAAGGGTGGTTGCTTGGTGCTAAAATCCATTACCACTGGTATGCTTTATGGCGTTTGACAGGTCTCCTATTGAACCGTTTACTATCCCCGTCAACAAGTCGCAAACAACTTTTCATCGGAAGTTGGATTGGTTGGAAAAAAAGCCTTAGTTTCAAGTATTCAAATCGACTGGATCGAAACGCCTATTGGGAAAATGAAAGTAAACAAATAAGTCAATGTAACGCATGAGAGTTGACCATGTTGAAAATATAGTCGAAAAACAGATCATTCCTCCGTTTTCAAAAACGATCCAAAATCGAATCAATTGGTTTGCGTTTTTTCTAGCATTTCCGTTCTTATCGATTGCAGGTAACTCTATTACCATTTTCATTTTCATCTCCATTGCTTTTTCGGTTGGCGCTTTTTGGCAGAAAAAATTCGTTGGTCGAATTCTATTTTATGGATTTCTATTCATTGGAGTTCTTTCCACTATTTTGACACCGCTTGTTGAACGACATGAAAATCTAGCCAGTGTGCTCATTCTTATTCAATACACCTATTGGATATTTATGGCCAGCTTCTTTATCCTACATGCGGAGCGAATCGATTTTCTGCAAGTAAGTAAATGGATCTTCTATGGGGTAATTGGATATACCGTTGCCTTTTACATCATACCATTCGAATTGGAGAATCCCCTCCTATCTTTTGAATTCAAACCAGGTAGAAATGCCTTCGTGTTTAACATGTTGGCCTGTATGCCACTCACTTTTTACTATTTAAAACAGCGCTACAGCAAACTCAGAATCGTGTTTATAGCCTTGTTGTATCTTGTTATTCTATTGCTAACCAATGGACGATCAGGATCCATTATCATCCTCATGCAACTTTTGTTGATCTTCAGTGTTTTGAGTCCAACTATTCAGAAAACAACCAAGTGGATGGTCTTATTCCTTGGAATGGTATTCGTCGTTTTCCAAAACGATGAAGTCCAAATCATACTTAATTCAAGTGCAGATCAAGTAGAAACAATAAATCCGCGATTGGCATCATTGATGCGTTCCGAAGGAGAAGGTGACCTTACCATGGATAAGTCGTGGTTGATTCGTAAACTTATGATTGATAAAGGTGAGGAAATCATCCGACAATATCCATTGATCGGGGTTGGGCCAAACAATTTCAAATTCTACAAAGCAGAGTTGAACACCTACAAAACGTACGATCGTTTGCAAAGTATTGATAAGAAAATATTTGACAACAAAACATCCGCTCACAACACCTATTTACAAGTTGTTACAGAATTCGGGATTATTGGTGCACTATTTTATGTGTTGATACTCCTAAGACCGATCTGGTTATTCCTGAAAAAATTCATCTCATCAACGCTGTCGATAGAACACTTGACATTGATCAGTCTTTTTGGAATTGTCATTCACTTTTATACCATCGCAAACCTTTCTGGTGCGCTTCCTTGGTTCATCCTTGGGCTTTCATGGACCTATTTTCAACCAATGATTCGAAAAACATGAAGTTGGCTTTTTATTATCACATCCCCATACTGGTAATCGGTAACGAACTCCGTTGTCCAAGTTTTCTTGGTGTTTTTTTGGATGAACTTGCCAAGAATTGTTCGCAACTTTACCTCGTGATGCACACCACGGAAACGGAGCCTGATAGCAGTTCCGACTATACACTTCAATCTCAGAACATCACGCTAGTCGCTCTAGGAAAAAAAACACCCATATGGCATCGAAGTTTGTTTTCACAAAAAATACTAAAGCAAAAACTACTTGAAATTGAGTGTTGTGATGCTATCATAGTCAGAGCTCCTTCGCCTCTTGCACCTCATTTTAAAAAGTTTTTGAAGCATCCCAGACTCTACTACATGATTGTTGGAGATAACGAAGAAGGGGCAAAACAAATCGGTAAAAAAGGAATCAAAGCGTTATTATTAACACGCTATTTTCTGTTTGCAGACAGGCAACTTCGCAAACAGTTTCCTTCAACGGACATTTTTGTCAACTCTCCTCAACTCTATGAGAAATATAAGAATGAGGCAAAATCCATTGAATTGGTAAAAACCACAACCTTATTGGAATCTGATTATTACGAAAAAAAGGATTTAAGTCTTCAAGAACCCGTTCAACTATTATTTACAGGCAGGATCGATTTCTCAAAAGGATTGAAAGAACTGGTTTCGGCTACGGGCGAATTAATTCAAGAAGGTCATAATCTGCACCTGAACATTGTAGGATGGGAAGAAAATTCACAAAAAAACATTGAACACGCTTTAAAGAAACTAGCAGAAAACTATCCGATTGGTAACTACGTTACATTTCACGGGAAAAAAAAGCTTGGATCTGAATTGAACGAAATGTATCGAAACGCGTCGGTATATATCATTCCTTCTTATTACGAAGGATTTCCCAGAACAATTTGGGAAGCAATGGCAAATTCTTGCCCTGTAATCGCATCAAGGGTTGGTGCAATTCCGTATTATTTGAAGCACGAAGAACAAGCTTATTTAATAGAACCTAAAAGTGTTGAGGCAATCAAAGAGGGAATTCTAAGAATTATGTTTGATGAAAATCTCAGAATAAAATTGATAAAAAATGGATTCTCATTATCGAAATCTGTTTCTTTACATGAACAAACCAAGCACATCATTGCAATTGTAAACAATGAAAAGTAAACTTCGCATCTTCAGATATGATTGGCCCTTGCATCTCATATTGTTGCTAACAAACTGGATGCCTGATAACGTTATTTTCCTTCGTTTTCGCGGAATGCTAACTCGTCCATTTTTTGGAAAATGTGGCAGAGACCTGCGGCTTGGAAGAAATTTGACCTTTTACAATCCTTCAAAAATCGAAATAGGGAATAACGTTTACATTGCAGAAGGCAACTGGTTTTCTGCCGGTGAACGTATTCAAATTGGTAATGAAGTCATGTTTGGACCAAAATCTGTGATAACTAGTTCGAGTCACACGCTTATGAACGGATCTTACAGATATGGCCCCTCTAAAAATCGTCCTATTGTTATAGGAAACGGCAGTTGGATTGCTGCACATTGCACCATTACTGCCGGAACAAGAATCCAAGAAAGTGTAGTGATCGCAGCAAATACGGTTACACGTGGTGAAATTCCTGCAAATTCAATTTATGGGGGAAATCCGGGCAAAATTATTCGAACCAACGCATAATGTGCTTTTCGCGTTCAATGCAATTGCATCTACCAATAGCAATCAGTTCATAAGACATCAACGAAAGCCAGCCAAACATATTAATTGTTAAGTCGACTTATCTTTCCGGAAAGTCATGATCTCAAAGAAATGAACAAGACGGGGTCACATAGAAAATGATCATACCGACGAACCACCAATTTATTCGAGGTAATAGCTGTTTAAAAATTGTACATTTACATGGATCATTAAACTTGTCTTTCGCATGAAGAACAGGCCTCTTTTTATTGGCAATTTTCTATCGAAGCACTTCGGAACAACCAGTGTCTCTGAGTCTATTATCAACGATCTTTCAGCAACTGGTTTGCAACTTACGTATGCTTCCTCGAAAAAAAATAAACTGCTGCGTTTGTTTGATGTTGTTTTTGCAGTTTGTTTTCGTTCGTATTCCATAGTTCATGTTGATGTTTACAGTGGTTCCTATTTTAGAATTGTCTCTTGGACTGTTTTTTTGGCCCGCTTAAAAAAAAGAAAGGTAATCCTAACCTTACATGGCGGGAAATTACCAGAGCTGCATGCAGCAAAACCGGAGAAGGTACGCTATGTATTATCCAAGGCCCATCGGATCAATTCGCCTAGTCAATATTTAATTCGCTACTTTGAGAATCAGGGATTTCAAATTTCATATGTACCAAACTCTGTAGATTTGGATCGTTTTCCTTTCCAAGAAACTACAATTCACAATCATTCGCTTTTGTGGGTCCGCGCCTTTAGCACGATCTATTCTCCCGAAACAGCCATAAATGCTTTATCCATTCTCAAAACAAGTTACCCCGATGCGAACCTAACGATGGTCGGTCCCGATAAAGGAGAGCTTCATAACGTAAAAAAACGAATCGCGTCACTTGGTCTGGAAGAAGCAGTTCGCATCACAGGTCCGATTGCAAACAATCAACTTTCGGGCTATTTCAATACCCATTCAGTTTTCTTGAACACGACTACATATGAAAGTTTTGGTGTTAGCGTTGTAGAAGCAGCAGCATCCGGTATACCAATAGTGAGTAATAAGGTAGGTGAACTTCCATATATTTGGGAAGATCATAAGAACATTCTATTCATTGAAGAAAATGATCCGAACTCCTTTGCACATGCGATTGAGGAACTTTGGTCGAATCCGGAGTTAATTCAAGTATTGAAAAAAAATGCACGTAAACAAGCGGAATCATTTGACCGAAAGGAGATTCTTAAAACTTGGATTAGTATATTTGAATAATGCATGTATTTCTCAAATTTCTTTTCAAGTTTCGAGGTTATGACTTGGATGGTGCCACCAAGGAACTTAAGCGTATTCATGGCTTAAGTCCGGAGGAAGTGAAGCTACATCAAGCACAAAAGTGCTGGGAAATATTTCAGTTTCACATGGACCACAACCCGCATTACGAACAATGGATTGGGTCTAAGGAAATTAATACCTGGACTGATATACCAATTTTGACCAAAAGTGATCTTCAAGCACCATTAAAACATCGCTTCTCGCAAGGATACAACGAGAAGAATACTTTTCTCAACAATACATCCGGATCTTCAGGAACCCCATTCTACTTTGCAAAGGATAAATATGCGCACAGCATGACTTGGGCGGTAGTCATAGACCGATTCGGACGCCACGGCATTCAGTTTGGAAAGCATACTCAAGCACGTTTTTATGGAATTCCAGCCGCAGGATTCAAATACTACAAGGAAAAAGTGAAAGACTTTTTTGGTAATCGGGTGCGCTTTCCGGTATTTGACCTATCTGACGAGAAACTAGCTGAGTTCGAAAAAGTAATGGCTAAAAAACGTTTCCATTATGTGAATGGATACACCAGTAGCTTGGTTTTGTTCGCAAAGTATTTAATCAGTAAAAACAAATCTGCCAAATCAATCTGCCCAAGTCTTCAAGTGGTTTTTCCAACATCGGAAATGTGCAATGAAGCAGATCGCCGGATATTGGAACAGGGATTCGGTGTAAAGGTAGTAAATGAGTACGGAGCAACTGAGCTGGATCTGATTGCAATGGACGACGAAAATGGAGATTGGATCTTGAACCACGAAACGTTGTTCATCGAGCTTTTGGACGATAACAACAATCCCGTTGAACCGGGACAATCCGGGAAGGTCGTGGTTACCTCACTTTACAATCGAGCCATGCCATTTATTCGATATGAGTTGGGAGATATTGGCGTTATATCTTCGCGCAGAACAGGCAATTTTGACATCCTGGAGTCGTTGATTGGAAGAACCAATGATTTTGCTGTTTTACCGAGTGGTAAACGCTCAGCTGGCTTAACGTTCTATTACATTTCTAAAGCATTGATGGATTCAGGTGATACCATGAAAGAATTCATCATCAAACAAACAAAACTACATGAGTTCGTATTTGAGTATGTAGCCGACACTGCACTTTCCGAAGAACAAAAACAAAAAGTGCAAGAAGCATTGGACACTTACATGGAACCTGGATTAGTGGCCCTATTCGAACGCAAAACAACCATACAACGAAGTAAATCAGGTAAATTAAAACATTTTCATTCCTTATTGCCGCCTGAGTCTAACCTTAACGAAGGAGAATGACAAACCCTTATTGTTAATCAAACCTTGAAGATTTAAATGAATACGCTAACCATCATTGCAGGAGCAAGACCAAATTTCATGAAAATTGCACCGATCATACATGCAATTCATGCCCGTCAATTAGCTGGAGTGAAAATTTCGTACCGGTTGGTGCATACTGGTCAACATTTCGACCATAACATGTCAGGTGAATTCTTTCAACAATTGGGAATTCCTGCACCACATGCCAATTTGGAAGCAGGTGGCGGAACACAAGCGGAACAAACAGCTGCAATAATGGTGCGCTTTGAGCAAGAACTGTTGCAACATCCTTCAAAGTTGGTCCTCGTTGTTGGCGATGTTACATCAACCATGGCTTGCGCCATTGTTGCACAAAAATTGCAAATTCCTGTAGCCCACGTTGAAGCCGGTATACGTTCGAACGACTGGACAATGCCCGAAGAGATAAATCGTTTAGTTACAGATGCAATCACGAACTACTTTTTTACTACATCTGAAATAGCTAACCAAAACTTAAGATCCAGTGGTGTTTCTTCTGATCGTATATTCTTCGTTGGCAACACTATGATTGACACCTTGTTGGCTCAAAGACCTAAATTCTCCAAACCAGTAATTTGGGACACTTATCAGTTGAAGGAACAATCTTATTTCATGATGACCTTACATCGTCCGGCGAATGTGGACAATGAAATCAATTTGAAAAACCTACTTGATACAATTTTGAAGAATACTCGCGGACTACCGGTTGTTTTCCCGGTTCACCCAAGAACTGCGAAATTTCTGACATCTCTCAATATTGTTGATGAGCATCTAATTCTGTGTGAACCAATGGGCTATCTGGAATTCAACTATCTGGTAGAACGTTCTTTGGCTGTTATTACAGATTCAGGTGGCATTACAGAGGAAACCACTGTAATGAAAGTACCATGCATGACATTAAGAAGCAACACCGAACGACCAGAAACTGTCACCATTGGCACCAATGAATTGCTAGGAACAGATCCACAAGCCTTAAAACCTGCTTTGAATAGTTTATTTGAAGGAAATTGGAAAAAAGGAAACATTCCAGACTTATGGGATGGAAAGGCCGCAGAAAGAATCGTTCATCATCTTATTCAATTGACTAGTTAATGCGGATACTATTTTTAACGGACAACTTCCCTCCAGAAGTTAATGCACCTGCTACCAGAACCTATGAACATTGTAAGGAATGGGTAAAGCAAGGCGCTCAAGTAACTGTCATTACTTGTACTCCGAATTTTCCGGAAGGAAAGGTTTACAAAGGATACCGTAACAAGTGGATTCAACACGAAGATATGGATGGAATTCATGTGATTCGTGTTTGGACCTATATTACGGCCAATGAAGGATTCTTCAAGAGAATACTTGATTACCTCAGTTTCATGATCGCCTCATTTTTAGCCGGAACTACTGTAAAAACAGACATTATCGTTGCAACATCACCACAATTTTTTACCGCAATCGCCGGACGTTGGCTTTCCTTTTGGAAGCGAAAACCATGGGTCATGGAAATCCGGGATTTATGGCCTGAATCAATTACAGCTGTAGGCGCTTCCAAAAGAACCCTGATTATTCGCTTTTTCGAATGGTTAGAAAAGCGCATGTATCGAAGTGCCCGAAAATTAGTTGTCGTAACCGATGCATTTGCTCAAACACTGATTGACAAACATCACATTGCTCCGGAAAAAATTGCGGTGGTAAAAAACGGTGCAAATCTTGACTTATTTAAGCCTCAAGTTAAAAATGTTGACTTATTAAAAAAATTGGGGCTAGAAGATAAGGTGGTCATTGGTTATATTGGCACTCATGGAATGGCTCATGCCCTTGATTTTGTTTTAAAAACTGCGAAACAAATAGAACACACCAACTATCATTTTCTTTTAATTGGAGCTGGCGCGAAAAGAAAAGAACTTCTTGAATTAAAAGACACACTCGCATTGAGCAATGTCACTATGTTGGAATCTGTTTCCAAACAAGAGGTAAAAGAATACATATCTATTTTGGATATCGGCTTGGTCAATTTGAAAAAATCTGACACATTCAAATCTGTGATCCCTTCAAAGATATTCGAATTAGCAGCAATGCATAAACCTATTTTACTCGGTGTTGAAGGAGAGTCAGCGGCCATCATCAACAACTATGGAGTCGGGCTTACCTTTGAACCTGAAAACAGCTCTGATCTGATCAATTGCCTACATGCAATGCAAACCAAAGAGTTTAAATACGACCAACTCCTGCAAGATTTTGATCGCAAGAATTTAGCAGTCAAAATGCTGAACTTTTTAAAGGATTAATGCGCTTCATTAAAAAACAAAAGGCCTTTCATACGAAAGGCCTTTTGTTTTTTCTGTTATTGATATGGTTAGTTTTTCTGAACTCGTGCTCGGTGGATCAATGCTCCGTTCTGATACAACTCCACGTTGTACATTCCGGTCATCATCT
>VFQT010001327.1_pt1 | contig 30409 bp, 26 predicted proteins | sample 3512381 | NCBI WGS metagenome assembly VFQT01 (sample SAMN10412376, study PRJNA504923) | tailings metagenome | isolation source: Relicate 2 Philex TSF3 active mining site | place: Philippines: Tuba, Benguet | collected 2017-08-29
CAACCGCCGCAATGCGCTGGCTGTTGGTTACCTGATCCTGCAACCACTCGTATCCCTTGGTGGTGGCACGACTGTCGCTGGGGATGCCGTCTTGGTACTTGCCCGACAACATGCCAGATGCCAGTGGGCTCCAAATCGTGGTGCCGAGGCCAATGTCGTCGTAGAGTTTGGCGTATTCGGATTCTACACGGGTACGGTGGAACATGTTGTACTGCGGCTGTTCCATGGTTGGTGGTGTCAAGCCGTATTCACGGGCAATCCCGTAGGCACTGCGGATTTCGTCGGCCGACCACTCCGAGGTGCCCCAATAAAAGGCCTTGCCCTGACGAATGACGATGTCCATGGCCCGCACCGTCTCTTCAATGGGGGTATTGGGGTCTGGGCGATGACAGAACACCAGGTCGACATAGTCCATTTGCAAACGCTTGAGAGCGTTGTTGACTCCCTCAATCACATGCTTGTGTGACAACCCGGTGTCGTTGGGACCCTTGCCTCCCCAAAAGATTTTGGTCGATACAACCAAATCTTCGCGGCGCCAGCCCGCTTTTTTGATGACGTTGCCCATCACAATTTCGGCATTGCCACCAGCATAACCCTCTGCATTATCGAAAAAGTTCACACCGTGCTCTACGGCGGCACTCATGCATTCCATCGCAGTTTCTTCGCCGACTTGGCCACCATAGGTTACCCAAGCCCCCAGCGACAATGCGCTGACTTTCAACCCTGCCCGACCGAGACGTCGATATTCCATGATTGTTTCTCCCTGTACACGGCTATGGTACACACTCGTACTCCTGCGTGTGCATACCTCTCTATTGTACCAAACTCTCTTGTTGTGGTTGGATGATGGGAAATACCACAAACAACAATGCCCCAATCAGCCGAATCACCCCCAAGACCAGTACCACCACACCAGCCGTCAACCAGTCAATCAGCGGTGCTACGAGTATGCTACTCACAAACAAACCGGCATTCATGATCGTCACAAACACCCCCATGGCCAAGGCCCGTCGTTGTGGCGAACACACCTGAAGCAGAATGTTGAAGTGACTCACATCAATACCGGGATTGATGACCCCAATCAGCAGCGCAAAGACCAGTATGATGGTCAAATTGGGCACAAGCCCAATCGCAAAAAAATAGCCGCTACTCAAAATGGCCGCGATAATCATCACGCGCTGGAATCCGTAGCGCTCCATCAGTCGTGGCCAAAAAATATTCCCAATAATGGCACCACCATTGGTAATCGCAAACCAGATGCCCAACCATTCATCGGTAGCACCCAGCTCACGCACAAAGTAAATCGGCTGTAGGGCAATCGCGGCCCACGGTGCCAGGTTGAAGATGACCGTGTTGATGGTAATCGCCGTGTAGCCACGGCTTTCCTTGAACAAACCACCAATTTCTGCCCACGAAACCAACGGTTGTGTGGCGTCGCGCGGCGCAGTGATTTCGACTTCAGGCATCTCGATTTGTGTCACATACCACGTGCTCAGCATGCTCATCACAAACGCTATCGCAAACACAATCTGGTAATTGCCCGGGAACGTGCCGTGATCGAGGAATCTCCCAAACGCATACGTGGCCACCATCATCGTCGCACCCAACGTCACATTGCGTGCCGAAAACAACTTTGCCCGCCGATGGATCGGGATGATTTCGCCAAACATGGGCAACCAGCCCGCATTAAACAATGCAACGGGTAGATTGGCAACCAACAAGATCACCACAATCGCCTCTGCTTGATAGGCCGGTAGCCAAGGCACAAAAATAAGCCCAATATGCAACGAACGAAAGGCAATCAGGCTCCAAATAATCCAGGGCTTCCGATTACTCGTGCGCTCCATCAGCGCCGCAAACGGAATGGTGGTCAACATATTCACCACCGCCGCCGCCGATGTCAAGAGCCCAACCATCAGGTTCGAGCCACCTAGTCGAATCACAAACGCCGCCGCAAATGAATACCCGGCTGTGGCAATCGCCGCCCAAAATAACTCGAGCACTAATACCCGAATATTGCGATTGACGGTACTGCTTGACATATTCTCTCCCCCACCTCTGTGCGGTTGCGCTATAGCATACCAGAATCTGCCCCCACATACACTGATGCTCATCTGAAATTTGACAACCATAGGCCATATACATACAATGTGACCAATCAGTCATATGACCGGAGAGTCACATGCCACATGATACCTGGTGGAACCTCGATCAACACAAACGCGACGCCATTCTCGCGACAGCGCTGACGGAATTCGCGGCACACAATTATGCCCAAGCGTCGCTATCGGCCATTGTCAAATCGCTCGGTATTGCCAAAGGGAGTATGTACCAGTATTTTGCTGACAAAGAGGATTTATACCTCTATGTGGTCAAATGGGCGAGTGATCGTATGATGCAGCATCTCGAACAGCAAATCCCATTGAGTGTGCTAGCACAAGCCGATGTGTTCACTATTTTGCGGCACTACTTTGTCGCCAGTCTCTCATTGGTGCAGATCCTCCCCCGCGAAAGCGCGCTCATCCAGCGGGCATTCCTTGATAGTGGGCCACAGCGGGTGCAGGTACAACAAATCGGTGCAGATACGCAGCATCGCTTCGTCGAAGAATTAGTCATGAGTGGGATCGCCAATCGCTCACTGCGGAGCACTATTGCACCAGAGGTCTATGTCTTTGTGTTGCAAACGGTGATTGCCAATGTGGGCACCTATTTGTACCAGCGCTCTTCAAATGGCATCGTCGAGGCCGATGCCGTGCAGTTTTTTGATCAACTTATCAGTGTGCTCGACCACGGCATGCGCTACCAACTGAGGATTTAGTGATGACCATTCTGCATGTCGAACAGCTCACCTTCACCTATCCCACACAAACGCAGCCCACATTGACGGATGTGTCTATTACCCTCAACCATGGCGAAATTGTCGGTTTACTGGGTCCAAGTGGTGCTGGCAAAAGTACGACCCAAAAAATCCTGCTCAAGCTCTTGCATGGATACACGGGGCAGGTCAGTGTCTTGGGCAAATCACTGGCGGCCTGGGGGCAAGACTACTACCGTCACATCGGAGTATCGTTCGAGTTGCCCAATCATTACCCGAAATTGACCGCATGGGAAAACATGCACGTGTTTGCCAAGCTCCACGGAGCCGATCCTGCCCGCATCATGCCACTGCTCGAGCACGTCGGGCTTGCCAGCGATGCTCATCGTCGCGTGGCACAGTTTTCCAAGGGCATGCAAATGCGCCTGTTGCTGGTACGGGCCTTGTTGCACCAACCGCAGTTGCTCTTCCTTGATGAGCCGACATCAGGGCTCGATCCCAACAATGCCCAACGCATGGTAGCCATGATTCGCGACTATCGCGATGCGGGCAATGCCGTCTTTTTGACGACTCACGATATGCATGTGGCCAGTATCTTGTGTGATCGGGTCGCCTTCATGGTCGGCGGGCGTTTGGCGGTGTGCGCCCCACCGCATGAGCTCATGTATGCACATGGGACACGAATGATGAAAATGACCTACATCAGCCCTGAGTCCCCCAACCAAGCACAGCAGTACGAGGTCGCGCTCGACTCGCTCGCCAGTGATGTGACCTTTCAGACACTCGTGCGCACCTGTCGGATTGTCGATATCCATTCGCAAGAAGCATCACTGGCAGATGTCTTTACGCAGGTTACTGGCGAGGTGTTGACATGAGGAGTGTGCAGCGTATCGCTATCAGTGTTCGTTTGTACGCCCAGCTCCTCTGGCGGCACGGTTTCGTCTATGCCGCAGTCGCCTCTGTGGTCGTGTGGTGGCTCGTCCTTGAGGCGGTATCTCCCGCACAACGAGTGTGGCTCGCACCACTAGTTGTCTTCAGCGACATCGCCCTCGTTGGTTTCTACATCATTGGCGGGTTGCACATGCTCGCACGCAGTGACGGCACGCTCTGGGCCCTGCAGGTCACGCCGTTGCGTTTTCATGAATGGTTGACGGCCATTGTCGGCGTCCTCACGATGCTCGCACTCGCATTGAGCACCATCCTATGGATCCTCTTACCAGATTGGCGGCTAAATCTGATCATCGTGTTGCTGGCAACTGCCAGTATGGCCATCATCAGCCTAATCTACGGATACATCGTCGCCCTGCCCTACCGTGATTTCAGCACCTTCCTGATTCCATCGCAGTTTTATGCGGTCCTGTTGTTTGTCCCATTCGCCAATCTCGTATGGCCTACGACCAGCAATGCCTGGTGGTGGTGGATGCTCCCCACCTATCCAGCCTGGCACCTCCTCACCGCTTCCCAACCACAGCTTGTGGCCGCTAGTGTCGGGAGTGCCGTCTGGTGCCTCGTGCTCGCACGCTGGGCAGCATGGCGGACCATTCACAGCAGAGGAGCTCGCGTATGATGCGCCGCTTACGCCTGTGGGATATCGAACGCAAGTTGCTCTTGCGTGACCAATTCGCACGGATGGTACTGCTCATGCCCGTCATCATTGCAGTGCTGTTACGTGGAGCCGTGCAAGTCCTCCAGCCATTACTGACCTCACGTGGCATCGATCTGACGCTCTGGCACCCCCATCTCTTCGCCTTTTTTCTAGCACTCAATATTCCGCTACTCTACGGGATTGTGGTGGGCTTTTTATTGCTCGATGAAGCCGATCAGCACATTGTGCTCGCACTCAAAGTGACACCCACCTCTCTCGTGCGCATTGTGTGGCAGCGGGTACTATTGGCCAGCATATTGGCGGCTGCCACGATAGCCGGCTTGGCAGTGGCACTGGGGTGGTTCCATGGTGCAGAGTTGTTGCGCATCGTCGTTGCTAGCGTCGTGAGTAGTGGGTATGCCGGCGTCGTGGTGTTGTTGCTCGCCACATTTGCCCCCAACAAGCTAGCCGGGTTCGGCATGATCAAACTGGCCGGTATTGTGGTGGTGTTGCCGGTGGCTGCAGTATTGTCGCAACATCCATTGCGCACATGGGCAGGCATTATCCCCACCTATTGGGTGATACAGGCCATCGTATCGCCTGCACACTGGATCCGCGATATCGTCATTAGCATCGGGTTACTAGCAGGGATCAGTGGATGGCTGTCATGGCGATTTGCACAACAGCATCACACGCAATCAGAGGAGAATTGACATGGCATGGAATTGGTGGTTGATTGGAAGCATGATTTTTGTCGTATTTGTGGTCGTCAAAATCGTTTCAGTGCGCTCATTTTTGCGGTGGTGGAAGCACCGCGATTCGCAAGACGTGGTCATCCATGATGACCACGAATAACGCGCATGAAGCCATGTGCTTGCGGTATACTGTATCCATATGCCAAATACACCGACGCATGATTTTTTGACAATTGCATCAGCTGTCGTCCTGACCCCCGCAGTCTACGGATTCCTCAACGGTATCGAGGTCGAACCGGTGTCCGCATGGACGATTACGGTGGTCGTAGGCGTCGCACATCTCATCTCCGGTATTCTCTTTTCACCGGATCTAGACATTGATTCACGCATCCACAAACGATGGGGATTACTACTGTTTTTGTGGAAGCCCTACAAGTGGGTCATCCCACATCGCCATTTCTGGAGCCACGGGCTCATTTTGCCACCCATCATGCGCCTGGCCTATTTCTTTGGCATGGTGATTGGTCTGTTGTACTTGGCCGAATATGCCTTTGCACAACTCGGTGCCACGAACACCAACAACTCATTGACACTTGCCACGAGTATCATCACGTGGTTGACCGATCACCCCATCATCACCATCAGTGTGGCCATCGGATTCATCACCGGCGGGGCAGTACATAGCATCGCTGATTGGCTGGTATCTGGTGGCAAACGCTTGTTGCGCTCACTATTCGTGCCACCCAAGCGATCTCGGGTGGCACGAAAGTCGGTATGGCAGGTGTCAGTGCCGACACGCTGGTTGGTTGACCCGTTTAGCAAAAGCGGTCCACGTCACTACTAACACTACACACGAATGCTGCGCTCGTAGACGTGAATCGTTGACCCCGGTGTGTCAAGTGCCTCAAATCCCAATTCGCGGTTCAGGTGAATAATCGGCGCATTGGAAGTCTCCATCCAGGTCAACAAACGGCGCGCTCCGAGTTGCTTGGCTGCCATAATCGCCGATATTTTGAGGTGCTTGGCAATCCCCATACCCCGAAATGCTGGCACCACTCCGGTAGCGTGTTGCCAATAATCGCGTGCATCGAGATCGCTTTCCATCAAAATTGATTCACCAACCAACATGCCATCAACATGAGCGAGCAAGTAGTGCTGGGGATCGAGTGTTTCACCCAACAAGCGGCGAAACTTGGTGATTGTCACAATGGGCTCATCAGGCATCGGCACATCCAACGAAATCGCTGCATGCAACATACAGGCTTGTTCGACGGCGTCTTCGTGGCGTTGCATGTGCTGTGCCAAGGTGGTAATCTGATACCCTGGGATGACTGGGGGACTCACTGCCTCGTGCTGGAACGTTGTCAGATCAAGGGCAAATTTTTGCTCAGTGCCGATGCGGGCAAACCCAGTGAGTTCCAAAAAATGCTCAGTATGTGCATTTGGATGGGCCATGATACGAATCGCCTGCGCGCCAGCAGCGGCAGCCCACTGCTGCACGGTGGCAAGCAATCGTTGACCAATCCCTTGGTGCTCGGCATCGGGATGGACGCGTATATGCGCCCAAAATGTATGTCGTGGAGTATTCCATGTGGTACGGAAGCAAAAAGCCGCGGCTACTGGATGATCAACATCACCAACGATCCAGCGTCGCAAGGGAACTCCTGCGAGTTGCAGGTCCGTATCAAAATGGATGATTTCCTGGGGGGAGTCATATTCATAGTCACATCGTGAAGAAAGGGGGATTTGCTCAACGAGGCGTGCATGTGCCTGTGCAGCAACAAAACCACGTACGACTTGAATCGTTTGTGGTAAAAGGTGGGTACTCATATAGTAGCCTTCCACTACAGCGAGTACTGTGCAGGCCGCTCCCGTCCGCCGACAACGGATTCCATTACCGTCACGTGCGGGAACCAACATCCAAAATGCTGGGCTCATACACACAGTCCGCTTGCGTTTCCTCTATAATCATACCAGAGAAGTCTGGTTTTGCCTAGAGGGGGCGTATGGACGCCAGTCAATTAGAAGTATTCCGTCATCGCTGCACCGCAATCGCCGAAGAAATGGGGGCTGCACTTGAGCGCAGTGCCCTTTCTGCCAATATTCAAGAGCGCCGTGACTACTCGTGTGCCATCTTTGATGCTCAAGGAGACATGGTCGCTCAAGCTGCGCACATCCCAGTCCATCTTGGGGCCATGCCACGTTCGGTAGAAGCCGCCATTGAGCGCTGTGCCCCATTGGCCCCGGGAGACGTCATCTTGCTCAATGACCCGTTCGCAGGTGGCACCCATTTGCCCGATTTTACCAGCGTGGCCCCCGTCTATGTTGATGATGTCTTGGTGGCGTATAGCGCCACCCGTGCGCACCATGCCGATGTGGGAGGGATTACCCCGGGCTCAATGCCCATGAGCACATCGCTCTATCAAGAGGGCATCATCATCCCCCCCATCCGCTTGGTCAGTGCCGGTCAACGTAATGACGCCGTCTTTGCGTTGATTACGCGCAACTCGCGTACCAGCGACGAACGACGTGGTGATCTAGCTGCCCAACTGGCCTGTCATCGCATTGCACACGACCGCATTGTGGAATACATCCAACGCACCTCCATCGCAGCATGGCAAGCCCATACACAGGCCTTGATTACCTATGGCGAGCGACAAATGCGCGCGCTCATTCAGGAAATCCCAGACGGTGTGTACCAGGCAGACGATGTCCTCGACAATGACGGCATCAGCGCAGATCGCCTCACCATTGCCGTGACACTCACCATTGCCGGAGATCAGGCGATCGTCGACTTTACGGGCACTGCTCCTCAGACACAGGGGCCGCTCAATGCCCCGCAGGCAGTCACCGAATCAGCTGTGTTATATGCATTTCGCTTGCTCGCCGGCGACGAAATGCCTGCCAGCGCCGGATTATATCGCCCACTACAATGGCACATCCCCATGGGATCGTTGTTGCACCCACGGCCACCTGCTGCGGTAGCTGGTGGCAATGTGGAGACTTCTCAGCGTGTGGTAGACGTAATGTTACGGGCACTTGCCCTAGCTATTCCCCACCGCATCCCCGCTCAATCGGCCGGGACGATGAACAATTGGACGATGGGGGGGATACGCCCGAATGGCACTCCGTTTGCCTACTACGAGACGCTCGGCGGTGGCATGGGGGCGGCCCCCAATAGTCCGGGGCTTGCGGCAGTACAGACGCACATGACCAACACACGCAACACCCCTGTGGAAGCCTTCGAACGACTCTACCCGGTCCGCGTACACACTCTGGCGATTCGCCATGGCAGTGGTGGTGCTGGGATGTGCCATGGGGGGGATGGACTCTACAAAGTGGTTGAATTTTTGTGTGATGCCACGGTGACCCTGCTCACTGAACGGAGAGAGATGGCCCCGGCAGGCATGGCCGGAGGGGCAGCTGGTGCGGCCGGTGAAAATGCCATCGTACGTGGTGCCACCCGTACTGTCGTCGGCGGCAAAGGGAGCTTTGCCGTGCATGCCGGTGATATCTTACACATTGCCACTCCAGCCGGTGGTGGATACGGAGAACAATCATGAACAACCGCATCATCACGCTTTGGAACACCGCCGTTTGGCAACACCCCGAACGGTGGAGTCGGTTGGTATTTTTGCTCTACCTCATGATGTATCCGGGTACCATCATCACGCTGCTGTTGATGACCATTCCTCCCGAGGCGCGTGGGTTTGGTGGAGTCTTTTTAGTACTACAAGGCACGGCAGTCGCATGTTGGCTCTGGCACTGGCTCGGCAAAAGTGCCATTTGGCCCATTGTAATCATCATGAGCGGCGCATTTGCCGTCGAGTATGTGGGTGCCACATTCGATATTCCATTTGGTTCGTACGATTACACAACTGTGCTCGGGCCACAACTTGCAGGCACGGTCCCCGTGGTCATTGTCTTTGCCTGGCTGATGGTTGTGGTGGGTGCTTGGCAAATCACACAGTTCGTGCGACCATGGCGTGAGGCGTGGTGGTGGCGCATCCTTGGTTCTGGGCTGGTCGTCATGTTGTTTGATTTGCAGATTGAACCGGTGGCCACACACATCCACGGATACTGGTACTGGGTCGATCAAGGACCGTACTACGGCGTGCCTACCGTGAACTTTTTTGGATGGTGGCTCGTCGGGAGTGTACTCGCTGCCGCCACCGACCGCTGGTTGCGACGTATCTCACCGCCAGCGAGTGTATTGCCCGTAGTTGCCATGATGGCATCGTGTGGGATGTTTACCGTGATGAACCTCCAAAGTGGCTACCCCATTGCCGGCGTATGGGCACTGCTTTCATTAGTTCTGGTGTATGGAACCTATCGTCGCTGGCGCTAATTCTGTGTCCACAGCAATCATGTCGAGGATGTCGTAGAGGTTGTTCCGCGCAGTACTGGCATCACTCCAATAATCCGTATTGTTGTTGGTGACAAGGCACACATGACCTTTGGATTTGGCATGCGTGATGAGGCGCTGATAGACTTCGCGCTCGCCAAACTCCGGCGAAAAGTGCAGTGGGAAGCGGTTGAACAAGCGTTCGGCCGAGTCGGTGGTGACCGGGATATCCGTGATGCCGTCGTAGGTCGTGATGTGGCCAGAATGTTCTGCCCAGACGGTCCCGAGTTGACTGAGTTGTGCGCCTGGCATGGCAATGGATGTATGTGTGAAGTGATGTTTTTTACATAACTGAATGGTTTGTTCATTGCCCGAATAAAACCCGGTGCGGAGCACCGTCGGGCGGTACTGCATGTACTGCTGAAAGTACGCCATGGCTTGTGTGATGAGGCGTTCTTGATCAGCTAGCGGTAACACCCCCATCGGGCGTTTGCCGTCGAGCAACACCGATTGATTGGAAGGCACATACAATCCGATGACACAACCACGATCAAGATATTCTTCGAGCATGGGTGTGTGTGCACGCAGACTTTCTGGGCTAGCAAAGATTGTCGGAGCGTGACCGTACCCCAGCAACTGATTGACTAGACTATCAATGGTACGCGAAGCAAAATCCCAGTCACCGGGTGCCTCTTTGCCTTGACCAGCGCCAAGTAGATTGAGTGTGAAATACACGGGGATTGTCATAGATGGTCCCTTTCTCTTGAGCGTCAAAGCCGTCATTTACCCCTTGCATGGTATTATATATGAGGTCATCATCGTGCCAACAAGAGGTCGCATACATGCAACACATGCATACTGATGTCGTCATCATTGGCGGAGGGCTCGGAGGCGTCGCAGCTGCCATCCAGATTTGCCAATCCGGGCTTCGCTGTTGTATTGTCGAGCCTACCCAGTGGCTAGGCGGGCAAGCCAGTAGCCAGGGTGTCAGTGCCCTTGATGAACACCGTTATATCGAAACATTTGGGGGATCCCCAACCTATATGCAGATGCGCACGCGCATCCGTCGTGAGATGGCACAGTTACATAATGTAACGATTGCTGACATGGCCAACTTTAATCCCGGCACAGCCTGGGTGAGTAATCTATGTTTTTATCCTGGAGTGGCCGCACAGGTGCTCGCCGACATGGTGCAACCCTTTGTTGATCAGGGGCTCTGCCAGGTCTTTTATGACTATCACCTTGTACAGGTCGACCGTATCGCGCGTCAGATACATACGGTGACCGCACAGCACGGGGCTAGCCACCACACAATCGTGCTCAACGGGACCTTTTTCATCGACGCGAGTGAGCAGGGTGACGTCTTGGCGCTAGCCAATCTCCGCTATGTAGTTGGTGCTGAAAGCCGCCATGATACGGGTGAAGATCGGGCCCCGTTGCAGGCCATCCCCAGTGAAATCCAGGGATTTACCTACTGTTTTGCCGTAGAATACTGTGCCGGCGAGGATCATCGCATTGCCAAGCCCGAGGGCTATGCAGAGCTGCGTGATCGCCAACCATTCACATTGACTCTGACCGGTGAACAGGGCGAAGCCCGCCCGTTTCGGGTCTTTACGACGGGCGAAACGGGCCTGCCGCCCTTCTGGACGTATCGCCGTCTGTGGGATGGGAGCCATAGCACACCACCGATGCGTGATGTGGCCATGATCAATTGGAACAGCAACGACTACCATCACGGCACGATTATTGATGTCCCTGCCCACGTTGTTGCGGCTAGACTCGATGAAGCCAAACGCTTATCACTGGCATTTTTGTACTGGATGCAGACCGAAATGCCGCGTGACGATGGCAATGGGCACGGTTACCCAGAACTGCGCCTCATCCCTGAGATGATGGGCACGGCAGATGGGCTGTCGATGTCCCCCTATATCCGCGAATCGCGCCGCACACCAGGCCTGCTGCGCATCGTGGCCGAAGATCTCTTGGCTCGTGCGCAACCGCTGGCGCGTGCCAAGCACTACCCTGATAGTATTGGGGTGGGCTGGTATTTCATGGATCTACACCCAGCCCCGGGCAACCCCACCAGCATGTTTAGTCCGACACGCCCCTTTCAAATCCCACTCCGGGCATTGATTCCACCAGACTGTGATAATGTACTGATGGGCTGCAAGAACATTGCCACCACGCACCTCTCAAATGGATCGTACCGCCTGCATCCGGTGGAGTGGAATATTGGCCTAGCGGCTGGGGAATGCGTCGTATTGGCCAGCGTGTCCAAGCGGTCGCCGGCAGATATCGCTCACACGGCGGCTGATCTGGCCACACTGCAACGCCATTTGATCGAGCAGGGGCAGGCGCTGGCCTGGGCGGTCGATGTGCCACCGACATCGCCGTACTTTGTGCCGACCCAACTCGCGTTGCTTGCTGGTGCGGTGTGTGATCCATCACCACGGGCACATCAGCTCGAAATCGACCTTGATGCACCGTTGCACCCCGCAGAATGGCAGTGGTTTATGGCACAAATCGCACATACATCGACACACATCGAGCGCCATGCAACATGGCGCACAGCCTGTGAAGTATGGCTTGCTGCTCACACCGGCCTTATTTGAATGAACATTAGGGATGTAATGTTGCTTTGAAGTAAAAAACATGCCAAATTGGCATGTTTTGACCACCGATGACCCGTACGCAATACATGCACACAAACGCTGTGCATCAGCGTAATACACCATGGAGGAGAACACAATGCGAACTTTGATGATGTGGATCTGTATGCTGGGCATAGTCGTGAGTTTGAGCAGTTGTAGTGGACTACAGTCAACTCCTGAAACGACCACACCGGGATCACCCTCGAGTGTAGATTACCCATACCCCTATGCAACACCATAGTCGCCCCACAAACAGGTGGCGCCGCTTGCTCGCCGCGCTGATCATTCTCGTGATGCAGAGTTGTGCCGCTGTGCCACCACCTGCCAACACTGCCATTCTGACCGGATGTGGGATTCCTCTGCAGCTTACCATCCGAGCCACACCAGCCGAGCGCTCCCAAGGCTACATGGGAGTGCGGGACATCCCTGATGGAACGGGGATGGTGTTTTTGTGGCCAGAGCCCACATCGGTGTCGTTTTGGATGAAGGACACTCCGTTGCCACTTGAGGTTGTCTTCTTTGACGAGCAACAGGTGATTTTGGACATCGTGGCCATGCACCCCAATGACGAGACCATCCATGCGGCACCTCAACCGGTGCAGATGGCCGTGGAAGTACCCCAAGGGCACTTCGCACGCTACGGAATCAAAGCGGGTGATCAATGCACGCTGACGTTGCCAGACGGTGTCGTCGTCGAGTAGGCTGCAGAGCGAGCCAGGCTCCAACACTCCTCAGTGTCGTGCATTCCATCACGGAGGGGGTGGCTGCGTACAAACCCCGCCTTGCGTACAACTGCTTGGGATGCGACGTTGTCACGATGAATGAAGGCATACACGCTATCAACTTCGAGTGCAGTGAAGCAGATATCGAGTATTGCAGGTAGCACTTCGCGGGCATAGCCTTGGCGCCAATATGCGCGCCAAATGTCGTACCCAATCTCGACCTGACGGCGTGACGCATCATAGAAATGATAGCCGCAGGTGCCGATGAACTGCTGTGACTGATGCGCAAAGAGTGCATACCGCAAAAATCGTACTGACGACTGTTGGTAGTGGACGAGAATCCCGCGAGCCTCTGCCAGCGTACAGGGTGGATCGCTGTAGTAGCGACACATTTCAGGGTCGGCAAACTGGCGATATACGGCTCCAATGTCGCGGGCCTCAAAACGGCGCCCAAACAGGCGCTGGGTGGTCAGTGTCGCAGGAATGGTTGGAATTGTCATCGTAATAAGGGCTTTCTATGCAACAAGAACATACAACAAACACACCCAATCGACTCATCCATGCCCAGAGCCCGTATTTGCTCCAGCACGCATATAACCCGGTCGATTGGCGCGAGTGGAATCCGGAATCACTGGCCGAAGCGATTACTACCAACCGCCCCATCTTCTTGAGCGTGGGGTATTCGGCCTGTCACTGGTGTCATGTGATGGAACATGAGTCGTTCGCAGACCCGGTAATAGCCTCTATTATGAACGAATCATTTGTCTGCATCAAGGTGGACCGTGAAGAACGGCCCGACGTGGACAGTGTCTACATGACGGCGTTGCAACGACTGACTGGCCAGGGGGGCTGGCCCATGAGTATGTTCCTGACCCCACAAGGCGAGCCGTTTTATGGTGGTACGTACTACCCACCCCAGGATCGTGGGCAAATGCCAGGATTTGGCCGAGTCCTGCGGTCAGTGGCGACGGCCTGGCGTGACCGAGAACATGAATTACGTCAAGCTGGTCAGGATTTACAAGGCGAAATCACGCTGTTGATGGGTATCCCCGGTGCTGACGCCGTACCTGACGCAGCCATGCTTGAAGAATGCTATACGCGCCTTTCAACAGACGCTGATTATCAGTGGGGTGGGTATGGTGGCGCTCCAAAGTTCCCACCCAGCATGCTCATTCAGGCACTGCATCGTGCCAATCAGCGCGGTAGTACCAGCCCATTGATAGCGCATGCGCGTTTGACGCTCGACCGCATGGCCAGTGGCGGCATCTACGATCAACTCGGTGGTGGGTTTCACCGCTACAGTGTGGATGGCGAATGGCGGGTGCCTCACTTCGAAAAGATGCTGTATGACAACGGACTGTTGTTGTTGGTCTACAGCGAGGCCTATCACAGCGATCCTCAGCCACGCCATGCCCAGGTGGTAGCCGAAACCTGCGCTTGGCTCATGCGCGAGATGCGCTTGCCGGATGGGAGTTTCGCGGCTGCCCTCGATGCAGATAGCGACGGCGAAGAAGGGAAGTTCTACACATGGGAAGCCGCTGAATTTGGGCATATTGCCGGAGCAGACACGCCGCTCGGGATACGCTATTTTGCCATGGGGGATACCCCTGACCTCGATGGCAACTATGTGTTGCAGTATGCAGGGTTACCTGACGATGAGCCGTCAGACCAGCAGCTAGCCCAGGTTTCGGCATTGCGCCAACGCTTGCTTGGACACCGTGACCAACGCACACGGCCGGCATGTGATGACAAGTGCATTGCTAGTTGGAATGGCCTCGCCATCGTGGGGTTGGTCGCAGCCGGCCGGGTCTGGGACAATTCTCGCTGGATCCAAGCCGCCACAGATGCCCTCACTGCCGTGCACACGGTGCTGTGGCACGACGGCGTACTCTACCGCAATGCCCGTCAGGGGACGCGGAGTGCCGTCGTTGGCTTCCTCGAGGATTATGCAAACATTGCCGAGGCGGCGTTTGCCGTGGGGATGGCCACCGCCGATGCACGGTGGCTGCAGTGGGGACAGGTATTGGTCAAAGAAATCATGAAACGATTCTATGATGCGAGTAGTCAGAGTTTCTACGACACGAGCGATCTGCACCACAGCTTGATTGTCCGGCCCCGTGAACGTGCCGACCATGCCACACCGAGTGGCACTGCCACCGCACTTGAAGTCCTGCTGCAATGTGCTGAGATTTTCAGTGAGCCGTACTATGTCAGTGTTGTTGAAGAAGTGCTGGCGCACTACACGAGTATTCTTCGGCGCTGGCCACAAGGATTCGGCAAGATTCTGAGTGTGAGTGAACGCTTGGTGGCGGATGCCAGCGAGATTGTGCATGCTGGGCCACAAGGCCCGTTGTGGCAACATATTCAGCGTCATGCGCCATTGATGGCCGTGGTGGTGAAAGCGGAGGCTTTGCCAAATGCATTATTATGTCAAAACAAGGCAAGCATAGACGGCCAAGAAACCGTCTATGTATGTCGCAACATGGTGTGCCAACGGCCGGTTATCCGTCTTGACGACCTAAAGGCCATGCTGCGGTGACAATGAATTGATTGGGTGTGCATGTCAGCGTAAATAATCCAGCGGCCATCACCGCTTGGAGTGAATCGCAGTGGAACATGTGGGCAACAATATCGGCACAAATCCCAAGACCGAGACCGCCATTGGTGGTACTGATTGACTCGGTGACCAAGCGTGAAAAGTCATGATCAGGGCACAGTGTGCAGAGTTTGGCATATTGTGCCGGCGAAATCGTGTTGGCCACTGATACCTGTGCGATACGCGACCGGGTGGGACAGGCCTGAATGGTGAGCTGTACATTCGGGGTATCAGCATGACGCACGGCATTATTGATGAGGTTGTAGACGATGCGTTCGAGGGCTGCGAGCTCAATCACTGAATCCGCGATAACCACCTGGGGGATCGTACAATCCACAGCAATCATCGCCGCATGCCCAGTGGGCATGCGGTAGTGCTTTTGGTGCCAAGTAGTGACTAGTTGCTGTGCCGATTGAGGCCGAAAAATTTCATCAAGCGTATACCGGATGCGATCGAGGTCGACAATCATGGACCGCAAGATTTTGGCATGATCATTGGCGAGCAGCACCAACTGTGGGATGTCACGGGCGAGCAAGTCACCTTGTTCGGCCATCTGCAAGTAGAGCGTCAGTGACGTGAGTGCGCCACCACGAATATCGTGCATGACGCGCTGGATACGTTCGTCATGTGCCGATGCTGATGGTGAGATGCGTTGGAGGGTGTCGATGATGCGCGGCCACTTCGCTGTACGCACGAATGTGCGCAACCGCATTTCAGCCATCACGGTTGGGAAGTCGGGATTATCGAGCCACGGGCGGAGCAAGTACGTCAGTTCAATCAGATGTCGGTACACCTTGCGAATCGCTCGGCGAGCCGGCAATGAGACGTCATACAACGAAATTTTGGCGTCACCACTGCGTGAAAATGACGGAGATGGATGTTCGGTGCGCGCTGATGGCACGGAAGAATTCAACAGGTACGACGACATCTCCACCTCCAAATAGCAACAGGTTAGGGGATGATGGCGTGCAAAGCGGCGCGGGCCGTCGGAGAACACACATCAACATAGGGGGGAATGGGGTGATCTGGGCCAGGGTTGATGTACACCGTTTGCATGCCCAGTGTTTTGGCATATGCCAGATTGTGGAGTGTGTCTTCGAACAACGCCACAGCATGTGCCGGAACCCCTATGACATCTAACGCAATTTGGTAGGCGTCTGGATGTGGTTTCGGGTGAAATTGCATCATGCGGATGTCAATAATCGGCATATCGAGTGTCGTGAAACCCAGCCGCCGCAACACGCGTATGGCGTGTTCGAGTGGTGAATTCGTAAAAAGCGCCTTGGCGATGGGGAGTTGTTCGATGGCCGCAACCAGCTCAGGGTTGGGGACAATACAGTCATCAATGGGGAGCTGATGGACGGTTTCGAGGTAATCCTCAGCATCGACATGATGATGAATCTGCAGTCCACGCAGTGTCGTGCCGTAGGTGACAAAGTAGTGCCGACGCAATGCAGTTGCATCGGCACTACTCAGACCCGTCAAGCGAGCAACGTACGCGTTCATTTGGACTTCTAGCGCTTCGGTGATCCCTGAATCTGCAGGGTACAACGTGTTATCGAGATCAAACAAGCACGCACGGAGCATCGCGGTTCCTTTTTTATTGCTGTACGAAAGAGGTATCGTAGCCTGCGCTAACATCAGCAGCGGCATCGAGTGTACCAATGCTCTGCAACAATTCTGCACTTTTCTGCCAAGCTGCTGGCTGAATCTGGCCAATCACCGTGGTATTGGCCTGCCACATCGCAGTCGTCGCCTTGAGCACATCAAGTGTCACCGCCTGATTGCTGTTTTGGGCTTCGGGGATGTACTTGAGTGCCACGGCATGGGCCGCCTCGGGATCTGCAATGACGTCGTTCATGCCCTTTTGCAAGGCTCGTACAAACGCTGCCACAGTATCACGATCGCTGGTAATCATTTCAGTGTTGACGATGAGATGGTCTGACGCCATGGGGTAGATATCAGCCACTCGCATCACATTGACGGGGACTCCACTCGCAGCGAGTTGAATGGGCTCGTTGTTGGCGTACCCACTGATGACATCCACACGGTCCTCACTGAGGGCTGCGACTTGGGCGAAGCCGACTTCTTGGATGTCAATGTCGGCCTCGCTGAGGCCGGCAGCATACAAGACGGCCTGCAAGCCGATGTAGCTGGCCCCAAAGCGCCCGGGGATGCCGACGCGTTTGCCGACGAGATCTGCGGGGCTTTGCAGGGCGACGGGTTGTTTGCTGACAAACGCCACAGGGAACTCTTGCGAAGTGGCCATCACTGCCGTAACAGGCATACCCTGGGCGCGGGCAAGCAAGATGGAATCGGCGCTCGCAAGTGCGAACGAAATCTGATTTTTGGTGGCAATACGTTGCACAACATCGGTTTCGAAGTTGTAGTCAAACGTGACATCGAGCCCTTCAGCCGCAAAATAGCCTTTTTCGGCGGCCATATAGAAGTGTGCAAATTGCACATTGGGGATATACGGCATACCCACTACGATTGATTTGGGGGTAGATGCAGCTGGAGCCGCACAACTCATCAACCACACACACAGACTCAAAAACAACAGCCGACGTATCATGAGAGAATCACACTTTCATTGCTGAAACACACTCTTTGGAAATTATACCAATTTTAGTCAGCATAAGCCTGAACGACATAGCGTTCGAGTCGCATAAAGATCCAGGTTGCCCCACTGGTGATCATCACAAGACAGACGATGGCCACAAACAACAGGGGCACATCAAAGAGGCCACGAGCGATATTGATGAGTGCCCCGAGTCCATCGCGCCCTCCCAGGAACTCACCAACTACCGCTCCAGTGGTCGCAAGAGCAAGACTAATCCGCACACCACTCAACATGACCGGTACAACCAAAGCGGCTTCATAGCTCGTGAGTGCCTGCCAACGCGTCGCCCCATACAGACTCGCCACTTCATGTAATTCACGGGGGATGCGCTGTAGACCTGTATAAGCGGCGGCATAGATGGGGAATACGGTGATCAGCCATGCCACAAAGCTGCGTGCCCAAAACGGATCGTGAATCCACACATAGACGAGGGGGGCAATGGCCAAAATGGGGATAGCCTGCGTCATGGTAAACAAACCATTGATGCTTCGATACATGATGGGCACACGATAAAACACCCATGCAATGATATTGCCACTGATGAAGGCCAGGGTGAATCCGGTCGCAGCCACACTCAGCGTGGCAAACACATGTGCTTGAAATGAAGGGGTGACTATTTCGACAAAAAGTCGCTGGATGATGGCGGATGGTGCTGGCAAAAAGAATACGGGCAAACGCAGGAGTTGTACCACAAGTTCCCACATGATGACGAGCCCCACACATGTCATCATGCCTAATGGGAGACGATTGGTCATGATTTGCTCTTCCCCACCTAAAATCCGTTCTCGTGGCAGTGTAGCACGGAGTCTGAGGTTCACCAAACAGCCATATTTACCCTTTCCCAGAGACTGCTATACGCATCTAGACAATTACTTTACAATTTGGTACGATAGTCAAATTACAGCACAAGGCAAGGGAAGTATATGCGATTTAGCACACGGGTACTCTTGGTGTATGGCATTTGGGTGTTTCAAATGGGCTTTGTGGTATACCCGCTCGCGAGTCAGACCCGCATTGCAGAGTTTCCTCTTAGTGTCAGTGCAAGTACACGAGAAAGTTAAGAATGATGTCAAGATTTTCATTTAATTTTATGTTAAATAGAATCATCGTCGTGTTAAGTATCATATGTGGCAGTATGCTCCCTGCACCACTACAAGCAGCACCCGCTCCGCGGGTGAGTGTGCCCGACCCGAGCAATGGGCTCTTAGGCGCATGTAGCGAAGTGACAGACCCTGTCATGGATGTTTGTATCGAAAGTGTCAGTTACTACGTCGGCACCGTCAAAAAGTCCTTGGTCTACACAACAGACCCTAGTGATAGCAATGAAAAAGTCTGGATGCCAGCCAGTGGAAGTACTAGTACGACACCCAAACTCGATGTTGTCTTTGAAACATACCTGGATGATGCCATTGGCACGGCATATCGACTGACAATTACTGACATCAACGGACCAAATCGCACCACCTATCCTTTTGAAGTAGTAGTGAGTGGGCAACAAGTACCCGTGTTTGTGGCCGGTGGATTCGAAAAGGCGGTCGTTACTGCGGATGCGAGTGCCGAAAAATTTACGCTGAAGGCACTACCAACCAAAATCTGTTTAGATGATGATCTTGCGGATACGATTCCTGCACATGATTGCACCGCTGCCTGGCAGGCAACTTGGGCGAGTGACGCAGATATTGGCGTCGGGATTGATCGTGACGGTGACGGCACCAATGAGCAACTCTTTAGTACTGCTTGTCTGGACGTGCTAGATGGTGATGGCAGTAATTCGAGTCGTAATGTCATGATTATCGAGGCGAGCGTCCCATCTGTCCTGCTCACAGCATCTGGCGATGATGGCACGAGTGCACTGGTTTTCACACTTGACGGCATCGATGAGATGAACCAAGTAGTGAGCGTCATGGCCAAGATCCCACATGCACTGCTTCAGGAGCCAGATTGTGGGTGGGAATTGGGGTATCCACGGTATAGCACACCGACACCAGTGCAGTATTTTTTCTCGGAACTTGTCTACATGTTCTCTGATGGGTATGGTGGATTCAATGAGGGGTATCAAGGGCTCGATGCATTCAGTCAGATACAAACAGAATATGCCTATGTATCCCAACGGTGGTTGAGTGATAGCAACTCGCTGACCCTCGATAACCCTGTGGATGTCTACTTCAGAGTGGCCGCGCAAGATTCGACGTTGTACTCCTGTACAGAAAGTCCGTATGTGCCATGTATTGAATCTATTCGCTATACCACAGATGCGGTCATCACTGACAAATCAAAGTTCACTGACATGCGCTATGACTACTTACAGTGCAGTGATGCCGAAATCAAAGACTGGTGTGATGATAGTTACGACAACATCGAGCACTGTGACCCTCTCAACATGGCCGCATGTAAACCGGTACGCACTGAAGGGTTCGCATATTGGCGACCCGACAAACGGATTACAACATCGCCATATGTCACGCTTGAATATGCAAACCAAGAAAATGAATATTATGGTAATCATCGCTTCATGAATTTGTATGACGAGTGGATGCCACTTGATGATGAAGGTAATTTTACGGGACGCAATAATTATGTTTATCAGGTCATTGTACGTGGAGACCCCGTACCGTTGTACAACGATGTGCAGGTAATGCTCAACCCACTCGTCAGTGCACTCCCAAATTCGTACCAGATACCACGATTTGCCATTTCAGGCAGACCGCGTATGGAGTGTGAATATGGAGAATTGTGCAGTCCGCGCTGGGAATACGCCTATGTGACCGATCAAAGCCTGCTCGACGGATTCGACAGCGACTATGATGGTGTATCAGACACAACACTCCTCAATTCGGCATGCGTTGAAGCACTCCAGAGTTCTGATACGACCCGATATCCAATCGTGATTACCGCCAATGTGCCTTCGTTTTTTGTGAACCACATTGATGGTGACACACCGGCGAGTTTAGCCTACGGCACAGCGACCTGGATGAGCAATCGTGTCAATGCAGCGATGCAATTCCCACATACGTACTTTCAAGCACCAGACTGTGGCTGGAATCTGCAATACACGATTCCAAGCGGTACAACAGTCCAATCCACCACACTCTTTGATGGGGAGCTGAGTTACGAGATATTTGACCCCGACACCGGTGAGAGCACGGGCGTCGTCACACAGACACATGGCCTCAAAGCCAGCATAAATCGAACGGGGATCAGCTTCAATATTGGCTGGAACGTCGACGTACCAGATGATTTCGTGTACAACTCATACACTATTCGCGCCAAGAGCAATGGAAGCAAAGCGGGGCAGTCGATACCGTGGCCCAACGACACGCAACAGAATGCGGTCACTTGGATACGCGAAGGCAATAGCATGACATTGCCTACCACGACTGAACAGGGTCTACCGATAGCGTGGAGCGTGTTGACTCCTGAATACTGTCAAATAACCGGGAGTTCGCTGAAAGCGCTGAATGCAGAATCTATTGATGAAAACGGGTTATGTCGATTTAGTGCTCAACATGCGGGTAACAGTACATTTGCAGTGTTTTCGGACACGGTGGCCATCGAAATTTTGTCAAAGGATGCTCAGTACGTCGAAGAATACCCCCCAGAGATTTCCGGTACGAGCACGGTCGTGTTCCCACTCAAGACCGTACAGGGTGGTGTACTCACGTATGTGTCTCTGACCCCAGACATCTGTACAGTGACCGGAAATAAGGTGACCGGGGTAAGTGAAGGCAACTGTGAACTAGAAGTCACTGCCCCTGAAACGGCCACCGGCACTGACTTCTCCGATGTATTTACGCCCTACGTCTGGCCACGTACCGAGCAAATGCTCGACTATACACCAGATGACCCCATGCCAGACGGGGGTAAACAGACATTAGCAAGTACGACCGATGCAGGCCTGAAAGTCACCTGGGTGAGCAATACGCCAAGTATCTGTAGTATCTCGTCAGTGACCTTGACGGCAGTCGATCCGGGTACCTGCGAATTCACGGCCATGCAGGCCGGCACAACTGCATTTGCCCCACTCAGCCAAGACTTTAGCATTGTCATTGATTCCAAAGAGCCACAAACGTTGACCACCAATTTTGTGGCCATGGTGGGGCTAAATACGCAAGCGCTGCCACAGAAAACCGATCAGAACACCAAGGTCACTTGGACAACGAAGTCGCCACTGGTCTGTAGTATCACTGGAACAACGGTGAAGGGCGTCGATGTGAGCAACTCGGTGGAAACTCGTGAGTGTTCGATTCGCGCCAACGCAGCCGAAATCAGCACACATGCGGTGTTTTCCGATACGTATACGTTTGATGTGGAGCCGCGCACCCCGCAGACGTTTCCCTACAGTACGACTCCAATTACAGAGGGTCTGGGCTTTAGTGTGCCAGCAAGTACCACAGAAACAATCCCGTTGACGTGGGCTTCGCTGAGTACAAGTACATGCACAGTCAAGGCACTCGCAATCACCACCATCAACGCTGGAGATTGCACGCTGCGTGCCAGCAACCTCGGCACCAACAATCTCCTCGGGTACAGCGAACTCTTTACGGTGACGGTCCTCCCGTTGCCAGCGCAGTCGTTGCCAGCGTCGCCAATCATCCCAGCAGAGATCAAAGGTGTCGCAACTGCCACGTTGCCTGCCAAGACACAACAAAACAGTACACTCACGTGGAGCAGTACAACCCAAAGCATCTGCACGGTGAGTGGTACCACGGTGAAAGCCGTCTCACCGGGGACGTGTACGCTCAAGGCACAAGCCCCCAAAGTGACTGGGCAATTTACGGCATATAACGCAGATGTACCCATAACGATTGTGGAAGGAGATCCTCAATCACTCGCAGGCAGCATTGCAGCGGAAATAGTAGGTACAGGATCCACCGACCTCCCTGCTGCCACACAGCAATCATCGGCACTTACTTGGAGCTCGCTGACGAGTGCAGTATGTACGGTTACTGTCAGCAAAGGAGTGATCAAAGTGACTGGGGTGAGCCCTGGCACCTGCCAAGTACGCGGGACTGCGGCTGCCATTGGCAGCTATAAGGCCTATCAAGAAGATACAGCAATTACCATTCAGCCGAAGACAGCGCAGAGCCTATCATTGTCATTTTCGGAGATTATCGGGACAAATTCCGCAACACTCCCAGTAAAGACTTCGACCGGTGGGGAAACGGTGAATTGGCTCACAGACACCACGGATATTTGTAGTTTGGCAGGAGGGAAAGTAACCGGGAAATCATCCGGAACGTGCAAAGTATACGGTACCGCATCGAGCACTGCCACCTATGCGGCCTTTGCTCAGTTGTACAACATCACCATCCAGCCGAAGATTGCGCAGAGTCTATTATTATCATTTTCGGAGATTGTCGGGACAAATACCGCAGTCCTCCCAGTAAAGACTTCAACTGGTGAAGTACTCGTGTATTGGACCTCAGACACCCCAAATATTTGTAGCTTGGTAGGAGGGAAAGTAACCGGGAAATCACCTGGAACGTGCAAATTGTATGGAACTGCAGCAAGCACTGCCACCTATTTGGCTTTTGCCCAGTTCTACAACATTCCCATTCAGCCGAAGACGACTCAGCTAGTCGATTTTTCGGGTACGACGAATGTGATTACGGGTACCAAGACCGTCAGTCTCCCGCTTGTCACGACAACGGGGGGAAAGACGATAAAGTGGTCGAGTACCACGAGTTGGGCGTGTAAATTGAGTGGGAACGTGGTCACGGGGACTTCACCACTGACACAAACCAACTGTAAAGTAGTCGGGTCAGCAACTGGCGATGCCACCTACGCAGATCTCCTCCCGGCCAATGCCACACTCAACATCACAGTGAAGCCAAAGACAGACCAACCGACACCAGTCGTGAATACGAGCAATCTTGCCAAAGGCGCCACCCGGAGTCTGCCAGTAACCAGCCCAGCCAACATCGTAGTGACATCCTGGAAGGTGGCCTCCTCTTCTACATCAATATGTAAAGTAAGTGGGTACACCCTCACAGCACTCAACGTGACCGGAACCTGTACAATTATAGCGACTAACGCAGGGAACGCGGAGTACAAGGCGCTCAACAAATCGTACACAATTCTGGTACCGTAGAGCGCCCTATACCAAACACCCGCCACACAGTGTGTGGCGGGTGTTTGACTTTGTACGGAGAAACGGGCTACGTGCGTGAAGACCGTGTCATCACGGCCAAGGGAAAGCGGATAACGGCGGTGATGATGCGATTGATGCGGCTGGGTTGCTGAATGAGACGCCACAGCCATTTGAGGCCCAGTTTGTCCATCCACAACGGTGATACGGGTACAATCCCGGCCAATTCATCGAATGTGCCACCCACACCAATCATGATGGGCACATTGAGCAGGGCCTGATTGCGAGCGATCCACAGTTCTTGGGCTGGATGCCCATAGGCTACCAGCACAATATCGGGACGAGCGTCTTCGACGTGCTGCCGGACGTAGGGCTCTTCGATGATACTCGGCGAACCCGCATAACAGCCGGCCACAGCCAGCCCGGCATAACGGTGGCGGAGCACCTGGGCGGCTTTTTCCGCAACACCAGGTGCAGATCCGAGGAAGAAGATGCGCCAGCCACGAATCGCAGCCTGCTTGGCCAACCGTTCGACTAGAGCAACTCCTGTGACGCGTTCACGCAGAGGAGTCCCCAGCCAACGGGCTGCCCACAGGATACCCACGCCATCGGGAGTGGCCAGAGATGCCGCATTCAGCACCTGTTTGACACGTTCGTCGCGTTGTGCTTGCATGACAAACTCTGGATTCACCGTCACAATTTGGTGCAATGTGCCAGACTGCATCAGTGTGTCAATGTGCTTGATGGCGTCATCAATGAGCACATCATCGACACCGACCCCCAAAATGTGAATGCGCTTCAGCATGACCGTTATGCTCCTTGAATGCGTGCCACGATGGCATCACCGACTGCCGTCGTCGTACTGATGGTATCGCCAGCAGCGGCCACGTCGCCGGTCACAATACCCGCATCGAGTGTGGCAAATACGGCACGCTCGACGGCCTGGGCTTCGTGCTCGAGACCCAACGAATGCCGGAGCAACATGGCCACACTGAGGATGGTCGCCATGGGGTTGGCAATACCTTGACCAGCAATGTCAGGGGCAGAACCGTGGATGGGCTCGTACAGCCCCATGCGGGTCGGGCCATCGGTGGCTGCACCGAGTGAAGCCGACGGCAACATACCCATGGATCCAGCCAACATGGAGGCTTCATCGGTCAAAATATCGCCGAACATGTTTTCGGTGACGATGACGTCGAAGTCTGCAGGGCGGCGGATGAGGTGCATGGCACATGCGTCAACCAACATGTGTTCGAGTGCGACATCGGGGAATTCTTCCTGCATGATGCGCGTCGTCGTCGAACGCCACAAGCGTGACGTTTCGAGCACGTTGGCTTTGTCGACAGAGACCAGTTTTTTGCGACGTCCACGAGCAATGGTAGCCGCGTTACGAATGATGCGCTCGATTTCACCAGTGGTGTAGACGCAGGCGTCCATGGCCATTTCACCACTTTCGTGGGGACCACGTTCTTTTTCGCCGAAGTAGATGCCACCGGTCAACTCACGGACCACGACCATGTCGACCCCTGCCAGACGCTCAGGGCGCAGAGGGGATGCGGCAATCAGGCGGGGGTGCATGGTAACCGGGCGCAGATTGGCGAACAACCCGAGAGCCTTACGGATGCCGAGCAAGCCCTGTTCGGGGCGCACCTTGGCGTTGGGATTGTCCCATTTGGGGCCACCCACAGCCCCGAGCAACACGGCGTCGGCTGTCACACAGGCATCAATGGTGGCCTGGGGCAATGCGGTGCCCGTTGCATCAATGGCACAACCGCCGAGTAGCGCCGTGCGGATTTCGAAGTGATGCCCAAAGGTCTGAGCCACCTGCTCGAGCACGCGCACACCCTGTGCGACGACTTCTGGACCAATCCCATCACCGGGCAATGTGGTAATAATTGCGTTCATTACAGCCCCATCGTATTCACACGAGCGGCATAATTCCCCTCGTATACGGAGATGTCACTGTCGGTAGCGACCAAATATCCCATCTGATCGACACCATTGAGCACACAGTACTTGGCAAATGGCTCGATGGGGAAGGTGATGCTCTCGCCGTCAGGGAGCGTAATCGACTGGTTTTCGAGATCGACCGAGACGGTCGCTTGACCCGGATTCTTGGCGTCCTCTTCGACGAGGTAGTTATACACGTTCTCGGGGATGACAATCGGCAACACGCCGTTTTTGAGGGCGTTATTGCGAAAAATGTCGGCAAAGTAGGTGCTCAACACCGCCTTGAAGCCGAAGCCCTGCAAGGCCCACGGGGCATGCTCGCGCGACGAGCCACAACCGAAGTTGTTGCCGGCCACGAGTACTTCTACACCACTGGTAAACGGCTGATTGAGCACAAAGTCGGGATTCGGGTTGCCCTCGTTGTCGTAGCGCCAGTCGGCAAACAGGCTTTCGCCAAGACCCGCCTTATTGGTGGTCTTGAGGAAGCGAGCCGGGATAATCTGGTCAGTATCGACGTTTTCGACCGGCAACACGGCATAGCGTGCTTGATATGGGACAAACTTCTCCATTTATTCACCTCTCTGTGCAGATACATCCATCAGCGTGCGATGGCGTACTGCATCACCTACTACACTTACTCCAGCATTCATCAGCACCAGACCGAGCGTACCCCGCCAAAACCATGATTGATTGGCAGCTTTGCGGGCAACGGCGTCGCCGGCAATACTAAAGCCCAGGCCGATGAGCATCAGGCCCAGTGGCGCTTTGCGCAACCACTGGGTGCGATGATCGCTATGAGAGGAGTTCACGTGGGTCACTGACTACCCCTTTGATGGCACTGGCTGCGGCAGTGAGTGGGCTGGCCAAGAAAGTACGCCCGCCCTTGCCCTGCCGGCCTTCGAAGTTTCGATTGCTGGTAGAAACCGCATATTGGCCGGGTTGCAACTGATCGCCGTTCATGGCAATACACATCGAACAACCGGCTTCACGCCATTCTGCCCCTGCCCGCTTGAAGATTTCGTCGAGGCCTTCTTGTTCGGCCTGCTTTTTGACCTGCTGTGAGCCTGGTACCACCATCACGCGCACACCGTCGGCGACACGCTGATCGCGCATCATTTCGGCGGCCAAACGCAAGTCGGAAATACGCGAATTGGTGCAGCTCCCGATGAAGACCACATCGACTTTTTTGCCAAGCAGTGACTGGCCCTGATCGAGCGCCATGTACTTGAGGGCTTTTTCGAGACCCGCTTTCGATTGCTCATCGGGCATATCGGTGACAGTGGGCACGGATGCAGTAATCGGCATACCCATGCCTGGATTGGTGCCGTAGGTAATCATCGGCTCGAGCGAATTGGCGTCGAGTTCGACTACGGCATCATACTTGGCACCAGGATCGGTCTTGAGGGTGCGCCAATCGGCGACAGCGGCGTCCCAATCGGCACCATGAGGCACACGGGGGCGGCCCTTGATGTAGTCAAAGGTCACATCATCAGGAGCAATCAAGCCAGCCCGCGCACCGCCTTCGATGGACATGTTGCAGATGGTCATGCGCTCTTCCATGCTGAGGGCTTGAATCGCCTCACCGGTGTATTCAACCACATAGCCGGTACCACCACCAACGCCAATCTTGGCAATGATGGCCAAAATGATGTCTTTGGCACTCACACCGGGGCGCAGGCGACCATTGACACGGATTTCCATGGTCTTGGGCTTGCTCTGGAGCAAACACTGCGTGGCCAACACGTGACCGACCTCTGAGGTGCCAATGCCGAACGCCAAGGCACCAAATGCGCCATGGGTGCTGGTATGGCTGTCGCCACAGACGATGGTCATACCCGGCTGGGTGAGACCCTGCTCGGGTCCAATGACGTGCACAATGCCTTGATTTTCGGTGCCCAGGGCAAACAGTGGGATGCCGAAATCACGGCAGTTGGTTTCGAGCTGGGTAAGTTGGGCTTGGGCTTGGGCATCCTGCACCGGAATAATGCCATCTGGGCCACGTGGTGTCGTCGGTGTCGAGTGGTCCATGGTGGCAATCGTCTGCTCTGGTCGACGCACCTTGAGGCCACGCTGGCGTAATTCAGTAAATGCCTGTGGCGAGGTGACTTCATGGACCAAGTGCAAATCAACGTACAACACTGCCGGAGTCGACGAAGTTTCCGGGCGTACTACGTGGCGATTCCAGATTTTTTCAAATAACGTCTGTGGCTCAGCTGACATCTTCCAGCTCCTCAATCTAGACTGCAAGGGCCATGCGCATGCTTGAGCATACGCATGGCCTGAACTCCAAAGGATTATACGTAACTCAACCAGTTGTGCGTATCTTCGACACTGCCATCAAACAGGCCAAAGAAGCGCTCTTGGATGGCAGCGGTGATTTCACCACGCTGGCCATTGCCGACGGTGATCTTGTCGACCGAACGAATGGGGGTGACTTCGGCGGCGGTGCCACAGAAGAACAGTTCGTCGGCGATGTACAAGACTTCACGTTGCATTTCCATTTCGCGGACTTCGATCTTGAGATCACGAGCCAGCTTCATGATGGAATCACGCGTGATACCCGGTAAAATATTGTTGGTGACTGGTGGCGTGTACAACACACCATCACGGACCACGAACAAGTTCATGCCTGAGCCCTCAGCCACATTGCCACGGACGTCGAGGGCAATACCCTCGGCGTAGCCGTTGCGCAGGGCTTCGTTTTTGATCAGGTATGACGACAAGTAGTTGCCGCCAGCCTTGGCCATGGTTGGGATCGTGTTGGCAGCCAGACGATTCCACGATGAGACCATCACATCAACGCCGTTCGAAAGGCCGTCTGCACCCAAATACGCACCCCACTCCATGGCTGCTACCATGACTTCAATGGGATTCTTCTGGCCGTCGAGGCCCAACGGCCCCTCGCCACGCCAAGCCAATGGACGCAAGTACGAATTGGTGTAGCCGTTGATCTTCACCACTTCCTTACAAGCCTCGGTGATGATGTCAGGCGTAAACGGGACTTGCATGCCGTAGATTTTGCAGGAATCATAGAATCTACGGATGTGCGGTCCTAGACGATAAATGGCCGGGCCATTGGGGGTGGGATACGAGCGAATTCCCTCGAAAATCGACGAACCATAGTGCAACGCGTGGGTCATCACGTGGACCTTGGCATCTTCCCATGGAACCATGTGTCCCTTGAACCAAATCTGCTTCGTTGACATCCTCGTCTCCTTACTAAACATGGACTATCCCAACCAACCAGTACTGACGCACAGATGACATTCACGCTACTGGTTGTGTGATGGCATTATACACCGTTCTGATTGCTACAATACCTTTTCGGCGTAGCGGGCCAGTGGCAACTCCAATGCATCCCAGAGCGCATACCAACTCGCTTCCAGGATGTTTTCCGAACAACCGACCGTGCTCCAACGCTGATCACCCTGCGCAGATTCAATCAGCACGCGCGGTCGAGCTGCCGTACCTAGGTGTTCGTCGACAATTCGCACTTTGTAGTCGACCAGCGTAATCCCGGCGAGCTGCGGATAAATGGGCAGTAGCGCCTTGCGGATAGCACGGTCAAGTGCATTCACAGGGCCATCACCCTCGGCCGCAGTATGGAATTCCTGCCCACCTACCGCAAGTTTCACCATGGCCTTTGAAATCATGGACCCCTCGGCTACGGCATTGACAATGACCGTAAAATCCAGCAATTCGAACGGCGATTGATAGTCGGGCATGGCGCGCCGGATCAACATCTCGAACGAACCCTCGGCGGCTTCGAATTGCCAACCCTGCTGCTCGAGGTCTTTGATGCGTTGCAAAATGGCACGCTCGCTGCCGGCAATGTCAAGTCCTAGCGCCTCTGCACGCATACGCACATTATTGCGACCCGACAATTCGCTCACAACAATGCGCATTTCATTGCCCACCAACTCCGGATCAATATGCTGATAACTATCGGCAAACTTGGCCACGGCTTGGGCGTGGATGCCACCTTTGTGCGCAAATGCACTCCGACCCACATAGGGCGCATGATGATCGGGGTTGAGGTTGACGAAATTGGCTACCGCGTGTGAGAGTTCACTCAGGCGTTTGAGCTGGTACTCAGGCAAACAATCATACCCAAGTTTGAGCTGCATGTTGGCAATCAGCGGAATGAGATCCATGTTGCCACAGCGCTCACCAATACCGTTGATGGTGCCCTGCACATGGCGAGCCCCAGCAGTGAGTGCACTCATGGCATTGGCCACAGCCAAGGCGCCGTCATTGTGGGTGTGAATACCAATCACTGGCTGCAACTGCGCTGCGGCGAGTACAGCGGTCACGTGGCGTACCGCGGCAGTGACTGCGT
>VFQT010001328.1_pt1 | contig 30340 bp, 19 predicted proteins | sample 3512381 | NCBI WGS metagenome assembly VFQT01 (sample SAMN10412376, study PRJNA504923) | tailings metagenome | isolation source: Relicate 2 Philex TSF3 active mining site | place: Philippines: Tuba, Benguet | collected 2017-08-29
TCGGTGCTGACGGGCGAGTTCAGATTCCGGGCTTCTATGACGACGTTGATGATCTGACTCCGGCAGAACGAGCCCAGTATGCAAAGCTGCCGTTCACCGAAGCGTCTTTCCTGAAAGAAGTGGGAAGCAGCGCGACGTTTGGTGAAGCGGGCTGGTCAACTCTTGAACGCCGAACTGCGCGTCCGACCTGCGACATCAACGGCATCTTTGGCGGCTACACGGGTGAAGGACCGAAGACCATTATTCCGTCAAAGGCCACGGCCAAGATCACATGCCGACTGGTGCCACGGATGAATCCTCACAAGGTACTGGACCAGCTCGAAGCCTTTTTGAAATCACAGTGCCCGCCGGGTGTTGAGTTTGAATTCAAGCGGTTCCATGGCTGTGAAGCATTCGTCTTCGATCCCACCAGCGACTGGCTCGTCGCCGCAGGCCGCGCGGTGGAGACTGCGTTTGGCCAGCCGCCGGTTTTGGTTCGCGAAGGCGGATCAATTCCTGTTGTGCTGAGTCTCAAACAGATCCTCGGCCTGAACACCCTGCTTCTCGGCTGGGGCCGCAACACCGACAACCTCCACAGCCCCGACGAGCATATCCATCTCCAGGACTTCCACCGAGGCACCCTCGCAAGTGCCTGCCTCTGGAAGGAACTGGCGACCGTGCCGAGAAGCTAATGAAGTCCTTCGGCGTTCGCATTGAAGAAACTCGTCCCGACAGCACAAGAGACCAACACCAAAGACCAACACCAAACTGTAGTCACATGCCAATTTCGACACCGATTCCACTTCGCTTCTATTCTCAGTCAGAGTTCGGCCAAGTCGCATACGAAGTTCTGCACCATGCGTTCGAGGTCCATGGCCTGATGGGGCGAAATTTCGATGAAACAATCTATCGATCCACTCTGAAAAGAATTCTGGAAGGTCGAGCGATTGAAGAGATGGAAATCTGTCTGACGCATCGAGGATTTCGGAAGGAGTTGTACTTTGATCTGGTAGTTGATCAGGGCTGCCCTTTCGAATTGAAGGCAGTGTCTTCCTTGTCAGATGCTCATCAGAGTCAGCTCATTCAGTATTTGATGCTGACAGGGCTGTCTCATGGCAAGTTGTCAACTTCGGAACCGAACGCGTTGGACATCGCTTTGTGAATTGCCATGTAACGCTGGAACAACGGCGTGAATTTCAGATTCAACTGGCTAACTGGAATGATGATGGGCCGGCTCGAAGGATGGAGGAGGTTGTACTCCCTCTAGTGAGCGACTGGGGAACAGGACTGTCTCGATCGCTCTATCTTGAGGCTGTGGTCGCACTCTTAGGCGGAGAAGAACAATGCCGTCATTTTGCCGCGACAACATGGCAGGGGTATCCAACCGGCAGACAGCCAGTCCACCTGATTGAACAATTCGTGGCGCTGGAAATCACCTGCAAGAAAGAAGAGCTCGATGTGTACGAGTCGCACCTTCGTCGTTTTTGGCAAACACCGACCTTGAGAGTATTTTGTGGGTGAACATTACCTACGGACATGTGCGATTGCAGAGAGTCAGACGTGACTGAGATGGTGTTGATGGTGTTAATTGGGCAAAAAAATGGTTGGGCAAAAAAATGTCCTAAATTCATCATTTTTGCGCAATCGCTCAGCCTATGGCCGTCGCAGAGAACGCCTTGTCGAGACGGTGGTTGTTTGGCGTGAGGCGATGGGTGCTTGCGAGTGCAAAGAACAAAACGTGACTGAGGCGAAAACATTGCGCAGAAATGTCTTAAGCAGTTCATCTTTTTGCCCCACCATCTTTTTGCCCAAATACAAAGCCAACTGCAGGACCGGAATGAACGCTAAAGCCACTGTTTTCGCCGCCCGTCCGTCGAGAAACCCTGAAACTCCGGGGGCAAAGCACTAGGCCAAAACTGCGATCCTGTTTACATTCCGCGCTGTCTTGGCTTCAGGGTTTTCGTTTCTGTTCTGAGTCCTGATGGATCGTTTCGGTCTGTCTGTTTGGCTGAGCCTGGGAGTTTTTCCATGCTGGATCTGCAGTTTATCTGCGATCACCGTGATGAGGTGGTGGAGAATTGTCATCGTCGTGGCGTCGTTGCGGACGTGGATGCGGTCATTCGACTGCGCGACGAACGCAATGCGTTGATTGCAAAGGGCGATGACCTGCGTCGTCAGCAGAAGGAAGTTTCGGCTCAGATTCCAAAAGCCAGCGCGGAAGATCGTCCTAAGCTGGTCGAACAGGGCAAGTTGCTTCGCGAGCAAGTTGGGCAGACCGAAGAACGGCAGCGGGAAGTCGAAGTTCTGCTGAAGGCGGAACAGGCACGAATCCCCAACCTGACTCACCCGTCCGCACCGACCGGCGGGGAATCCGACGCAAAGGAGCTGAAGGTCTGGGGAACGAAGCCAACTTTCACTTACAAACCCAAAGACCATGTCGAGATTGCTGAGCATCTTGACCTGATCGACTTTGAAGCGGGTGCTCGTGTTGCCGGGTCAGGATTCTACTTCCTGAAGAACGACGCTGTGATGCTCGAAATGGCACTCGTGCAGTTTGCTCTGACCAAACTGCGTGGTGAAGGCTTCACGCTGTTTACAACGCCAGACCTGGCTCGCGATTCCGTTCTGGAAGGCATCGGCTTCAGTCCTCGCGGCAATGAGACTCAGATTTATTCCATCGCGGATTCTGACCTGAGCCTCGTGGCCACCGCCGAGATTACTCTGGGCGGCGTTCAGAAAGACCAGACGATCGACATCGCTTCGCTGCCTCTGAAGTACGCCGGACTGTCTCACTGTTTCCGTACGGAAGCCGGTGCGGCGGGCCGAGCCACCCGAGGTATCTATCGAGTTCATCAGTTCACGAAGGTCGAAATGTTCGGCTACGCAGGACCGGATGTTGCTTCGTCCGACGCGCTGCATCTGGAGATTCTGAGGATCGAAGAAGAGATCTTTCAGGCTCTGGGGATTCCGTATCGAGTCATCGACACGGCATCAGGGGACCTCGGCGGGCCAGCGTATCGCAAGTTCGATATCGAAGCCTGGATGCCCGGTCGCGGTAACGGTGGCGAATACGGCGAAGTCACCAGTGCGTCGAACTGTACCGACTATCAGGCTCGCCGTCTGAACATTCGCTGCAAGAGTCCGGACAAGAAGGGAACTCAGTTTGTTCATACGCTGAACGGCACCGCAATCTCGTGTGCACGAGCCATCATTGCGGTTCTGGAAAATTATCAGCAGGAAGACGGAAGCGTCGTGGTCCCACCGGTGCTGCGACCGTGGGTTGGCAAGGATGTCCTGAAGAAGAGCTGATCTAAATACTAACTGCGAGTCTGTATGTTCAGACGACATCGCTCTGATCTGAATTTGAAAGTGCGATCTGCGGGAGCGATCCTGCAGATCGCTTTTTTCGTTTTGATGTTCTTCTGCGGTAACGAGTCTTCAGGTCATGCTCAGGATCGGCCGCCGGAAGACTGGATCTGGCTGGGCAATCGTTCTCTGAAAGTGGGCCTCATTCGATCCTCCGGCGGAGCCATTGGCTGGATCGGTCAGGCAGGCAGCGATCGCAATCTCGTCAATCACTTCGACCGAGGACGACTTGTTCAGCAATCGTGGTACGGACAGGTCGATGGGTCCGACTGGAACGGAAAACCGTGGCGATGGAATCCCGTTCAGGGCGGCGACTGGAAAGGAAAGTCAGCGAAGATCCTTGAGCAGAAGGTCACCGAAGACTCCGCCTTCATTCGTACTCGCCCCGTTCACTGGGCCAGCGGGATTGATATTGAAGATGCCATCATGGAGCAAACGGTTTCGCTCGAAGATGATCTGCTGCACCTGAAGTGTCGTTTCGTCTATTCGGGAGCGATCGATCATCCTGCGCATCATCAGGAGATGCCGGCTCTGTTTGTGGCTCCTGAACTTTCAACACTTGTTACGTACACAGGGACGATGCCATGGCAGCAGAAGGACGTGGAGCGATCGAGTCCTGGCTGGCCGAATGAGTACCGCAAGATGACCGAACACTGGGCTGCGTGGGTGGATGACAAGGATCACGGCCTTGGCATCTGCGTGCCGTCTGCCGATGAACTCACGTGTTATCGATTTGGCGACGGCAATCCCAAACGCGGAGCCTGCTCATACCTCGCCCCCATCCGAACACTCGCCGTGACCAAAGGCTTCGATCACACCTGGGACATCTGGCTGACAATCGGGTCGAGCGAAAAGATTCGCTCCCGATTTCAGAAGGTTGTGGGAACTGCTGAGCCAAAGTAGTCATCACTCTCCGAGTGATGCATTGCGATTCCCCCGGGGCCGCGTCCGTGGGGCGAACATTGTGTGGTCATCGTGAGCCGGTGAAGAATCGCCGGTTCGTCACTCAGAGATTGACGGCTACTTGTGGTGGCGAGAACGCTAGTGCCGATTGTATCGACTGTGACGGCTGCATCGTTCCGGATATTCCGGCTCTGGCGCTTGTGCATGGGAGGAGCCATCGAGACCGTGAATGTCTTATGAGCACAGTTCAGCCATGTTCCTTCTCGCGACGATGTGAACAGGGCCGAGCCTTTTGGGCGCTTGATGGATCAGGCTGCCTGTTTGCTGGAAAATGGAGTTTCCGGAAATGTTTCGTCGCGTTTTCCCCCATGTTCAGACTGAACGCTCAGTCTCCCTGCAGAACAATCGCGCATCGGAACTAGTGAAAACGGCCCGCGGTGTTCTTCGATCGAACATGGGCCAGGTTGGCTCATCCCGCTGGGCTCGGGCAGCATGCCTTGGCGGATTGTTTTTGATCAGCGGCTGCCAGACCGTCCATGAATGCTGCACTGGCTGGTGGGCTAACCGAGCATCCACGTTTGCCGATGCGACACCGCTGCCGGAAAAGAAGGCCGATGAGACTCAGCCGGTTTCTCAGGAAACAGCGGCTCCCAGCGAAGCAAAGCCGGACGAACAACCTTCAAAGCGATTCAAGATCCCGGAAGAACTGCCTGGAGCGAACGCTGCTCCACTGACACTTCCGCCGATGGACCCGGGCCAGCCGATTGAAGAACGCCGAACTCTGGCAGATTCGCTTTTCCCGGAGATTGAAGCTCCCAAAGTCGAAGCCGCTGCAGCGGAAGGTGAACCGCTGACATTGTCGACATTGCAGCAAATGGCCGTCGACAACAGTCCGGTCATTCGACAGGCCGCAGCCAGCGTGGAACAGGCTCGAGGTCAGGCCGTTCAGGCTGGCCTGTATCCGAACCCGACCGTTGGTTACGAAGGGGACACCATCGGAACGGCTGACACGGCAGGTTACAATGGTGTTTTCTTCACTCAGGAATTCGTGACGGCCGGAAAACTGACGCTGGCTCAAAATCGAGCCCTTCAGGAAGTTCGAGCGACTCAGGCTGATCTTCGGAAGGCACGGGTTCGGCTGGCCAGTGAAGTTCGCCGCAGTTATTTCAAAGTGCTGATCGCTCAGGAACAGCTGAAGTTTACAAAAGCGATCTCAAAGCTGAGTCAGGAAGTTTACGAAGCTCAGATCGACCTGGTCGCCGGCGGTGAAGCAGCACCATACGAACCACTGCAGCTGCGAGTCTTCGCAGTGCAGGCTCGCAACAACGTGATTCAATCGACAAACGGATTGAATGCCGCATGGCGACAGCTGGCAGCGTCGATGGGCCTGCCTCACATGTCTCGCCAGAATGTTGGTGGATCGGTCGAAGGACTCACGCCTTCAATTGACTACGACACGGCTCTGACACTGCTGCAGAGACACTCTGACCTGCTGGCCGCAAACGCTCGCATCGCCAAAGCGACCTGCAACCTTCGACTTCAGGAAGTGACGCCCATTCCGAACGTGAGTCTCTACGCTGCGTTCCAGCACGATGACACAACGCCGCTGTCAGACTACTCCACGAACGTCCAGGTGTCTGCTCCTGTTCCCGTCTTCAATCGCAATCAGGGTAACATCACATCGGCACATGCTGAACTCGTGCGGGCACGCCAGGACTTGACCGACACGAATAACACATTGATGTTTTCACTGGCTGAGAACTTCAATCGTTACGAAACCAGTCGGACGATCTCCGAGAGCTACCGAACCGATCTGGTGCCGGATCAGGTGCGAGTTTACCGAGGCGTCTACGATCGCTTCCTGATCGATGGCCAGTCCGTCGATTTCGCACAGGTCGTCGTTGCTCAGCAGACGCTGGGACAGGTCGTCACCAACTACATGCAGTCCTTGACTGACGCATGGATGGCGACCGTTGATCTTGCGGAGCTACTGCAGGTAGATGACCTCCTGACGATGGATGGACATGCTGTCGAGAAGTAGCGAATTTCGGTCAACCGGCTTGTAGTGGAGCTCACCAGAGTTCCCTTTTCTGAACGAAAGTTGTGGGATCTCTGGCGAGATTCATTACAGAGCTGTTGAATCGTAAGTTCATTGTAATTAACGATTTGCGTCGTTTCTTTTCTGGCAACATCACGATTCTTCAAAAAATCTTCAAAGACCAGCTAAGCATTGGCTCTGGATGGCGAACCGCTCCCCCATGTTGCGAGATTCTGAGCTCGCAAAAGTGTGGTCAAAACCGGTAGGGAGCAAAATCATGTTGAAGAAGCTTTTTGTAGGAACGCTGGTTCTGGGTGTTGCTGGCGGTTTGCTGCTGGGTTCAGATGCTTTGAGCTATCTGCGTACGCTGGGCGGCAATGTTCGCGAGGCGGTAAAGAATGAAATCAGTGTCGAGTTTGAACTCGACCGCATTCGTGACGAAGTGGAAAACCTGATGCCGGAAATTCGGCAGCACATGACAACGGTTGCCGAGCAGTCGGTTGATGTGAAGGACATGGAGCGAGACCTGGCCGATAAGGAAGCGTCGCTCGGCAAGCAGAAGGAAGCGATCCTGGCTCTGCGATCTGACCTGGATTCCGGCAAGACATCATTCACTTACCGAGCTGTCTCTTACAGCCGTGGCGAAGTGGAAGCCGATCTGGCTCAGCGATTTGATTCGTACCGCTCTTCAGAAGATGCGGTCAAGCGAGATCGTCAGATCCTGGCAGCTCAGAAGGACACTCTTCGAGCCAACCAGAAGAAGCTCGACACCATGCTGTCTCGCAAGCAGGACCTGGCGGTGAAGGTCGCTCAGCTGGAATCTCGCCTGAAGCAGGTTCAGGCTGCTGAGACCATCAACTCCATCGAAGTTGATGATACTCACCTGGCACATGTGGAAAAGATGATCAAGGACATGAACCACGCTCTGGACGTGCGTGAGTCAGTTCTGGAAACCGAAGGACAGGTTCTTGGCCGCATCCCGGTCGAAGAAACAGAAGCACCTGCCCGTGGTGATGTGATCAGCGAGATTGACTCACACTTCGGACTGGAAAGCCAGGATAATACGATGGCTGAAGTCAGCAATCCTTCAAAGATCTGACTGGATTCGTGGAGGGATTAACCGGGAGCTCTGCTCAGGAAGAACACTGAGTTCCCGATAACTCCAGCAAGCCATGCGGAAATGGATGCCGCAACCTGAACCGGGACACACACTGGCTCCGGGCTCGACAAACTGCTCGGGCTCGGAGCTTTTTCTTTGGCCATGAATCTTTGTTGCTCGGACCGTACAATGACAACCAGCGGAATCTATCGATGGCGAACATGGATGCAGAGACTTCTGCATCAGTCGATTCGCCATCCTCAGCCCGTGGTTTGTCCGGTTCGGTACTCCGAGGGAAAACCTCTGCGGCAGGAAACGGAAACCACCAGGGAACTTTTCAGAGAAACTGACGTGTCTGCCAGCTCGTGTGAACGCTACATGCTCTGGATCGATGGAGTTGGTGCTTACCAGGTTTGTGTAGGCAGCGAATTCCTGATCGGGGGCCCGACAATGGAACAGGCATCGGCCGATATCTGCCTCATGGCAAATCTCTCCCGCCGACATGCAACAATTCAGCGTCGCGGCGAAGATTGGTTCATCCTTCCTCATCAGTCGACCGTTGTTTCAGGCCGAGTTGTCACGGGACCAACTCTGCTGAAATCCGGGGACGCAATGACACTGGCGGAACGAGTCAAACTGGGATTTCGAATCCCCAGCGTGCTGGCAGGAACGGCCATCATAGATTTCGAAAGTCACCACAGACCCCCGCAGTCCGTGAACGGCATCATTCTGATGACTGACAGCGTGCTTCTGGGGCCTCGAAGAGATTATCATGTCTGCTGCCCGGACTGGCCGGACATGGTGGTCATTTACAGGCAGGATCAACAGCTCCGCTGCAGATCCAAAGTCCCACTGACAGTGAATGGAGATCGGATCAAAGACTCCGTCGTTCTGACCGACGGTGCTCTGGTCTGCGGCGAAGAATTTCGATTTCGCATCGAGAAAATCAAGACATAAAGACTTCGGACGGTTCTCTCGGCAACAGCTGAATCAGCACCGTCCGGCAAAAACAGACACTGTCCGCGGCACGGGTTCCATCGGAACGGATCAGTCGGAACACAATTATGAAGTTTGCATTTGCCCCTGAATCCAAACCACTTGAAGGCTTCACGATCAAACGCGCGATTCATCGCGGTGGGTTCGGTGAGGTCTACTATGCTTTGACGGACGCCGGCAAAGAAGTGGCTCTCAAGCTGCTTCACAATAACCTGGAAGTTGAACTTCGAGGTGTGTCGCAGTGTCTGAATCTGAAGCATCCCAATCTGGTCACGATCTTCGACATGCGACAGGATTCTGAAAAGGATCACTGGATCGTCATGGAGTATGTCGGCGGCAAAAGTCTGTACGACTGCGTTCAGGAGCATCCGGCCGGCATGCCTCTGAATGATGTTCTTGCCTGGCTGAGCGGCATGTCGGCGGGCTTGAGCTTTCTGCATGACCGTGGCATTGTGCATCGCGATCTGAAGCCAGCCAATGTGTTCAGCGACGCCGGTGTCGTGAAGATCGGCGACGTGGGGCTGTCGAAATACATTTCGGAAAGCCGCCGCAGTGCCCAGACTCAGAGCGTTGGTACTGTTTACTACATGGCCCCGGAAGTGGCTCGTGGCCGCTATGGTCGCGAAGTCGACGTGTATTCCATGGGCGTTATGTTGTATGAAATGATGACAGGTCGAGTTCCGTTTGAAGGCGAAACAACGGCCGAGATTCTGATGAAGCACCTGACGGCGGAGCCGGATCTTTCGATCCTGCCTGAAAAACTGCGACCAGTGATTGCAGCCGCTCTCGAGAAGGATCCTGATCGCCGAATTAACGATGTTGAAGAACTCGAACGTCGGTTTCGAACGGCTGTTTCGGATTCAGGCTTCGCGGTGGATCAGCCTGCTCCATTGCTGAAACCTCGTGCGGACAAGAATCACAGCCGAGCTGCAGTTGCATCGACCATTATTGGCGAAGGACCAAAAGCACCGGCAGAAAAGGGTCTGCGATCCGCATGGCATTCAGTACTGATGGTCTGGAATGAACAGGTTCCGACGCCCTTGAAATGGGTAATTTCCGGAGCGGTGATCATTCTTCTGATCGATCTGAATATTCTGCGAACCGGCCCGATCATGAGTGGCGGGATTGTAGGCGGTCTGGCCTACCTGCTGTATCGCAAGTTCTGGAAGAAGGATGTTGCGGCCGCACCGGAGCAGCTTCGAAAAGCACAGGCTGAATTGTCAGCCGCGGCGGCGGAAGCTGGGCGGCAGGCTGGTGCAGCGCCAGGTTCACAGACTGCAAATCCGGGTGCGCGGCCTGTGATGGTCGCGGCACCGAAGCATTATCCTCCTGCGCCGCAGCCGATTCCGGTCAGCTCGCGCAACTATTCTCCTGCAACGGCGCGTCAGATTCCGAAAGGTCAGCGAGCTGTTGATATCACAACGTCTTTGTCTGTGTCACTGGCCGCAGTTGCTCTTGTCACTGCAGCCATTCATCTGGCGACTGAGATCCTGCCGAATGCTGCAGACGTGGCGTTCTTTGCATCGACGATCCTGCTGGCATCCTGGGCATTAATCATCCCGGCCAAACTGTGGGAAGGCCGAACAGGCGACCCTGTCATTCGACGAATCGTTCAGGGCTCACTGGGACTGGCTGTCGGAGGAGTCGCCGCCATCGTTCAGCAATTCCTGATGCTCAGCGATACGGCTCTGCTGCATGCCTCGAATGACGGAGTGTTCTCAGATCGACCACTTGGACGTCTCCAGATCGTCACCGGCAGTGGAAGCCCAACGATTGCCGGATTCATGGCATTTTTCGGTCTGCTGTTTCTTGTCCGACGGTGGTGGTGGCAGGCTGACAGTTTTCGAAAGTCACGGTTCCGTATTTCGTCCGCTCTCGTGACGCTGATTTTGGGACTCGTGATTGGAGCCATCCTGCCTTTCCCGGAAACTCTGGGAGCGACGCTGGCCCTGGCAATTTCCGCCGTCGTTCAATTGTCCGCCAGCTGGACCCCGGCTGATGAGCGGATCCTGACTCCGGCTCCAGGCACTTCCAATGCCGCGCCGATGCTGGCTCGCACGAATGTACCCGTTCAGGGAATTTCTCCTGCCGGGCAAAAGGCCTGACGCCGTTCAGGATTCGAACCACGCAAAACGTAGACGGGCTTCAAGAGAAATTTATTGTGTTTCCTCAGAGAGCCACAAGGCTTCTGATTCAGGGGCGAAAAGCCCTTGAGGAGAATATTCATGACTGCTGTTCCAATATTCGCCGGTCTTTCTCTGGCCGGAATCCTGATGCTGGCCGTCATCGGACTGATCGGGTTGAAAGTCGTTTCTGTCGTGATGAACAGCATGCTGGGACGTCCGGTTCCGCAGCACGCTGCATTTCGGCGAGAAGGTCGGTCTGGTCGCTTCCCCTGGTTTCTGATGATCCTGCTGATCGTCGGCGCTCTCGTGGTGGTTCGAGCTAAAGCGCAGCGATCGGTGGTCGCAGAAGAAGACCTTAAGACCGACATGCGTGAAATGGTGCAGGAACTCAGCCGTGAACAGAACACGGCGCATGAGATTGTTCGTGAAGTCAGCAGCCGACTTCCTCAGCAGCTTTTTGAAGTGGCGACCGATGCTGGCCTGAAAGCGGAACGGGATGCTGAGGGGAACATCGAAGTGCAGGCAGGACCTGTGCAGCTGCGGATCAATGGCGAAAGTTCCGGGAGCAACAGCAGCGTAGTGGTTGCGGATAACACCGCGGGCACTGACGTCACTGTTGTTGCCACAAACTCTGCTGTTGCCACAGGCGCCGCCGACAATGAAAATGGAGCCACTGAAGTTCCAGCGACAGACGGTGCTGCAGTAGTCGCCACAACATCAATTCAGGATCCTCCTGCCGAACCAGCATCTCCGGCGGCACCACCGGAACCTGCATCAGTGCCTGCAGCAGGTTCTGAAGTAAAGCCTGCTGAACCCGCTGCCCCGGAATCGCCTGCCCCGGAATCACCTACCCCTGCCGTACAGGAACCTGTTTCAGTGGCTGCGGGTGACGTTGTCACTGTTCAGGAATCACAACCTGAATCTGAACCTGCGGCGACTCCAGTTCCCGCGGAACCAGCGCCGTCCGTGACTGCAACCGTGCCAGGCAGTGATGAGGCTAATCAGCAAAAACCGACTCAGGTGCAAACCCCAAACGGTCCTGGAAGACTACTCGAGATCAATTTTCAGAATCTCTCTTCTGATCCGGCCGTTCGTCGCAAACAGTTGAAAGAGCTGTCTGATAAATTTGCGGATTCCGTCATCAAATCGCTGCAGGAAGCGAAAGCTCAAGGCAAGAATCCTTCTGGAATTTCTGAAGACGAAGAGGTGCTCGTCTTCGAACTTGCTCAGGCGTCCCTGGAAGCTGTCACGGGACAGGAAGCGTCCGAGTTTTTTAACTCCGTCAAGATGCAGTTGCCCAAACAAATTCGACATTCTTATGCACTCGTCCCGGTAGAAGCGCAGGTGGGTGGTTCTGTGTCACCAGTGTTCCCTCTGTTCGCCAGTGGTGCATTGACTCAGGTTGCTGATGCGATCTACCACGTCATTCAGGAAACCAGTCCTGAACCGGCAAGTCAGGCCGGAAGTGAAGTGGATATTAATGTGGAACCTGCATGGGTCCGGAAGCCGGCAGAAGGCCAGATCGTTGCCGAGACAGAGCCGATCATCGATTCAACTCAGGAAGCCGAAGACGCCGCGATCAATGCCGCTGTGAATGAAGCGATCCGCAAAGCCGTTCTTGAGTCTCCCCGGCTTGTGGACCTGTATGGCCATCGAGCTGCATCATCAGTCGAACTTCAGCTCGATCCTGGGTCAGTGCGTCAGTGTATTCGAACTCAGTATACGCGGCACGAAGTCATTCCATCCGAAACTGGTGAGAAGCCGTCCTTCCGGAAGATCTACATGCTCCTGACTCTGCCGGAAAACCTCACCGAAGCGGCAGAAGCGGCCATACGAAAGGATGTCCAGCAGACTCGCATTGGGGCACTTGCGGTCATCGCATTTCTAGGCTGGTTGTCTGTGACCGTACTCAGCTGCGGTTTCCGATTGTCTCGAGGAAAATCAAAGTTGCGAAAGATGATCGCCATTCCGCTGTTCCTCGCATCGTTGCCCATTGCCGCCGGCGCGGTTGGATTCGGGATTGCCGCTGCACGTGATGAAGTTCCCCGAGCTCCCTGGCGACGCCAGACGGCCGTCGTGCCAATCACTGTCAGCAATGCGACAGAGTCGACGGTCAACGTTCTCCGCGCATCAATGTAGCCATCACTCTCTGAGTGATGCTCTGCGATTCCCCAGGTAAGCTCTGGCGGTACGAGCATCGTGTGATGGTTATAAGCCGGTGAAAAATTGCAGGTTCTTCACTCAGCGAGTGACGACTACTTTGCTGTGGACGCAGAACCTGGGTTGACTGTCCCTTACTGCAAATCAGCCGTTACCCCTGGTGGAGGTAATGGCTGATTTGCTTTCTATTTTGCCAGATCCTCTTAAACTCCCGCGCGTGGTCGTCGAGGCACGACGTCCCTTATGTGGTCTGTTCTTGTTGCTCATCACCAGGACTAACAGCGAGAATTACAATGAGCATGCTCACGCGCTTCGTCGTCGGGTTTCTGATCGCCGCCTGTTCCATCGAAGCAGACGCTGGCATCATCGTGACGTATTCGTCGTCATCGCCTGATCCGATCGTTGCGGGAAGCACGGCGACGATCAACGTCTTCGTTGCGACGGATGCTGTCAGTCCCACACCTGCAGATACTCTCGATCTTTTCCTCGCCGAGTTTGCACTCACGCCCATCACGGGGCCATCCGGCGGTCTGAAGTTCGCATCTGCTCAGGACTACACTTACCTGAGTGACTCGCAGTATGTGTTCAATGGTGTCAGTGGCGCTTATCTTCGATGGCTGCCTCCTGGCAATCAGAGTCCCGGGACCGTTGCACTCGATCAACTGACATATTCGATCAGTGACTTTACCGACGATGGATCCAGTCTTCCGTCACGCGGTGTCGCCATGCCCGTAACGCTTTCATCGACACCGCTGCTGCTGACGCAGTTGTTATTGGAAACCGCGCCTTCGATATCAGGAACGTATCAACTGAGTCTGTCGTCGGATCCGCTGCATACCGAATTTGTCGATGGCGGAAACAACAACCTGAGCTTCAGTTCCGCGCCCTTGACACTCACCGTTGTTCCGTCGTTGACCTCGGTACCAGAACCCTCAGTGTCGCACATCACACTCGCTGGACTTACTGCTCTGGTTATACGTCGTCGAAGCCATCGCAAGAACCGAGCTTTGACGGAGCCGGCTGCATAACCGGAACAATCCGATTCGTCTGACTTTGACGACTCTGCGTGTCCTGCGACGGTGACGACTTTTCGCAACAGGCGCTGGTCCGTGACCTAGTCTTCCGACAGTTCAGAACGGCTGGCTCTCGCTTGCCGTCGTTTGAAGCCTTCGATGCCTCCTGTCGAACCGGTCGCCGTTGTCATGATCCCTGTGACTTCCACAACTTCTGATTTACTATCCGGGCAGACCTCGAAATGCTGCTTGTTTCGAGCATCTCTGACCGGCTCGCTGCTTCCGTTTCTGGCCATCCTGTCGCTGGCACTGTCGGTTCTGACAACGTCGTGTGCCGACCCGGATCTCTGGGGACACATTCAATACGGTCGCGAAGTTCTTCGTGACGGTGTTCTGCCGACGCAGGCCACATGGACGTTTGCTGCTGAAGGGGCTCCATGGGTGAACCATGAGAATATTGCTGAACTGTTGCTGGCATTCGCCTTTGATACGTGCGGATCGGCTGGTCTCATTGCCACAAAACTCGCACTTGCAGTCGTATTGCTCAGCCTGATGCTTTATGCGGCCCGCGCGAACAACGCTTCATGGTCAGCGGCTGCCGTTGTCGTCGTGCTCGTGTGCGCCAACATGCAGTTTCACTGGCACTTTCGCCCGCAGATCCTGACTTATGTTTCTCTCGCCATCATGCTGGCAATCTGGCTCAAGACCTTTGGCGATTTTCGACTACAGGATGCTCGAATTCGGAAGCACCTGATTCGCCATCAGGCGTGGCTCTGGTGCCTGCCTCCGGTTCTGTGTTTCTGGACGAATTCTCACGGAGGTTTTGCCGCAGGGCTTGCGATTCTCTCAGCGGCTCATGGGCTTGCCTGCCTGCAGATTCTTGTCAGCACAGGACTGAGGCATCGGACACTGCTGATCAACATCACGCTTGTCACGATTGCCTGCTTCGGCGCATCTCTTGTGAATCCCTATGGGACGGGACTCTGGAAGTTCATGCTCGACGCTCTCCTGCTGCCGCGTCCGGAAATCTCCGACTGGGGGCGCCTCGAATTGTTCACTGCCGAATCCGTTCGCTTCTGGGCGTTGTTGTTTGTGGGCATCATCGCGTTTGGCTCATCGGCCCGGCAGCGCTGGATTCAAACCACGATCATGGCACTGCTGCTGTGGCAGGGACTTAGCCATTGCCGACATCTTTCCATCTTTGCAGTGGTCTGCGGCTTCTGGATTCCGGGACCGTTCACGGAGCGAGTTCGGCTGTTCATGAATCGCCTGTCGAAGGTCGAGCCTCAGGCACAGCCAATGCAGTCTCGATCGTTTTCCACCGCAGCGATCCTGATGCTTCTGATTGTGTTGAGTACCGCGCGTCTGGGGACAAAGCTGGCCAGCGTTGATGTGGATCGGAATGAGTTTCCAGTTGCGGCCATGCAGTTTCTGCACGATCACAGACTGACTGGCAGGACTGTCGTTACGTTCAACTGGGCGCAGTACGCCATTGGCTGCTTTGCCAACGATCCACAGACGTTTTGCAATTCACGAGTTGCAGTCGATGGTCGTTTTGAGACCTGCTATCCTCGAGAGATTACCGACATCTACTTCGATTTCTGGATGGGAACGCCTGATTCTCGTGTTCGTTATCGGAGTCCAAAGTCAGGTCCGTTCGATCCGGCGAAGGCACTGACGTTTCGGGATCCAGATTTGATTTTGCTGTGTCGGCATCAGTTGCCGTCTGTTCGAATCATGGAGACGCATGCGGCTCAGTGGACGTTGCTCTACCAGGATTCTCTGGCTCAGATTTGGGGACGGACAAGCCGGTATGGCGAACCCGGGGCTTCGGACTTTGTGCCGCCTGAAGACCGACGGATTACCGATGAGATTCAGGAAGGAAACGTCGCGTATCCCGCCTATCCGACACCATATGACCAGTTGGATAAATCTGAAAATGCTCGTTCGACCAGGACGGAAAGTCCATCGGACCGAATCTGACCATCACCTGGTCGCAATTTGACTCGGCAACGCGACAGGCTGTGAATCGCGGAACCGCGGTGCGCATGGGGGCATTCGTTCGACATTGGGTGAGAGACCTTTCATGATTCAGCAGGTTCCTGTTCTTTCTCTGACTGCTGAGTCTGCATGATGTTCGCTGACACGCCGGAGCCTCCGTACATTGCTGTCATCTTCACGTCTCGCCGATCCGAAGGTGACGCCGAAGACTACGGAGCCACGGCTGACCGGATGCTGGAGCTGGCTCAACAGCAGCCAGGATTTCTGGGCGTCGAATCCGCACGAGGTTCCGACCGGCTTGGGATTACGGTTTCGTACTGGAAAGATGAAGCCAGCATCGCAAACTGGCGGCAACACATGGAACACATGGAAGCCCAGGCCAACGGGCGAACTCGGTGGTATGAGAAGTACATCCTTCGAATTTGCTGTGTGACGAAGCAGACCGAATATCGAGCACAAGGCTGATTTTCTTCTGCCGAAGTGGAGTCACAGCACCGGCTCGAAAAGACAAAAATGTTCCACGGTAGTACCGTAATTCTTGTCTTCGGGGCGGGCGCCGGGTAGTGTCACCAGCCTGCTGCTCTGGTGGACACCTTGTGCCGTTGAACGATCTGCTCAATCCTCCCGCCTTTCAGTGTGGTGTTGTTCGTGTCCGAGAGTGGCAATACGCAGGAAATCGACGACTGTCTTATTCGGCTCAGGAGGGGCGATCCGACCGCACGTGAGCGGCTGCTGGCCTTAGCCCGTGGACGGCTTCTGAAAATGGCTCGTCGGATGCTAAAGGATTATTCCAGCGTTCGGCCGTGGGAAGAGACGGATGATGTGCTGCAGAACGCGATGCTGCGAATCTGTCGGACTCTGGATCATGTGATTCCTGAATCGACAGCCGCTTTGATGAGGCTGGCGGCTCGCGATATCCGCTGTGCGCTGATTGATCTGGCTCGGCACTATGCTGGTCCTCAGGGCCCGGAAGCAAACCGCGAACAGCGAGGGGCTCGAAGCAGTGTCTTTGGAAAACTGAAGGCGGAAGAAACTGCAGATCCAGCCGGGCTGTCTTATTGGACAGATTTCCACGAAGCCGTCGAACGCCTTCCGGATGATCTTCAGGCTGTTGCTGATCTGATCTGGTACCAGGGACTGACTCAGGAAGAAGCCGGAATGTGTCTTCGACTGAGTGAGCGAACGATCCAGAGACATTGGCGAGAGATCTGCTTTCAGCTGCATTCAAGGCTTGGTGGCGTTCCTCCCGGACTGATGGAATAGGGGCAGGCCCTCGACTCATTGAAAACGGCAGAGCTTGTTTACAGAACGGACGAAGTCACCATGACGGAAGAATCGCTGCTTGAAAATCTGCTGGAGCAATGGGATCGACTGCGGCGGACAGGGCAGACGGTTGACTCTGAAACGCTGTGTGCGTCCTGCCCACAGCTGTTGCCTCTTTTTCGTCAGAAGATTACGACCATTCTGGAGATGGAAAGACTGCTGGAAAAGCAGGAGCAGACTCTCCGGGGAGAACTGGAAGTCACTGTATACGGTACTGCAACTGGCTCGATCGTTCACACGGAATCACGGTACAAGGTCCTTCGGTCGCACGCCTGCGGGGGTTTGGGCGAGGTCCTGCTGGCTCACGATGAGGCGCTGGGACGCCCAGTGGCATTGAAGAAGATGCGACGCGGCGCGGGACAGGATTCTGTTCGCCGACAGCGATTTCTGCGTGAGGCGATGATCACCGGGCAGCTGGATCATCCGGGAATCGTCTCCATCCTGAGCACCGGGCAGGATGACAGCGGCCAGCCGGTTTACGTCATGAAGTTCATCGAAGGAGAAACTCTGGCCGAGGCCACTCGCCGAAAACACCAGATCTTTGATGCTGGAACAGATCGCAACACGCATGAGTTTCTCAGAGTGGTGCTGCGCCCGTTACTGAGCCGGTTTCTGACGATCTGCAACACCGTGGCTTATGCTCATGATCAGGGGATCATTCACCGGGATCTCAAGCCGGCCAACATGATGCTGGGAGCATTCGGAGCAACGTATGTGGTCGACTGGGGACTTGCGAGAAAGGTCCGAGTCAGCACGGGGCGAGTCATGGACGACGAACAATCATCCTCCAGGCGCGATGCAGGAGCTGCTTCCGCCGAAACAGTAACGGCTCTGGATGATGTCACCGATGACGAACTCCTCGGTGTGGCTCTGAAAGACCTGACAGGGACGGGTGCGGTCATTGGCACTCCGGCGTACATGAGTCCGGAACAGGCATCCGGTCAAGGGAATCATGTGGAACCTGCCAGCGATATCTATAGTCTCGGTGCGACACTGTACTTTCTGTGCACCGCGAGTGCTCCAGTGACCACGGATGATGGGACTGACTGGCTGGACGCGGTAACGAGAGGGAGGATCACACGGCCGCGGGTTCGGCAGCCTCTGATTCCTGAGTCACTGGAATCTGTCTGTCTGAAGGCGATGGCCCTGAATCCTGGCGACCGATATTCGAGTGTCGTGGAACTCGCGGCGGACATCGAGCGATGGCTGAACGATGAGCCGGTGACGGCCTGTCGTGAGTCGTGGCCGGCCCGCATCGCTCGAATGAGTCGGCGGCATCGCGCGTGGACTCAGGCGGGTCTTCTGGGCCTGGTTGTAATCACGATCCTGAGCACCGTCTTTGTGTGGCAGCTCAGCGACAAATTGCAGCGCGCAGAGACGGCGGAACGGGCAGCATGGGAACTCGCGCTTGAAAAGTCGGAACTGGCAGTTCGAGAACAGACGGCACGCAAGACGGCCGACGAACAGTCCAGCCTCGCACTGGCCACTCTGCGGTCCGTGATCTTTCGCATCGCGCGGAATCTGAAAAACGTCGAGGGCGCAGCCGAAGTACGAACTCAGCTGCTGACCACCGCCATTGACGGACTTGCGAAAGTCGCAAAGACGCTGGAAACACGGATCGAAGTTGATCGTACTCTGCTCGCGGCTCACAATGACATTGGCAAGATCTACATGTTTGTCGGCAATCTGGAGAAGACGGATTCCACTGCCGCAGCCCTTCATCATTTCCAGAAGGCTCGGGACATTGGAAGACAGTTGCTGAAGGAGTCTCCAGAGGACTCATCGTTGCAGCGTGACGTGTCAGTCAGTCAGGAGCTGATCGGCGACATACTGACTCAGATGGGGCGACTGGATGAAGCCGACAAGTCGTATGCTGAAAGTCTGGCCATAAGCGAACAGCGATTGAAAGCGACTCCCGGCGATATCAAGTGCATGCAGGACGCAGGCTTCGGCTACGAAAAGGTTGCGGACGGCCTTCTGACTCGCGGCGAAACGGCCTCCGCGAGGCCTCATCTGGAGCGTTGTGTCGAACTCTACACAAAGATCGTTGCTCTGGAGCCGAACAACGCCTCGTATCGTCGTGATCTGATCGTTGGGCAATCCAAGTTTGGAAATGTCCTGAAAAGCGAAGGCCAGCTGGAGGAAGCTGCGGATCTGTTTGAGGCCTGTGTTCAAGGATGTGTGGCACTGGAGCAGATTCCGGATTCGGGAGCTCAGCGGCGTGACCGTTCTGTGAATCTCAACAAGCTCGGGGCTGTCAGGCTCCTTCAGGGAAAAACCTCGGATGCTCTGACGGTCTTTGGTGAGTCCCTGGAAGTCTCGCGAGTTGCGTTGCAGGCGGATCCCCAAAGCGTGACGGCTCGTCGAGATCTGACGATAGTACTGAACCACATGGGATCGGCCTGTCGAGCGGCCGGAAACCTGGAAGATGCCAGGCAGCATTTTCTGGAGGGACTTCCGATCCGAAGAGTACTCGCAACGGAAGACGCATCGAACCAGGTCGCTCAGGTCGACCTCGCACGAACGCTGACGGAATTGTGCGACGTCGAAGTTCAGAGCCGTCAGAACGAAAAGGCTCGAGTCTACCTTGAAGAAGCGGAGTCTGTGTTGAAGCCGCTGTCGGAGCAGGGAATTCTGAACGGCGCGGAAGACAAGGCACTGGTGGCGCAGCTCGCAGAGCTGAAGATGAAACTTCAGGAATAGGCCCTTTCGAGCAACGCCGTGAGACGTTGTTCTCTCGCAAAGACGATGCGTTTTTAGTTGCAAGGCGCGAGCCTTCCGGTGAGTCTGCGTGATGAATTGACCGTTCTCTGCGAAATTCTGAAATTCGTTGTCTGCCGATTCGGTCGGCTTTCGCCTTAGGTCTATTGAGGGCTCTGCAGACGAAATTTGCAGTGTTTTGGCCCGAGAAAGACTGACAGATCAGAGACTAAAGGCGCGGGACGATGACGATTTCCAGTTTGCTGCGACGTTTGAGCCACGGGTTTTCCAAGCCGTCACGACGAAAGACTCGCAATCGCATCGATTCGTGTGCGAGTTCAGAAGTACTGGAGCTGCGCCAGCTGCTGACGGCACAGGTAACGCCGATGGGAGATCTGAACCTGGTGGCGGAAAACGGTGGCTCGGATCCTCAGGAGTTGACTCAGATCGGCAGCACCATTTACTTCACCGCTGCTGACAAGACCCATGGGCGTGAATTGTGGAAGAAGGATGGGGTCAGCCCTGCTGTGCTGGTGAAAGATATCTTTGTCGGTACCGACAATTCCGGGATCAACGACTTGACTGCGGTTGGTACGACGCTCTTCTTCATTGCGGATGACGGAATTCACGGGCGGGAATTGTGGAAGAGCGACGGCACTGCGGCAGGGACCGTCATTGTGAAGGACTATTCGCGTCCGGAAGGCGATCCGACGGCACAATACTGGGGAGCCGGAGGAGATGATCTGACGAACGTGAATGGAAAGTTGTTTTATCGATCGGGGTCTCATTTCAACCCCGATTCGAACATTGTCGTTCCTTACCTGATGACGAGTGATGGAACAGCCGCCGGCACAGGCCCGGTGACATACGCTTCAGGACTTCCGTTTTCGTGGGCCAACTTTACAAATATCACAGCCTTGGGGTCCACCGCCTATTATTACGGTGATGGCGGTGAACTTTGGAAGTCGGATGGCACATCGGCCGGAACGGTGATGGTGAAAGACATCAATCCGGGAGGAGCCCCGTCGCATCCCCAGGCCCTGACGGTTGTGGGGTCGATGATCTACTTCACCGCGGATGCCGGTGACGGAACGGGGCGTGAAATCTGGAAGACTGATGGGACCAATGCCGGGACTGTCCGTGTCACGGATTTCAATGGAACTGGTGATTCCGGCGCGGCGAACCTGTGCAATTTCAATGGAAACCTGTTCTTTACAGCGGAGTCCTCTTCGTCAGGCCGGGAACTCTGGAAGACGGATGGGACGGGTGCAGGAACAACCCTTGTGAAGGACATTCTTGCGGGCGCCGGATCAAGTTCACCGGGCAATTTGATGCCCGTTGGGTCAACATTGTATTTCAGCGCAAGTGACGGGGTCGCCGGAAATGAGCTCTGGAAGACCGATGGGACGACGGCTGGAACGTCAATGGTTGGCCACAGCGGGACTTCTGCAAATTTCCAGCCGAGCAATCTGACGAATATCAATGGATCGCTTTTCTTTCGCGCATTCACATTCGAAAGCGGTTATGAAGTCTGGAAGAGCGATGGCACAACGGCGGGAACGAATGTGTTCAAGGATCTGGTGCCTGGAGCCGGAACATCTCAGCCGACGAAGTTGTTGAACGCCAACGGAACACTTTATTACACAGCGACAGATGGATCAAAAGGAACGGAGCTTTGGCGACATGATGTTGGGACGAACACAGCGACTCAGGATGACATCTATCGCGGCACGGTGAATTCCGGGGCTCGAGATTTCACCAGTGTCAACGGCACAGTTTTCTTTGTTGCGGATAACGGCACGAATGGTGCTGAGCTTTGGAAGTGCGCTGCAAACGGGACTGGTGCAACGATGGTGAAGGACATCTATCCGGGACCGAATGGTTCGGACATTTCTGGTCTTGTAAACGTCAACGGCAAGCTGTACTTCTCTGCTCGCAACGACACCAGCGGTCTGGAGCTCTGGAAAAGTGATGGGACTGCTGCCGGAACTGTCATATTGAAGGAGATTGCGTCTGGCGGTACGTCATCCTATCCATCCGGGTTGACGAACATGAATGGAACACTGATCTTTTCTGCATCGGATGCCAATGGACATGAGCTTTGGAAGAGTGATGGCACGGCGGCAGGGACGGTGCTTCTGAAAGACATTGCCTCGGGAGCCGGGGGTTCGATATTCCGTCAGTCCAGCCGGTTTGTGAGCAGCGGATCCAGCGTGTTCTTTGCGGCTGATGACGGTGTTGCCGGAGTTGAGTTGTGGAAAACCGATGGAACGACGGCTGGCACAGTGCTTGTCAAGGACATCTGGAATGGACCAAACTGGTCCAGCATCACGAATCTTACGGACGTCGCCGGACTTCTGTACTTTGTTGCTAACGATGGTGTGAACGGGGTTGAGCTATGGCAGTCCGATGGGACGACAGCCGGAACAACAATGGTTGCCGATTTGAATCCTAGTGGAATTGACCAGCTGACCAACGTGAACGGCAAGCTGTTCTTTGTGGTTGCAGGAGAATTGTGGAGCCGCAACACTTCCACGGTGACGCCAACACTCGTGAAAGAGTTGGGCGAAGGCAACTGGGTGAGTAATCCGGAGTCACTGACAGCCGTAGGTTCGACACTGTTCTTTACGGCCGCCTACGCCTGGCAAACGCCGTACATCGGGCTTGGACGTGAACTGTGGAAAAGTGACGGTACCGCTGCCGGAACGGTCCTTGTGAAGGACATTGTGAATATTCCGGTCTGGAATGCCAAGGTCTGGGGTTCAAACCCAGTGAACCTGGTTAACAACAATGGCACGCTGTTCTTCACGGCCAATGATATGGTGAATGGTCAGGAGATGTGGATGTCGGACGGGACGACCGCCGGAACTGTGTTGTTCAAGGACTTTACGAATGATGCCGGCAGCAGTGATCCGGCGAACCTCACGGCGATTGATGGGCGAATTTTTGCCACAGTCATGTCCGAGTCCATTGGGCGAGAAGCAATTTCAGTTATTGATGTCTTCACACCAGCCGCTCCCACGATTACCGCACCGACCGGAACGACAGCCTCACAGCGTCCGACGTTCACGTGGACTGCGTCAGTGGGTGCGGTCAGCTACGATGTCTTCATCAAGAACAATGCCACCGGCGCGAATCCTCAGGTGAACGTCAATGTGACGGGCACTTCCTTGGTTCCAACGAGCGATCTGGGGATCGGGAAATTCACGGTCTGGGTCCGCGCGGTAAGTTCTTCAGGAACCAGGTCGGCCTGGTCCGTTCAGAAAGATTTCACCATCAATACGGCTGCGTCATTGGCCACGATGATTCGGAACCAGACAACGTCCCGTCCGCAGGTTGTGTGGAAGGATCTGCCGGGGGCCGTCAAGTATGACGTATGGCTCGACAGCACGACTCCGGGTCAGGTCAGCACGGTGATTCTGCACAACATCACGGGCAAGTCATGGCAGAATGCTACGGATCTTGCGCTGGGAAGTTATCGAGTCTGGGTGCGAGGACTGGATGCGTCGGGTCTTGCGGCGGCATGGTCGTCTGTCGTGTTCTTCAATGTCGGGACACCACCAACGATGACGGCTCCCGGGGCTTCGACCTTTGAACATCGTCCTCAGTTCTCGTGGAACGCCGTACCAAGTGCGACGAAGTACGATCTCTACATTCGCAACGTCGACACAGAAACGGTTGCCTTCAGTCAGGCCAACATCACGGCCACGAACTGGACTCCGCCATCGGATCTTCCTGACGGTCATTACCGCTGGCAGGTGGTTGCCGCCAGTGCGAATGCTCGAGGACTCTGGTCGAATCTTGTCGATCTCACGATCGGCGGACAGCCGGAACTGCTGACTCCAGCGGGCAGCGGAACCAATAACAAGCCGACGTTTTCCTGGAAGCCAGTGGCCGGGGCTGCCACGTATCAGCTGTGGGTTGACCGAGCGGACACGTATGTCCAGGGAATCATCAATCTCTCCGGCCTGACCGGCACGTCCTACACTCCAGCAACAGCTCTGCCTGTTGGCACGTTCCGAGTCTGGGTCCGCGCGATCAGTGCGACGGGTGAATTGAGTCAGTGGAGCCAGAGCCTGACGTTTTCCATTACGACGTAGGGGCAGGCTTTTGGTTCTTGGTTCTTAGTTCTTAGTTCTTAGTTGCTGATGAGATATTTGATCAGCAATTGAACTTCCGGCTCACTGGGGGGCTGGTCGAAGCCTGGGTGATGGGATTTCAGGACCTCGTTGAGCGACCGGAATCGGGCGTCGTGGAAGAAGGCTCGGCGATGGATGACGGACTGAAGTGACGGTGGATTGAATTCGCGATGGCCCTGTTCGTCCTGGCCGCCGATGTCCCAGCTGGCTTTGGAGGTCCAGTGGTTGTCCGGTGCATGGCACTTGATGCATCCGCGCTGTTCAAACATCGCCCTGCCCTGCTCCACGTTCGAAGTCACGGCTTCAGTTGGAGCCAGTCTTTCCGGATGGCTCAGAGTTGCCATGTAGGCGACGAGTTCGCTGGTAATTTCATCCGGTGAGCCAAGTGGCTCGGTTCGATGATCATCACCGTGCATCGTCGTGCGAAGGGTCTGACTGATCTGATCTTCCAGAGTCATCTTGCTGCCGGTCCACGACCACGGACCGGTATCGGAGACTCCAAACAGCGACGGGATACGTTTGGGAGATTCGTGGCGACCGTCGCCCAGAGTATCTGCGAGCAGATCGGGCGAATGGCCATCGACATGACAGCTGTGGCACGACATCCACTGATCATGGGAAAGCCTCGCGGAATAGAATGCTCGTTCGCCGCGTGCTTCCGGAGTCTCCAAAGCTGCTGGTTGTCCGATTGTCGCCTGCAGAGTCCATGGTCGTATTGCGCGAAAGATCGACAGCGTTCTCGAAAGACGATTCAGCACAACGATTTCATCACGACCCAGTCGTCGTACATCCGTCGGTCTGATTCCAGCATCCACGAAATCAGGCTGCTCGGCCCCCTTTCGCAGGATGGCCAGCTGATCGGTTCCGGAAACGGCCACGAACAGATCCTGATCGTCGTTCATCAGAACGCTGGCCGGATCCGCCGCACCATTGCCGACGTTGCCAAGACGTCGAGTCTGCAACTGGCGATTGTCGGGCACTTTCATGTCAAGAAACTTGTCGATCGACAGAGTACTCACGTTGTTCTGAATGAGCGTGCCCCAGTGAATATCGTCGCGACTGGTTTCCGCAACGCTGCTGAGACGCTGATGAGTCAGGTAGAACGTTGTGCCAGCTGCGTTTGAACATAAACCGCCGATGTGGTGAATTGGCAGTTCACGTTCACGCACGATCGGATCCGCATTGAGGTCGAGAAGAGCGACCTTGCCCCCAAACGCGTCGGCGATCAAAAAACGATCGTTTGAAACAGCAAGCACCTGACCGGGGGGGAACGATAACGCAATGATCCTCGGCAGGATCGGAGACAGCTGTCCAGTTTCATCAATGCTGGCCAGTGCGACGGAATGTTGCCATGTCATCGTCACACAGGCGATACCGATTGCTGAGATCGCGATCTGATTGGGCTTTCCCGGGAGTGGCAGCTGCACGGGGTGAGGAGCCTCTGGTTGCTGCAGGTTCAACCCCAGCAGGCTCGGAGGATCCGTGATGGCCAGCACAAGAGAATTCTCCTCCGGCAGCTGTTTCAGCGAAGCCACACCTTTGCCGGGAATCGAGAGTCTCTGCATCGACCGTTTTTCCGCGTCAATGATGCCAATCGTATTGTCCTGAGAACCAGCAACGTAGATCCGGCGACCATCCTCGCTCACATCGATCGCACAGAGTCCCAGCGGCAGTGGCTGCTGAGCTTCGTCGGCCCACACGTCGGTGTGCCCCAGCATCGCGATCACGATAAGGAGGCAGCGAGCTGCGTGGAGAGCGACAGGGTGACTGGATGCCGGGAACATTTGGGGGAAAGCCGAGAGCTTTTGGGGTAAAGCGGAAAGCGGACAGCGGAAAGCGGTTGGGGTAGATTCTAAAGCCGCGCTAGTTTGCGAGGGTTTTGGAAATCTGTTTGAGCAGCTGATGGTCATCGGTGAGCGTGCGATATGTCGCTGAATCGGTCTGGGCCATCGAGTTCACTCGTTGTGGCCGAGCTTGAGGAACGGCTGCCGGAGCCTGTGGCCCGGCAAGGTATCGCCACGCAGAATTGAGAGCTCCGCCGGACAAATCCTGATTCTCTGCGTTCAGCAATTCACCGAACGGCTCAGCATCGTTCGCCGATGTATTATCACTCAGCAGGAGCCGGCTTCCGTTCAGCTCAACGAAGTAGGTTTCTTTCCAGACGGGGAATGATTCCAGAGTTCCCGGCATCGCAGCAGGAGGATCCTCGCCTGGGATTGCCTTCCATGAGTTCTCACGGAAGACATGCACGCCGTTTGCCGCCGCTGTTGCTGCAAGCCAGTCCATTCGGGATGATCGCCTGGGGATGTACACCAGGCTGATTGTCCTGTTGTTGGCAAGTGTGCCAGCTTCTGTCTTGAGTTCTCGTCGGGCAGTTCGCGTTTCCACGAAGCCTGCCGTTCCTTCTTCCAGCAGAGCATCCGCAAGCAGATGCAAGTGATGAATGGAGCCGCTCGTCACAGATCGCAGGTCCACGACAATGTGCTTCACGGTCTCGGGCAGTTCTGAGATCAGCGTTGTCATCTCGTGCACGGTGCTTGCACCAATTCGGTCGGGGCGAAGAACGGCGGTGTCTGGCGTGCTGGCATCCCTGATGATGTGGACCGTTTTGAACGGAGTGACTCGGCGGACAATCTCGATCTCTCTCGAGCCCTTGTCGTTGCGAACGGTCACCTTCACCGTCGTCCCCTCGGGACCTCGCAGCCAGTCGACAACCTGGTTCAGCGGAACTTCTTTGGTGGGACGACCGTCCACAGATTCAATCACATCATTTGCGACGATCCCAGCCTTTTCTGCGGTTCCACCTTCCATCGTTCTCTGAATCATCAACTCCTTCGCTTTCGGGTGCTGACTGACCTGGATGCCAATCCCGACATAACGGTTCGCCGCAAGCTGTTCATTGACGTTATGATCCTTGCTGCGGATCACGGCCAGTCCGCCATTTGTTGCGTCGGCAACCGCATGCAGTGCAATGTTATCAAACTGCTCGTCTGTCAGTTCTGTCGCCCTGGAACGCGAAAGCTCGTCCTGCACCATCGCGTAAAGTCGTTCAATGTCGTTCTCGGCGGACAGCCTTGCACTGAAGCCTGCCGGCACTGGTGACTTCTGATGTTTCGCGAAGGCGTTCAGCACGTCGAAGATCATTTGCTGTCGAGTCGGAGGCTGAATGTGATGCGTCTGCACGGCTTCCATCAGCTCACGCAGACGTCCGTCGTGAGCCAGTCGAAGTGGAGGATCGACGTCATCCGCTGCCTGAACCACGGGTGCCGCATGACAGTGGTTCGTATTGATTCCTGCCACGCCCATTGCGGCGGGAAGAATGAGACACGCAAACGACAGGACGCTGCGAATTTGAATAGTCATCGGTGATCCATCAAAGGGACTTGCTCGTTCCATTTTCCCGGTCGGATGTTGCCGGTCATTGTGGAATCCCAGGACCTTTTTTGAAAGTGGTGCAGCATCCGGCTGCTTCGCCATCGGAATGGCGACGTCTCGTTACTCCACCAGAGGCCATGCAGGGCGGCCGGCGGTTTCGACCGGAATCTTCCACAGAGTTCCTCCTGCGGTGACGAACAGCGTTTTCAGATCGTCGCCTCCGAAAGCACAGTTAGTTGTTTCATCGCGCGGGATAGGGGCGAAGGTCAGAAGTTCGCCGTCCGGTGAAAAGACGTAGATGCCGGCAGTCGGAGATTCCGCGGTTTCAAACGGAGGATTCGGCTTGTTGATTCCGGCCGCGACAAACAGTCGACCTTTTGCGTCCAGCTTCATTCCATCCGGCCCACGAGTGGTCTTCCAGTCGTAAATGAGCTTCTGGCTGGCAACGTCGACCGTGCCGTCCGCCTTCAGGTTGAAACGCCAGAGCTTTCTGGCTCCGTTGAGAGTGTCATTGTTGTTGTCGGCCACGAAGAGAAACTTGTCATCGTGAGTTACCACGAGCCCGTTTGGGCGATCCACTTCGTGCGCGATGATGCGAGTCACATTGCCGTTCGGGTCGATGCGATAAACACCTTCGATCTTCCTGCCATCAGCATCGACCATCTCCATCTTTGATCGGTCGCCGTAACACGGATCAGAGAAATAGATGCGATTGGATGAGTCGATCGTCAGATCATTCGGCTGATTGAACTTCATGCCGCTGAAGTTTTCTGCCAGGACCGTTGTTGTTCCATTTTGTTCCAGCCTGGTAACTCGACGACGCACCGGTTCGCAGATGATCAGTCGTCCTTCGCGGTCAAACATCAGTCCATTCGATCCGGCATTTTGTCGATAGGTCGAAGAATGCCCTTCCCTGTCTCGCACGTTGATGTTGCCTTCACCACTGGTCAGCAGTCCCAGCTCCGGATGCCAGGCTGGCCCTTCACCTGCTCCGTGCTCCTGCAACAGCTCCGGCTTGCCCGTAAAGATCGCCGGCGCGGGAGCATCCACCTTCGCATCACGATCATCCAGACGCAGCGCGACGGTCACCGGGAGATGATCGGACAATTGTTCGGTCACGTCATCACGCAGGATTGCTGCGGTTTCCACGGTATCAATCAGATTGGAAGTGACAAAGATGTAATCGAGCCGCCGATCGGTGCCATGATTTTCGTCGCCGACAAGTTTCGCGGGGAAGGTGCCAACGAACGGTGAGCCAGGTTTGCGGGCACGGTCAATCAGATCGATGTAGCCAAGGTCTAGGATCGCCTGGAGTCCGCCATAATCCAGGTGGCCGTCGTTCAGGTTCCTTGCCTCCTTGTTCTTCTGGTCGAGCATCTGAAAGAACGGAACCAGCTGGCTGTCATTGTCGTAGTGAGCCTTATCAGCCGGCGAAAATCCATTGAAGTCCCCGGCGAGAATGATGCGAGGATTTCGTTCCGGAAGGTCGCAAACATCCTTGGCCAGCAAAGCTGCTTCCTCCACCCGTCGTGCAAAATTCGAAGGGTGAAAATGGATGACATAAAACCAGATGCCTTTGATCTGACACCGAAGAAGGCCATGATGAAATCCTTCTCGAATGCGTTCGACATGCGAGATCGGGAACCTGGACGTGATGCCGGTGGGGAAGCCATCGGTTTTCAAAAGTTCACTGTGCGAGTGGCCCCAGGTAGCGGCATCAGAGGCCAGTTTCTCCGCCGTGTATCCATTCAATTCCTGCAGACAGACGACATCCGGCGTCTGAGATTTCATCCAGGCTTTCCAGTTTTCATAGCGAGGCGACGTTCGCTGTGTGAACCCATAGAGCACGTTGTGGGTAATGATTTTGAGCGGTTCACCGTCCTGCTGTCGTAGTGGTTCCGCTCCATTCGCGAACGAAAGGCTGCCAATCAGCAGCAAGGTGGTGAGCAGAATTGCGAGCGGGGATCTTGGCGAAGGCATGAGAAGGATTCCTGCGACACAGGCTTGCCGGACGTACTGATATGGACCACTGCAGTCGTGGCAGCATAACGAATTTGGTGACCTGTTGCATGCACAGTGTAGAACGGCTGTCCTCAGCCGTTTGTGCCTGGCGCGGGAAGTGGAGGCGATTGAAGACAATCGCTCTACACTGTTTGCTATCATGGATCGCGAACAGGAATCGAAACGAGACCCAAACAAAAGGGCAGACGATGACAGGAACAACAGAAGGCGTGACAGGTCGAGTCGTGATCATTACCGGCGGAGGCACGGGAGTTGGTCGAGCGACGTCCGTGAAACTTGCTAAGCACGGCTATTCGGTTGTTGTGGTCTACTCGCGATCAATGACAGAAGCGAATGCCACTGTCGGTGAAATTGTCGCGTCGGGTGGAAAGGCAATCGCGATTCGAGCGGACGTGGCCAACGATGGTGAATGCCGTTCCATGGTTGCCGAAACGTTAGCGACTTTCGGCCGCATTGATGTGCTTGTCAATTGTGCCGGGACCACGGACTTCATTCCCTTTCAGAATCTGGATGCAGTCACCGACGAAGTTTGGGAACGGCTTTACAAGGTCAACGTCATCGGCGCGTTTCATTGTGCTCGGGCCGTTCACGTGGCGATGTTGAAGGCTGGGGGAGGAAGCATCATCAATGTCTCCAGCGTCGCGGCTCAACTGGCACAGGGAAGTTCCATTCCCTACTGCTGCACGAAAGCCGCGCTGGACAATCTGACCGTGTCACTGGCTCGAACGTTTGCTCCTCAGATTCGAGTCAATGGAGTGGCTCCGGGCTTCATCGCTGGTAGCTGGACTCAGCGAGGACTGGGCGAGCGATACGACAGAATTGTGCAGTCGTATGAGAAAAGTCTGCCGCTTGGACGTGTCTGTCAGCCGGACGACATCGCCGATGGAATCCTGAGCCTTGTCCATGGCAGCTCACTTGTCACAGGCCAAACTCTGACCGTCGATGCGGGAATGATGATTTCAGGGTTTCAGGTGAAGTTTGATTGAAGGGTGTGGGGGCGTTCTTGGTTCTTGGTTCTTGGTTCTTGGTTCTTGGTTCTTGGTTCTTGGTTCTTGGTTGTTGGTTCTTGGTTCTTGGTTGTTGGTTCTTGGTTGTTGGTT
>VFQT010001329.1_pt1 | contig 30290 bp, 19 predicted proteins | sample 3512381 | NCBI WGS metagenome assembly VFQT01 (sample SAMN10412376, study PRJNA504923) | tailings metagenome | isolation source: Relicate 2 Philex TSF3 active mining site | place: Philippines: Tuba, Benguet | collected 2017-08-29
GATGGATCTCGTGACTCGTTGCCCAGATCGTTCGTAGCCCACAGCGCTGCCCTCCGGTTCTGGAGTGCAGTCTGTCAATGTGGGGGCTGATTGGCAAGAGGAGCTAGGGGGGGAGGCGGGGTTTTCAGTTTTCAGTTTTCAGTTTTCAGTTTTCAGTTTTCGGTTTTCAGTTTTCAGAGTGGCTCGTGTCTCCGACGCGAGAAGCAAACGGTTTCATTGTTCAGCAACTGCGAATTGGTAGTAACCGCGAATCGACGCGAATAAGACACAACCCATCAATTTTCTGCCCAACCATCTTTTTGCCCTCTCTGCTTGCCGCAGCCCATTCGCAATAGGCGTCAATCCCACGCATGCGGTGCGTTCTGGCGGCAGGATGGGCGCCCTCGGCCGTCTGCTTTTGTTTCTCGTTTGCTGTTCAGGTTTGTCCGTGCAGATCAAAGTAGCCGTCACTCTCTGAGTGACGAACCTGCGATTCTTCACCGGCTTTCAACGACCACACGATGTTCGTCCGGGCAGAGCTGACTCGTGGAATCGCAGAGCATCACTCGGAGAGTGATGACTACATTGGTCCGGCGGATGGGGATTATGATGAAGATCAAGATGAAGATTAAGAAGGAGAAAACGCAGGGAGAGGGGCGGATGTTCCTATTGGTCTACTGCGTTCGACTTGTCTTTGCCGTTGGATTTGACGGAGAAACGAATGATGCCGTCGCGAGTGATTAGTTCCATGACCGAATCGGCGGCGATGTGGTGGCAGAAGAATGGCCTGGAGCTTGAAATCATCGATTCTTTGGCTTTGATTTCCCCCGTGTTGGTATCGATCAACTGAACATCAAGAAACTCGCCGTCCAGTTCATCACCATTGTCATCTGTCTGGGTCCTGATGCCCCATGCGACCATAAGGTCCGTCGGGGCTCCCGCAATTTCTGGAAAGATGGCGTTGCTTAAACGCTGGCTCCACTGAAGTTCCCCGGTTGTGGGATGAAGACTTAGAAGCAGTCCGTCGGCAAGCTGAGGTTCTCTGGTTCGGCTGTTCCCAATCAATCCTCCCAGCCCGCGAACCCGATTATCTTCCAGCCCCACGAAGAGGCGACCGTTTCGCTCAAATGCCATCACGCCAAACACAATTCCGCTTCCACTGTCGATCAGCTCCTTCACCGTCGTGCTGAACTGAATCTTGCCGGCGCGAGCATCGATCAGGACAACCTGGTGGTTTGAACTGACTGTCAGAACTCGATCTTCCGGAAGCAGCTGGAAGACCTGATCGAGCGAGCTGTTGCCGGCTGTGATCGGTTCTTCATCTTCCAGGATATCTGTCGCCGTCGCTCCATCAAAGACTCGAATTCGCGACTCAAAGTCTGAATAAACGATGAAACGACCAAAGGTCTTGATTTCCGTCGCAAGGCCGTAATTTAACCGGCCAGGAGACAGTTCCTGACCGTCTCGCGTTCGAAAGCGGCGATATGATTCGAGGTCGCTGCCCATCACCACGATGACGGAATCATCGCCAAAGATTCGCTTGATGCCGGGCTGATATTCCACCTCCGGTGACAGCGGAAGATTTCGAGTCCAGAGGTCCTGACCAGTGATGGGATTGGTGCAGTGGAGAACCCCGTTGTAATGCCAGACAAAAGCACTCGCCGTCAGCGGTCCATATTCCACGACGACATCTTCCGGTTCATTCTTCCGATAACGTCGCGACCAGATGGTGGAAGATCGCCCAGGCACAGAGCAGGACACCATCATAATTTCGGTTGCACCTGTGAGCGGTACCAGACCGGGCGTCGCTGTACCGTCGCAGGCCTGCCGAAAGGCCAGAGTTTCCCGGCCCAGAGCCGATGGCAGGCTCATACGATCACGAAACTGGCCGTTCCGAGGATCAACGGTGACAAACTCCACGCTGTCCATGCCGTCGACCAGCATGGCTCGATGCTTCATCCAGGATGGTGTCCAGACAATCGTCGCGCCTCGTTCAAAGCTCGGCATATCCCACCACGGCTGATGTATCAGAGACTCAGCAGCCGATTCGATTTCACTGGACGACTGAAGGCCAGGGGAGCTCATTGCTGCTGACTGACGATCGGGCGGATGGAATTTTTCGTAGATCCTTTCGGCATCAAATCCAGGCACGACCGCCAGTGACCGAATCCGTCCCAGGTCGTCACGCCGTTCTGTTGCATCCGCAGATCCGGCTTCTGCCGTATTCAGGCCTGCCGCAGCGATCAGTTCTGCCGCTGTGACTTCACTCTCCTGAACCAGGCGTTGTAACAGTGGTCGATACCAGCGCAGAGCGGCGTCCGATTCCGGAAACACAGCCATGTCCGCCGCCAGCGCTCGCAATTGAGTCAGTGTGGCCTGATTCAGTGTCTCCTGAGTCAGTTCGTTCAGCCGGACGGGAGCCTTCAGCAGAATGTCCGGCCGGACACTCCATTGTTCCGTCACACTGATCGGAAAGTTCCACTCACGGAATTCGGCAAGTTCCCGGATGGTCTCTTCCTTCGATTCAAGCCCCGGCCGTTTCAGCAGTGTCAGCACGGCGACTCGAAGCTGTTGTTCGGTCGTCAGCGGCAGTTCTGAGAGCAGTTTCAGATCTTCCTCAGAGGTGTCAGAAGAATGCTCCGCAGTTTCACTCCCGGACAACTCGTTGCCCCAGGCATGCAGAATAATCTCTGCAAGCAGGCTTGCAATCTGATCATTACGATTCTGGCTCTGAGCCTGAGCCTCACGCGTTGCGAGCTTCAGAAGATCGACCGCATCGGATCGCCGTCCAATGATGGAAAGCAGCTGAGCCTGTTTCAGGACGACATCATCGCTGACGGGCTGATGTGCGGTCAGCTGCTGCGTCACTTCCGGCTGCAGCAGCGAATCCACCGCAGGGAAAGACGTGACTGAAACCGGGGTCGAAGCGAGTACACGATCACCACGCCTTAACAATGCTCCATAGGGGAACTGAGACAGATCCGAGAGCTGCAAATGGTCCATCGAGATGATCCGGCCATCGGTCAGGCGGAGAAAAATCAGGGGTCCCGACACCTGAGGAATCAGGCAATACTGACCTCCGCAGATGGCCCGTCCGCTGGAAAGTGGAATCTCTGTGACCCACCGCTGAGTTCCGTTCATCAGGTCGAGGCTGCGACAGTGCCGCTTGCCGACAAGGATGACCTGCTGTTCGAACAACCCGGCGACATAATAGTCGGGACTGTTTCCGACATCGCCAGGACCAAAGGCAAGACGGTTCACCTGCCAGAGAATTCTGCCCGTCTGAAGATCCACCGCCTTCACAGTCGTGCTCATCGGGCTGCTGCAGATAATGACACTGCCGTTTGTGACCGGAGTGAAGATCGCAGGACTGTCGATTCGATCTTCCTCCATCAGCATATGGAATGCGTTTTCCGTCTTTGTTTCGGAACTGTCGCCGGTCGCCATGGCCCACAGAAGCTGACCATCGGCGATTCGGACGGCTGCCATCAGACCATCAGCCAGAGAACAGATCACCGATTCTTTGCTGACGAAACACAGATAACAGCCGTCTGCAGGATTCCATGCATCCAGCCGGTCAGCATCGAGCGGGTCAAAAAATGCGATCGCCTGTTGCCATTCAATCTGTCCGGTTCGACGCTGAAGGCAGTTCAGAACACACTGCTCGGCAACGGCACTGAGAATAAACAGCTGCTCGCCCTGAACAACCGGAGCGGATAGAAAGCGATGACCCGCCAAAGTCAGTTCGGGTTGAACCTGTTCCTTCGCATCGCGTCGTTCCTGTTTGCCGCGATCACCAGTGTCAGGTACTGGCGAGACTTCCGGCGAGGTTCCGGCAAGAGGATGGTCAGCAATCTTCTGAACAACTTTGTAGGAATACTGAGGAGCTGATCCGACTGCCCATGCAACTTCCGGAAGTGTGCCCGAGTTTCTGCGAACAGCGACAAGGCGTGTTGCGGGAACCTGGTCGTTGACGGTCGTCAGTTCTTCTCGCCGTCGAAACGGATTTCCAAATGCATCCGGCGGCTCTGTCAGGTTCTTACCATCAAACACATCGAAGTGATCCAGGAACCATAGATATTCCTCATCCGATGTCAGCATGCCGAACGAATGCAGACCACCGACGCGCAGCGGCTGTTCAAACATCTCCGGCAGTTCTTCCTGGAGCAGTAGTGGCGTTGTCGGAATCTTGACGGGCGGTTTGAAAGTATCCGTTGGCAGCGACCATCGTTCCTGTCCGGTCGTGACATCAACCGCAACCAGCCGAAACGGAGTTCGAAGGATGCACTCATCCCCCCAGACGATCACAGGCCAGTTATGAAATTCATCCGCGCCGCGTGTTGTTTCCGGATCATAAGCCGTCAGAAGCTGATCCGTCATGACACGAGGAATTCCGGAGCGTAGCCACAGATTCTCGGACCATGTCCAGTTGGGCACCGGCCATGCAGCCGACACATCGCCGGTCTGAGGCCACGCAGGCACATTGGTGACTGCCGGCGGCGAAACGGGCAAGCGACCCACTCGCTGTTCGACCTGAGCACGCAGCAGGCGTTCGCGACTGATCGATTCGCTTTCCAGAAATGACCCGTTGAACTCCAGTCGAAGAACTTCCAGCTGTCGAGCAGCAGCCTGAGGCCGATCTGTCAGCAGCAGTGTCGTTGTCGCAAGCAGCCTCGCCTGAAGCGAAACTCGACTCAAGGGATACTTCGCTGCCAGTCGCTCAAACTCCTTCGGGTCAGCACGATCAAGAGCCGACTGCAGCTCCGATGCTGCGACCACAGAAGTCATCTGGTCCCAGGCGCGCTGAACCTGCAGCGAAGATTTCTTCAGCGTTTGAATCAACGTGCCTCGAAAACTCTGCACGGCGGTGTCGGGGCCAGGAAAAAGAAAACCGTCCTGCCGTTCGGCAAAGAACCTGAGGAGCGATTCAAAATCCTGATCTCCCAGCGGGCTGGACTGCAATCGTTCCGCGAACGTTTCCCGTTCGCGGACACGCAGCAGCTTCTCCTGAAGGACCTCAGGTGTTCCGAACGGATGCACCACCTCGGACGAATCTCGATCATCCGGTTCCTGAGCAGCAGACGTCGGAAGAAATGCAATGGTGAAGAGAACGAAACAACAGAACGCGAACAGTGACGTTCGAGCAGTCCGTGATTCACATTTCCGATCTGTTCGACTCATTGTTGAGCATTTTCAGGGCTCGAGCAGGCAACATCGTTCCGACAGAGGGTGTCTGGTATGTTGAGGAATGTCAAAAGAATTCGTCGTGATGCAGCAGATCATCCTCAGTGACAAGCTCGTACCCCTGTTCCTTCAGCACACGCAGCGCTTCGTCGCGTTCTTCGACATAGACCGCCACGGCACCTCGACCCTGCTTTCGATACATCATCGGGTAAACATAGTGCACATTCAGTTCAGCAGACATGAGACGTCCGAGGACGGAGGTGTGCGGTTGCTCGGTCGCCGGCAGCAGGACACCAATCACATCGGTTTCAAACATATGCACGCCGGCAAAGGTCAGAAGTTCATGCGCGCGCTCGTAATTGTCGACGATGATTCGGGCGACCGCACAGTCTGACGAATCATTGATCGTCAGGGCAACGATCTTCAGGTCGTCACGTTCGACACGGCGCAGCAGGTCATGAAGCGACCCGACTCGGTTTTCCAGGAAGACGATGAACTGTCGGAGGCAGGGCCAGTCACGACCACGAGAGGTAACGGGAGCAACCGGGGCGTCGTCATCGCTGAAGGCTGAACTCATAATTGAACTCTCCGGGGCTCAATGGTCCCGATTCGATAATCTCAAGACAGGCAGGGCGGGTCCAGGCAGGCAAGATTCCAGAAGAAAACACGAACCTGAAAGGTCATGGTCTTCGACCTGGGATGTCACATGATAGGCAGGCTGGGCGGGAAGCGGAATCCCAGTTCATTTCCTCGTGAAATGCCAAAAACCGGATCGCACTTTATGGGGTTAGCCCGTGGCTTCCGGCTGATTTCGGCTAGCGCCGAGGGCTCAGGTGCGTTCGATGGGTCTGCGATGGGGACGTCGGCCCGGGGTCGACAATTGCCCTGAGAATCACCACGATCCTGGGAGTCGCTGATTGTCCCGGCGACGTGGACTGCGTAGGATGTCGAACTTTCGATTTCTTCTCTTTCAGTAGCCGTTGCCATGTCCTCTTCGTCACGTACAGAAACCCTGAATACGATCTCCTCCAAGACCGGGGGAACCATTCCACGCTCACAGGAACTCTACGCGACCAGTCTTGCGAATGCGGTCACTGCGGCTCACATCGCCGATCAGCTGCGTGGTCAGAACATTGTGGTGCTCGACCTGACCGGCATTACATCGATCGTGGACTTCTTTGTGATTGTCACGGGAACAAGCGGGCGGCAGATGCATGCCGTGGCAGACGAAGTCAATCGCAAGCTGAAGCACGAAGACGGCAACCGCCGGCTCAGCATCGAAGGCTATCGCACGGAAGGCAACTGGATCCTGGTTGACTACGGCGACGTCGTTCTGCACGTGTTCACGCCGGAAGGGCGAGCGCTGTATAACCTGGAACAGCTCTGGGCCGACGCACCTCGCATCGACTGGCAGAAGCTGGCTCCAGGAACCGCCGGAAGAGCTACGGCATCACAAACTGATGCCCCTCAGGCTTAACGGTCAGCACAGGACACGACGCCTTTCTGACAACGCGTTCCGCAACGCTTCCCATCAGAATATGCATCAGAGCCGATCGGCCGTGAGTTCCTATCACGATCAGATCGACATCCTTTTCTCTTGCATATTCGATGATCTCCAGGAACGCCGTCCCGACACGAACTTCCCGGACGATGGGTTTGCCATTATCCCATCCGTCACCGGGCAGCAGTTCAAGTTGAGCAGCGGCGTCCTTTGCCATCGACTGCGCCTGAGCCTGCATGGATTCCACAGAGAACGCAGCAGCCTCCGGGACCAGCATGGCCGGATCAGGAACGACATGCAGCAGGTGCACCTCTGATCCAAACCGAGCAGCAATGGCGCAGGCATACTGCACCGCAGGCTTGCTAAAGTCGCTGAAGTCCGTTGGCACAAGAATTCTGTTGAGCTGGATCATGATTTGAGATTTCAGATTTGAGATTTGAGATTTGAAAGTGGCTCGTGTCTCCGACGCGAGGGCGTTTTCGGTTTTCAGATTTCAGATTTCAGATTTCAGATTTCAGATTTCAGAAAGTGGCTCGTGTCTCCGACGCGAGAGCGTTTTTGGTTTTTGGTTTTCGGTTTTCAGAGTTGCGATTTGGTATTTGAGATTTCAAATTTCGGATTTGAGATTTCCAATCGCATTATCCCGCCTCGGAGAGTCGGGGCACGTTGATTCTGTCACGGTAGTGGCATCTGAATCGTCATCATTGCAAGTCCCACACAGATCGCGCCTGACAGAAGCAGGACGATCAGAAAGCCGACACCATAAACAGTACGGATACCATCATCCGGCATCTCTTTGCTGTGGAAGAGTCTTCTGGCAACCACGCTGCAAACCCAGGTCCAGTGCAGCATCACGTGCAGAACCACGCCCACGCCGAGGAATGCGAGCAGTCCAAACTGGATGGAGCACCATTGTCCGTAATTCATGCCCCACAGCATCCAGCCTTTGGCGCCCACACCCGGCGGGAACACAAACTGAACGATGACAGCCACGATCGACAGAGCAACAAAGACCAGCGCCAGCAGAGCATCGAGCCAGAAGTTCACCATGGTACGGGAGAACTTCATACCGCCGTCATCTTCCGGCTCCGACCGAATGGCCGCCCGAAGTGCGGCGACGACAGAGGTTCGGGCCGCTGGCGGTTGCACTTGTTCCCGAACCAGGATATCAGGACCCGGAAAGTTTTGTTCGACTGATGTGATCATGGCTTGTTCCGATCGACAAATGTCATGATTCTTCGTAAAGCAAAACCAATGCCGAGTTCGCTGGACGAGAATGCCGGCTGAAAACGGTGTGAATCTCACGAGTCTGCACACATTCAACCGTCCGTGTGCACACATGCGGGCGAATGTGCACACTCAACTTCGGTCGATCAGGGATGCTGACAATGATGCGAAGCGTGCTTGCTGTCGTACTCGCAGGAGGTCGAGGATCGCGGCTTGAGCCATTGACCCGCGACCGCAGTAAACCGGCTGTGCCCTTTGGCGGCTGCTTCAGGATCATCGACTTCTCGCTGTCCAATTGTGTGAACAGCGGCATCCGGAAGATCCTGGTGGTGACTCAGTACAAGTCAGCGAGTCTGGAACGCCACATTGAACAGGGCTGGCATTTTCTTCCGACCACTCTGGGGGAATTTGTCAGTGTCCGACCACCCGAACAGCGCATTGACGAGAACTGGTATCTCGGGACTGCGGATGCGATTTATCAGAACATCTACACGATCGAGAAAGTACGGCCGAAGTACATTCTGATACTCAGCGGCGACCATATCTACCGCATGGATTACTCGCGGTTCATCGACAGCCATGTTGCTTCCGGCGCGGATGCGTCGATCGCGTGTCTTCCGGTTCCCCTGGCTGAAGGACGGCGTTTTGGTGTGATGCAGACCACACCGCAGAATCGCATCGTTGATTTTCAGGAGAAGCCGTCCCATCCAGCGCCGATGCCGGGTTCTGATTCGCAGTGTCTGGCGTCAATGGGCATTTATGTGTTCAACACGGAGTTCCTGTTTGAGCAGCTTTGCCGGGATGCGAACTCACCAGGAAGTCAGCGTGACTTCGGTCGCGACATCATTCCTTCAATCATCTCATCGCGCAACATAATGGCGTGGCCGTTCCTGAACGCGGAGACAGGACAGGCGGATTACTGGCGCGATGTCGGGACGCTCGATTCGTACTACGAAACCAGCATGGATCTGACGGCCGTGACGCCGGAGTTGAATCTGTACGACATGGACTGGCCGTTTCGAACGTGGCAGCCGCCGTTGCCGCCGCCCAAATTTGTCCTGAACGAATCCGGTCCCGACGGAGTGCGTGTGGGACATGCGATGAACAGCCTGATCTGTTCCGGCTCGATCATTTCGGGGGGAACAGTGAATCGCTGCATCCTTTCACCGCGTGTTCGTGTTCACAGCTATGCTGATGTCCAGGGCTCCATCCTGTTTGACGGAGTCGAAGTGGGTCGCAACTGTCGCCTTCGAAACACAATCGTTGACAAAGGCGTACAGATCCCGTGCGGCACAGAAATTGGCCACGACCGCGATGCCGACGCGGCCCGAGGACTGACGGTGACGGACGGAGGGATCACCGCTGTTCCTCGAAATTATCGCTTTGCCGGGACCTCACGTTGACCGGGTTTGTGCCATGAGTCTACGATCCCGACACACGCTGCAATCAGATCATGGAGGATCAAAATGATTCAGGCCGCATCGCACGCTGGCGCGAAACTGTTTGTGCTGGACACAAACGTCATTCTTCATGACGCAGGATGCCTGAGGAATTTTGAAGAGAACGATATTGCCATTCCCATCACGGTGCTCGAAGAACTGGACAAGTTCAAAAAGGGGAATGAAGACATCAATTTTCAGGCTCGGGCGTTTCTTCGCCGCCTGGATGAACTGACAGGTGATGTTCTGTCCGGCGAAGGGACTCCGCTGGGAACCGGACTGGGCCACATTAAAGTCGTGCTGGCCGCAGAGAACGGTCAGCGGCTTCGCGAAGCGTTCCTTGCCGATTGTCCGGACCATCGAATCCTGGATGTTGCTCTGACTCTGATGCAGAAGGAAGCACCGCGTCCCGTTGTGCTGGTCACGAAGGACACCAACCTTCGCATGAAGGCCAAAGCGCTGGGGCTGACAGCGCAGGATTACAGCACCGACAAAGTGGAAAGCATGGACAAGCTCTACTCCGGCAAGCGGCTGGTGGAGGGCCTGACAACCGCGATGCTGGATCAGTTCTTCGAAGGCAACGGTCATGTGCCGGCTGAAAAGCTGGAGGCTGTGCATGATCCGCTGGCGAATGAGAACTTTATTCTGCGAAACGGATCCAGGTCGGTTCTTGCCACATACAGTCCGAAAGAAAAGAGCTTTATCCGGATCGATCGAACCAGCGCGACGTTCGTCAATCCTCGCAACGCCGAGCAGTCATTCGCGCTGCGAGCCTTGATGAACGACGACATCAAGCTTGTCACACTGACCGGAAAAGCCGGCAGCGGAAAGACTCTGCTGGCCCTGGCGGCGGCTCTGGAGTGCAAATCGCACTACCGGCAGATCCTGATTGCCCGCCCGGCCGTACCGCTCAGCAATCGCGACCTTGGTTTTCTGCCAGGCGACATCTCCGCGAAACTCGATCCGTACATGCAGCCACTGTACGACAACATGGCTGTCATGAAACACCCGCTGGCAGAAATGTCCGGACATGGCGCCGCGCCAAAGGTGCAGGATCTGCTGGCCGCCAACCAGCTGGAAGTGACGCCTCTGGCCTACATTCGCGGTCGCAGTCTGCAGCGAGTCTTCTTCATCGTGGACGAAGCTCAGAACCTGACGCCCCATGAAATCAAAACGATCATTACTCGTGCGGGCGAAGGCACCAAGATCATCTTCACAGGTGACATCCAGCAGATCGACCACCCCTATCTTGATTCTCTTTCCAACGGTTTGAGCTATCTGATCGACCGCATGGTCGGGCAGGCTCTGTTTGCACACGTGACTCTGGAAAAAGGCGAACGCAGCGAACTCGCGGAACTCGCCAGCAACCTGCTGTAGAGTTTGCTGTTTGAGGCAGGGCGAGGCGTGGCGTGGCTCAGGTCTATGCGTATTCTCAATGGGCGAGCGGGAGCCGCCTTGGGGATGTGATTACGAGGAGAGGTTGAGACCGGAGGGCTTGCGCCCTTCCGCTATTTTTTAGGGTGGAACAGGGAAGGGGGCCGCGTCGGGGACACGGGGCACTTTGATGGACTGCCTGGGCTGCGAGGGTTACCAGGCTCGGGCGTGAAGATGCAGTGGATTTGGGGGAAGGCCGTGCGACTGGTGCCACAGAGATTTTTCTGAGGAAGCTGTTGCTCGGAGAATCAGCACGACCACACTTCGAGCCTGCACGTCCCAGGTGTCGTCTGACGAAAGGCCCTTTGGATCCAGCGCGGGCCTGGCCGTATCAATGATCGGAACCCAGCGTTCTGAGGGCTTGTGACGAGGCATTCGGAAGGCCACCAGTTCATCGCGAGGATTCAGGATCACAAGAAGAGTGTCGCCGAAGACGGGGACACCACGTTCATCCACTTCATCGATGGATTCTCCGTTGAGGCGCATGCCGAGAGCGCGAAGAACTCCGGAGTTCCACAGATGGTCAGCGACTTCTTCGCCGTCCTGATGAATCCACGAAATGTCTTTCACACCGGCTCCGCGAATACGTCGGCCCAAAAAGAACTTTCTTCGTTTGAGCACCGGTTGTGAATGCCACAGACTGGCCATCGTTCGGCAGAATTCCAGAAACGACGTCTGCTCTTCATCCAGATTCCAGTTCAGCCAGCTGATTTCATTATCCTGGCAGTACGGGTTGTTGTTACCGCCTTGTGTCTGCCCCAGTTCGTCGCCGCTGCGAAGCATGGGGACACCCTGAGACAGCAGCAGCGTTGCCAGCAGGTTCTTTCGCTGCCGCAGACGCAGATCTCGAATTGCGAGATCGGTTGTTTCCCCTTCAACGCCGCAGTTCCAGTTGTTGTTGTGGCTGTCGCCGTCACGGTTCTCTTCAAGGTTCGCGTGGTTGCGCTTTTGCTGGTAGGTCACCAGATCCCGCAGAGTGAAGCCATCGTGCGATGTGACAAAGTTGATACTCGCATAGGGGCGACGACCATTGTGCTGATACAGATCGCTGCTTCCGGTCAGTCGAGTCGCCACTTCCGAAATCAGACTGGCCTCGCCGGCCCAGAATCGTCGTACGGTGTCCCTGTAACGTCCATTCCATTCAGACCACAGGTGAGGAAAATTGCCGACCTGATAACCGCCGCTACCAAGGTCCCATGGTTCGGCGATCAGCTTCACCTGGGAAAGAACGGGATCCTGAAGGATAATGTCAAAGAACGCGCTCAGTTTGTCGACATCGTGCAGCTCGCGAGCCAGTGCGCTGGCGAGGTCGAAGCGAAATCCGTCGACGTGCATTTCCTGCACCCAGTATCTGAGGCTGTCCATGATCAGTTGAAGGACTCGCGGCGTCTGCATGTTCAGAGTATTGCCGCACCCGGTGAAGTCCTGATAGTAGCGGCGATTGTTGGGCATCAGTCGATAGTACGAGGCATTGTCGATTCCCCGCATCGACAGAGTCGGGCCCTTCTCGTTGCCTTCTCCCGTGTGGTTATAGACCACGTCCAGAATGACCTCGATGCCCGCTTCATGGAAACGGCGCACCATGTTCTTGAACTCATGAAGCACTTCGTCAGGCTGGCTGGCCGAGGAGAATCGCGGCTCGGGAGCGAAAAACGAAAGCGTGTTATAGCCCCAGTAATTCGACAGGCCGTGGGAAACCAGATGTCGATCATCCACGTGTGCATGCACGGGCATGAGTTCAATGGCTGTGACGCCCAGCTTCTTCAGATGTTCAATACTCGCCCGTGATGCCAGGCCAGAGTAGGTTCCGCGAAGAGGTTCAGGCACACCGGGATGGAGTTTGGTTTGTCCCTTCACGTGAGCTTCGTAGATCAGCGTACGATGCCACGGCGTTCGAAGCGGACGGTCATTGCCCCAGTGGAATCGGTTATCCACAACCACAGCCAGAGGTGCGCACCAGGCATTGTCGCGTTCATCAAACGTCAGGTCGTCTTCCCCGGACCGGTATCCAAACATGGCGTCCGACCAGCCGATGTTGCGGCCGATCGCGCGAGCATATGGGTCCAGGACAATCTTGTTGTGATTGAAGCGGTGACCGGCCTGAGGATCGTAGGGGCCGTGCACACGGTAGCCATACAACTGTCCGGGCCGAACGTCAGGAAGATAGATATGCCAGACGCGGTCGGTCTGTTCCTTCAGCTCAACCGTTGCGACTTCGGAACGATCTGAGGGTGAACTGAAAAGGCAGAGGTCCACTCGAGTTGCGTGTTCTGAAAACAGGGCGAAATTCACTCCGCCGCCATCCCACGTTGCGCCCAGCGGATGCGGCCTCCCCGGCCATGTTCGAAGTTCCATCGCCCTGACCACCTCTATTCACGACCACTCACAACAACATCGGGGACCCCGGGCGGCACTCAACTCCGCGGTTGGACTGAAGCACTGGCATTGCGTACACTTGTGGGGGAAGCCTTAGCCGCTGGGGTTGTCCGGACTGTAACGAATGTATCGATCCACAGGGATTCGTCGCACGACATTACGTCCCGGAATCCCATTGCGTGGACGGGAGATACAGGTGAACGATCCGATATTGCAGACACAGGATCACAGCGCGCTGAGATTCGGGAGTTCGACCAACCGTCAAAACCCAACTGTCCACCGCACTTTGGCGAATTGACAGAGGGAGGCGACTTTGTGTTTGACTCTGTTTTTCCCGGTGTTTCTGATATCCGATTCTGGGCGATGCTGGTAAGCCAGCTCGAGTTTTCCGTTTTGTTGTTTGGCCAGTTTCAGCTTCTGCAGGACGTTTTCCGCACATGATGGGCAATGTCTTCAAAGTATTTGCAGTCTTCACGGCGGTGGTTTCTGTCGCCATGATGGGTGTGGCCATTTCGACAAATCTGGTGGCCCCGGACATGCGGTCCATCATGGCCACTGAGGCTATGCAGAACTATTCGTTTGCGGAAACGACTGGCGAAAATCCGTCATGGAAAGTGACACGTCGGTTCTCAATCGACCCTGCGAATCCGGACGAACGCGGAACCGTCGGAACATATCCGACACCATATGAAGCAGTGATCAAAGCTCACCAGGACCTGAAGACTCAGTTTTCGAATCGAACGAATCAGCTTGTAACCGATGCGAAAGCGCTGCAGGATCAGGTGACCGCTTACCAGGCGACACAGCTGCAGGACACAGAATCACTTCAGACCCGGATTGCTCAGCTGAAAGTGGTTGCAGAAGCACGTGAGGTGGAAGCGAAAGAAGCATCTGCCGCACTCGAAGATCTGTCTGTGAAATCTCGTGCGATTCGTGAAGAAACGGCTGAGCGTCGAACAGACGTGATTCGGCTGCGAAACGAGCTTGATGAAATGCGAACGGACCTGTTCCGTCTGGAAACGATTCGACGTGACCTGACGGACAGACTGCTGCGTCTGCAGATCGAGAACGGCGAACTTGCAGATCGCAAAGCTCAGATGGAAGAACGTGCCAAAGCCGGTGCCGATTCAAAGGACGCAGGCAAGACGTACAACAAGTAGTTTGAGCTGTCGATTTCGTTGAAGTCAAAAAACTCCACTGACTGTCGAAAGGTGTGATCGGAGCACCTCCATGAACAACGTAGTGACCAAGACACTGATCGTCCTGCAGCTGGTATTCAGCCTCTGCTTCATGTGCTTCGCCGGCGCAGTCTTTACATTCCAGAATGGCTGGCGTGCAAAGGCGGAGCAATACAAGACGGACGCTGACAAGTTCCAGAAGTCCTGGAATGACACGCAGAGAGCTCGTGAAGAAGAAGCCGCCAAGGCCGTTGCTGACGTTAAGAAGCAGCAGGAACGTGCAGAACTGGCTGAAGCTCAGATTGGCCAGCTGCAGATCGACCTGAAGCAGGCTCAGACGAGTCTGGCCAATGCCGAGCAGCAGCGCGACAAGTTTCAGGCGGATCTGCTGGTTGCACAGGACGAGGCCAAAGCCCGAATCACGGAAACGAACCTGTCGAGAACAGAAATCAAGCGACTGCGTGACCAGCTGAACGACGGGATTGCACAGCGTCGATCACTGGAAGACCAGAACCTTGACCGTCAGGGAAAGATCGACGAAGCCGTGGATCGCGAACAGTCACTCCTGAAAGAAGTGACTCGCCTTCGAGACATGATTCGTGCAGGCGGCAAGGATCCAAACGAAATCTACGTTGGTCCGGTTCCTGCCGCGATCGAAAAGGTCAATGGCGAAGTGCTGAAGTCACAGAAGAACGCTTCACGCTCACAGGAACTGGTTGAAATCTCAATCGGACAGGATGACAACATCGTCGAGAAGATGCGGCTGATCGTTTATCGCGACAACAAGTACATCTGCGACATTGAAATCACAGACGTCATGCCGGACAAAGCGGTAGGACGCGTTCTCGAAGAAACTCGCAACGGCAGTATTGAACGAGGGGACCATGTCACAACAAAACTCTGATCCGACCATTTACGACAGTCTGATGTTCGTATCCCTCGGCGCACTGATCGTGGGGATCACGTTCTGGATTATGACTCTGAATAACTATGGCTGGAGCGGCGGCTGATTCCGCTCGGACCGATGCTGAAAGACACAGGCGAGCCCGTTACCGGCTCGCCTTTTCTTTTTTCCCCAACGGTGGCTCGTGTCTCCGACGCGAGGCCCCCCTGCTCAGGCTTCGGTTCAGCGTTTGCACCATGGAACTCTGAACCAGGGTTTGTCCGTAAACTCCCGGTTTTTGGGCTGTTTGTCCCCGCCTGACACGTGTGCACCGTGCGCATGTGCATGAAACGGATCGACTGAGCACACTCATGGCTGAAGAACTTTCCCCCGATATCCCTCGACTTCTGGCCTTCGTCTGCGCTGCTGATTCGCGAATTGAATCTGTGGCGACGATGGAAGGAATTGACCCGCTTCTGGCCAAGGGACAGCGACTGCTCGACTGTGTTGTCGATCTTGGGTGTCGACCACTGCTGGAACGCTGGTCGGAAATGGTGGAGAGCGGATTCGCTCTGCAGGCCGATGTGCTGGTTCCGCTGAAAGAGGGATACGAACCCGTTCGAATGCTGCTGCATGCCATGCCTCTTCATCAGGGGCAGGACGAAGGAATGTACCTGGTCGCAGTGTGCTCCGGATTTCGAGCCGTGATGTCGGGGCCGGACGAAGTTGCCCGCTGTCGAGCGGTACTCAATACGGCCGTCGATTCCATTATCACGATCAATGTGGAAGGGATCATTGCGTCGGTCAATCCGGCAACCGAGCGGATGTTTGGTTATGCGGAGGCTGAGTTGATTGGCCGCAATATCTCGATGCTGATGCCGGAGCCATTTTCGTCGCAGCATGACAGCTACATCCAGAGGTATCTTGCGACCGGAAACGCCACAATCATCGGTGTCGGACGGCAGATCACTGCGATGAAGAAGGGCGGCGCTGAATTCCCGGTTCATCTTGCCATCAGTGAATTCAGTGTCCGCAAAACTCGCTTCTTCACGGGCATCGTGCGAGACCTGACGGATCTGGAACAGGTTCAAAGGCAACTGCTGCAGTCAGAACGACTGGCGGCGATCGGGCAGATGGTCACCGGCCTCGCGCATGAAAGCCGAAATGCTCTGCAGCGGGCACAGGCCTGTCTCGACATGCTGGCTCTGGATCTTCAGGATCGTCCTGAACAGCTCGACCTGGCTCGCCGGACTCGCACGGCACTGCAGGATCTCCATCGCCTTTACGAAGAAGTGCGAAGCTATGCCGCGCCGATTCACCTTGAGTATCGTGAGTGCGAACTGAATTCGATCTGGCAAAAGGAATGGGATAACCTGGCGACGTCCCGAAAAGACAAACGCGTTCAGCTCGTGGAACTGGGATCCAAAGAAGCGCTCCGCTGCGAGACGGACGTGCACCGGATGGAACAGGTCTTCCGCAACATTTTCGAGAACGCAATTCATGCGTGTGGAGATGCCGGAACGGTTACGGTGCGCTGCATGACGGACACTCTCAATGGCCAGCCTGCGATCCGAGTCGTGGTTTCGGACGATGGACCAGGCATGAAGCCGGACGTCATCCGAAAGATCTTCGAACCGTTCTTTACGACGAAGCAAAAGGGAACGGGCCTGGGAATGGCCATCGTCCATCGCATCATGACGGCACTGGGGGGCAACATTACTGCCGGGGCCGGGCCAGCCGGGGGAGCTGAGATTTCTCTGCTGTTTCCATGCCGGCCCCAGAATCGGAATGCCTTTCGCTAACACAGTGGACAGACGGCATTTTTGAGGAAAATGAGCCGTTTCGCTGGCCTTTCGATGCGCTGTTCGCACAGAAATGTGCGAATGTGCACACACTGCGACATCCGGGCTGCGCGATTCCCTGACTTACTCCACGCCCGTGAAAGCGGAGATTGTTATGTCCTCCAATGTGATGAATCTGCTGATCGTTGAGGACGATCCGGATTTTCGAGAAACCTGTGCTCGCTGGATGACTCGCAAGGGGCATGTGGTTGCGGCTGCGGCGAATGGGCATGAGGCACTGGAAATCTGCGACCGCAAGTACTTTGACGTCGCCATTGTGGACATGAACATGCCGGGGCTCACGGGACTGGAGCTTCTGGATCGCATGAAGAGCTCACAGATCGAGACAGAAGTCATCATTCTGACGGGACAAGGGACGATCGAGAGCGCTGTGAATGCGATGAAGCTGGGGGCGTGCGATTATCTCACGAAGCCGTTCCCGATGGATGAACTGGAGCAGCGATGCCTGATGGCGTGGGATCGAAGTCGCCTTCAGAGGGAGAATCGTCAGCTCAAGGCGATCATCGAACGTTCGCAGCCAGCCGTGAAGATCATCGGCGACTCGCAGCGAATGCGAGATGTGTTCCGACTGATTGACCGTGTTGCGCCGACCGACAAACCTGTGCTGATTCAGGGGGAAAGTGGAACTGGCAAGGAGCTTGTCGCCCGTGCTCTGCAGCAGCGAAGTCATCGCGCCAACAAGCCGTTTGTCACGATCAACTGCGCCGCGCTTCCGGAACAGCTGGTTGAAAGCGAACTCTTCGGCCATCGCAAGGGGGCATTCACGGGAGCCAACGAAGACCGGGCTGGATTGTTTGAAGTGGCGGACGGTGGAACGCTGTTCATTGACGAAATTGGTGAGCTTCCGGGAGCATTGCAGCCCAAACTGCTGCGCGCCCTGGAAGACGGCTCGATCCGACGCGTCGGCTCACACCGCGAACGAAAAGTCGACGTGCGGCTGATCGCAGCGACAAACCGCAATCTGTCCGATGAAGTCGCAGCCGGTCGATTTCGTGAGGACCTCTTTTACCGTATTAATGTGATGTCGCTCGAACTTCCGCCTCTGCGAAAACGCGAAGGCGATGTGGCACTTCTGACACGCGCCTTTCTGGGGCGAGACTGGACGATCTCCGAAGAAGCTCAGCGCGCCATCGAGACGCATCACTGGCCGGGGAACGTTCGGCAGCTGAAGAACGCGATCGACCGCGCTCAGATTCTGGCGAACGATCATCACATCACGATTGATGATTTGCCGTCAGAAATCGCCGATCCGGCAGATCATGGAACGGGACACGGGACACATGGAACTGCCGGAAACAGCGGTTCCTCCGCGGGCAGCGCGGGGGCACCGACAGGGCCGACCACTCGTCTTGAAGATCTTGAACGTGCCCATATTGTAGAAATCCTCAAGCAGCAGAACGGGAACAAAGCCCGAACGGCCCGAGTGCTTGGCATTCATCGTCGCAAACTGTACCGTCTGCTGGAACGCTATGGCATTCGGGAAGAACGGCCTGTTTGAGCGATCACCGACGGGAGTTTGAAGAACTCATTCGACGAGCTTTGCGGTTTTCGCCTGGCAGATCTTCTCGGCTGCATCATCAGTGGACTCACTGGCAGTGAATGGGAGACGGGGCAACGCCACCATGAAGCGACTTCGACTGGGCGCTGGAATTCTGAATCAAACGCCGCTCGACTGGGAAGGCAATACCGGACGGATCATTGATGCCATTCGCACAGCAAAAGCGAAAGGCGTTCATGTGCTCTGCCTGCCGGAACTTTGCATCACCGGTTACGGCTGTGAAGACATGTTCCTGGCTCCGCATGTCTGGCGAACTTCCTGGCACATGCTGCAGCGCATTGTCCCGGAAACGGACGGGATGATTGTTTCCGTCGGACTTCCTCTGTTTGTCACCAACGGCGTTTACAACGTCGCCTGTGTGATGTCGCACGGCCAGATTGTGGGCTTTGTTGCGAAGCAGCACCTGGCCGGCGACGGTCTTCACTACGAGCCTCGCTGGTTTCGTGCGTGGCCGGCCGAGACGATTTCCGAATACCACTTCGACGGGCAGAGCTGGCCGGTCGGCGACCTGATGTTTGAATGTGATGGCATTCGATTCGGCTTTGAAATCTGTGAAGACGCCTGGGTGGCGGGGCGGCCGGGAAATCGAATGGCCGAATGCGGTGTGGATGTGATCCTGAATCCCAGCGCCAGCCATTTCGCGTTTGGCAAGCATGAGATTCGCAAGCGGTTCGTGCTGGAAGGTTCGCGCAGCTTTGGCGTCAGTTATGTGTACGCGAATCTGGTCGGAAATGAAGCCGGTCGAGCCATCTATGACGGAGGGGGACTCATTGCGTCAGGCGGTGATCTGATCGCATCGGGTCCGCGTTTGAGGTTTCATCCGACGGACGTTGTGATCGCGGATGTGGATGTCGAACTGACCAGGACGCGCAGAGCCAGTATTCACTCCATGTCGACTCATCTGGCGGATGATGTGTTTGACCGCATCATTCCGATCCGAGGACGATTTCGGGACAACACCGACCGTGTTCAGTCGCCTCGGCTGATTGAATCACCAACGAAGTATGAAGAGTTTACGCTGGCCGTCGCGCTGGGGCTGTTCGATTACATGCGCAAGAGCCGATCCTGCGGCTTTGTGGTCAGTATGAGCGGCGGTGCGGACTCGTCGGCATGTGCTGTCCTGATTCGAGCCATGGTGTTGCGGGCTCTTGAAGATCTGGGGCACGATGAACTGCGAAGAATGCTGGCGTATGTTCCCGGTATGAACACTGCCAGCACGGCTGATGAGATGGTGCGGTGCCTGTTTTCCGGCGTCTACCAGTCGACTCGAAACAGCGGCGAGGTGACTCGAAACGCGGCCGAGCAGGTGACCATCGGCGTCGGGGGGAACTTTCATGAAATCAGTGTCGATGAGATCGTCCGGCTCTACACGGGAGCGATTGAGCAGGCGATCGGCCGTGAACTTTCGTGGAAGACGGACGACATTGCTCTGCAGAACATTCAGGCGCGAACGCGGTCTCCGTCTGTGTGGCTCCTGACCAACATCCGCAACGCGCTGCTGCTGTCCACAAGCAATCGGTCCGAAGCGGCTGTGGGTTACGCGACAATGGATGGTGATACGTCCGGCGGGCTGAGTCCCATTGCGGGGATCGATAAGGCGTTCCTGCGAGAATGGCTCAGGATCATGGAAGTGTCAGGCACGTGCGGTGCCGGGCCGTTTTCGTTTCTTCACTTCGTCAACGTTCAGCAGCCAACGGCAGAGCTGCGTCCGGCAGAATATGAACAGACGGATGAAGGCGACCTGATGCCTTATCCAATGCTGGATCAGATCGAGCGGCTTGCAATTCGCGACAAGCTGAGTCCATCCGAAGTTCTGGCGACTCTGCAGCGCGAGGGCTCACCGTATTCCGCTGAGCAGCTGTCTGAGTGGATTCGCCGGTTCTTTACGCTCTGGTCTCGAAATCAATGGAAGCGTGAGCGATACGCTCCGTCATTCCACGTTGATGACAAGAACCTCGATCCCAAGACCTGGTGCCGTTTTCCCATTCTGTCCGGTGGCTTCCGTATGGAACTCAGTCAGCTGGGCAAAGAGTAGGCGGATTCGACTGCGGCGAAATGGGACCCTGTCTCTGGTCAGACAAGTCCGACCTTCTTGCGCAGGGCCCATTCAGCCGTCATGAGGACAATCAGGAACAGCAGCGTGCCCCAATTGTCCCAGAGGCTGATGCGTTCCTGACGCACCAGAGACAGTCCCGGCAGTCCGTCTTCAGCCCATTGCTTCAGCTTCTCAAGGAACTGTTCCTGCGACAGGAATTCCCCGCCGCTGGCGTGCGACACTTCCCGCAGAAGTGAGTAGTCGGCCGATGGGTCATCAAGTTCCGGATCGCGGGCATTGACGTAAAACCTCGTGACGCCGATGCCACCGATGACTTCACCATTGCGGCTGGCTTTGACACGAGCCCAGTAGTCGCCTGGAGCCAGCGTGTCTGTGAAATCTCCAAGACTCATTCCAGCCCCGGCACGCGGTGTGACAGGGGTGATCTTGCCCTGCGGATCAGTCACTTCGACAACAAAGGTGGCATCTGCGAGGGCGTTACCCTGAGGATCGCGGGCTCCGAATGTCAGCTCCGTCGCCTGTCCGGGCGTGAGATCGCGAGGAGTCGCCTGGATCCAGACAGCCTGTGAATCATCCGTCTCTTTTCGAGTCAGCCAGAAGATCACCTGTCGCCAGAACCGCATGTGTTCTTCTTCGAACCCCTGTGTTGCCCAAAGCCAGGTGGTGTCGCCGGCAAAGACCAGCGCTCGTCCCTGACCAGTCCCCTGTCCAATCAACAGCGGAAATCCCTGATCAGATGTCGCCAGGACCTGAGCGAGTGAGTTCTGCTTTGGAGCAATGGCATTTGCGCCGGCCAGCGGAGGCAGAGCTTCCCAGTGTGCTCGATTCTGATCCGGGGCAGCAATCTGCATGACATAGTGACTGAGACCGTCTCGGGACGGAAGCATCTTCTGCGGCTGATTGAGTTGCCGATTCTCCGCACCGAGTTCAATCGGAAGAAAGGCGGCCAGAGGCGAAACCGTGTAACCACCCTGTCCCAGATTGGATGCTCCGCCCGTCATCATCAGACCGGCTCCCTGAGTCAGACAACGGGCCATGTCCTTCAGCTGAGCCGGCTTGAAGGCACTTGCCGGGACATCGCCGATGATGTACCCGTCGTAGTTGCCGGGCTGAAAGAACCGTTCCGGAATCTGGTTGTTGCCCAGCATTTCTCCAGAGCGAATCGGATGGAAGTCCAGCTGAACTCGAGTGCTATCGTTGATCTTTCGGAGCCACTTTTGTTCCGATCGAACGATATCAAAGTACGCCACTCGGATTCCCCCGCGCCGGACTCGAATGATGGTCTCTACGCGATTGTTCGTCGGGCGCACTTCGCCAGGAAGAGGATCTGCCTGGACAACCAGCTTCAGATCACCAATCTGCTCTGGCACAATCTGAAGCTGAATGGTCTGCTCTTCCGAGGGCGACTGTGGGGTGACATTGGCAAGGGGGCGAACAACGTCGGTCGGCAGCAGCGGTTCAAGCGGTCCGCTCTTGCCATCGAAAAGCCCCGTTCGGTTTTCCAGCAGGACTCGAACACTGACCTTCTGTCCCTGAGCCCCCGCCGATCGGAGTCGCACTTTGATTGGCAGCACGTTTCCCTGGAAGACTTCGCGTGAAAGGTCGAGATCTTCCAGGGCAAGGTCGAGCGACGCTGTTGCGGCCTCCGTGCTTCCGAATCCGACAGAGTAAACGGGCCGTTGCTGACGGCCATAACGTCTTGCCACTGACACCGGATCGACATCGAGTGCCCCGGGTGCCGCCTGCTTGCCGTCACTGAGCAGAATCACGGCGGGGACTTTTTCCTTCCCCATTTCCTCGGCGGAAAGTTCAAGCACCTTGCCGATGGCAGTCATTGAACCTTCGGCCGCGTTTCCGACGGTGGCCGTTGTCTGGATCGAATCGGAAAAGTCTCGAATGCGAATTTCCGCCTTCTTGCCGATCGCCTCAAGTGATGCATCGGCCGCTTCTTTCAGCTTCTGCAAAGCCTGCCGTCGAGTTCCTCCCTCGGGAATATCCTCCGTGTTCATGCTCTTGCTGGCATCGCACAAAAGATACATCACCGCGTTCGACTGATCATCGCTCTCCAGCATCATCACCGGGCGAAGAGTCATCAGAAACAGCACGACCGCGATGAGAACTCGCAGTGCGATCAGAGAATTTCTGGCCGCAGGCGAGAGATGCTGAATCCGCCGAGGATACGCGATCCGAATGACGCTCAGCACCGCTGCGAAAATCGCAATGGCGAACAGCCAGGACCAGACAGGTTCAAACTGCAGCGACATTCAGGGAAACATTATGAATCGAAGGTGGACATCGCGCTCCGAACGGCAGGAGAAGCACGACCGCAGAATATCGCAAGTCCCGCGTTGTGGATACTCACTCCCCGTGGGATGGCCGCCCTCGGCCGTCGATCGCAGATTTTGTAGGTGCCGACTGCCGGGCGGCACTTCGCGGCCTTGCCGCGACCCGCGCATCTGTCAATGGCCACATTCTTCAAGGCACAACGTGGAGACGACATCGCCATGACAACCATTCGCGACGACACCCGCTGCCCTCGGTCGTCGATCGAAAGTTGTGTGAGCACTGGGTGGGAACGGCTGAGGACAGTGAGCACTGGTTGGGAACGGCTGAGGACAGCCGTTCTACACTGTGGCCTCGGCGTTACCCATGGAATCGCAGACGGACGAGGGCGTCCATGCTACGACAAAAGGCCCGGCATCTTGCGACGCCGGGCCTTTGGTTTGTTCAACGATTGACGAACGGCAGGGCCATCCTTCGCTGATGGATTACTTCTTCGCCTTCGCGGCCTTTTCGGCTTTCGCTTCTTCCAGTGCAGCCTGAGCTGCAGCAAGACGAGCGACTGGAACGCGATATGGGCTGCAGCTGACGTAGTTCAGGCCAATCTTGTGGCAGAACTTCACGCTTTCCGGATCACCACCGTGCTCACCGCAGATGCCGAGCTTGATGCCTGGACGAGACTTGCGACCCTTCTCGACCGCAATCTGCATCAGCTGACCAACGCCAGTCTGGTCCAGAGTTGCGAATGGGTTCTTCTTGAAGATCTCATTCTCTGTGTACGGCATCAGGAAGCTGCCCATGTCGTCTCGGCTGATGCCGAGAGCAGTCTGAGTCAGGTCGTTCGTGCCGAAGCTGAAGAATTCCGCAGTGTTTGCGATTTCGTCAGCCGTCAGAGCACCTCGAGGAACTTCGATCATCGTGCCGACCATGTAGTCGAACGTGACCTTCTTCTCAGCCATGACTTCCTTCGCGACTCGGTGAATGATCTCAACCTGCAGGTCGAGTTCCTTCTTGAAGCCGACGAGCGGAACCATCACTTCAGGATTCACAGGGATCTTCTTCTTTGCCACGTCAGCCGCAGCTTCGAAGATCGCTCGTGCCTGCATCTCGGTGATTTCCGGATACGCGATGCCCAGACGGCAGCCACGATGACCGAGCATCGGGTTGAATTCGTGCAGAGCGTCAACGCGAGCCTTCACCTTGTCAGGCTTCACGCCCATCTTCTTCGCCAGGTCAGCCTGAGCCTTGCTGTCGTGAGGAACGAATTCATGCAGTGGCGGGTCGAGCAGACGAATGGTCGCTGGCAGACCCTTCAGAGCCTTGAAGATGCCCGTGAAGTCTTCTCGCTGGTATGGCAGAAGCTTCGCGATGGCCTTCTTACGATCTTCCACGTTGTCCGCAAGAATCATTTCGCGAACAGCGTCGATGCGATCGCCTTCGAAGAACATATGCTCGGTTCGAGTCAGACCGATGCCCTGAGCACCGAAGGCGATGGCCTGCTCGGTCTGCTCCGGGTTGTCGGCGTTCGTGCGAACGGCCAGCTTCGTGACCTTGGAGCACCAGTCCATCAGTTGCTTGAAGGACTGGAACTTCTCGGTCTTTGCAGCCGCCTTGTCGCCGAACAGGAGACCCATCACGATGCTGGATGGCCCCGTCTTGACCTTGCCGCCGTAGATCGTGCCGGCCGTTCCGTCGATGCTCAGATAGTCCTTGCCTTCGTGGAAGGTCTGACCAGCGATCTTGACGGTCTTCTTGTTGTAGTCGATCTCCACAGCGCTGGCGCCGCAGATACAGACCTTGCCCATCTGGCGAGCCACCAGAGCTGCGTGTGAAGACACACCGCCCTTGGCTGTCAGAATGCCCACAGCGGCGATCATTCCGCGAAGGTCTTCTGGTGACGTTTCGTTTCGAACCAGCAGAACGCTTTCGCCCTTTTCAGCGGCGGCAGCAGCTCGGTCTGCATTCAGATAGATCACGCCGGAAGCCGCACCTGGACCGGCTGGAAGACCAGTCGCCAGAGCCTTGGCCTTCTTGATTTCTGCCAGATCGAAGTCCGGAGCCAGCAGCTGTTCGAGCTGGTCTGCTGGATTTCGGAGAATCGCGGTCTGCCAGTCAATCAACTTCTCGTTCACCATGTCCATGCTGAACTTCAAAGCGGCAGCAGCAGTTCGCTTGCCGTTTCGAGTCTGCAGCATGAACAGCTTGCCCTGCTGAATTGTGAACTCGATGTCCTGCACGTCCTTGAAGTGCTTTTCAAGAGTCGCGCGAACCTTCAGGAGTTCAGCAAATGCCTTTGGCATCGCCTTTTCCAGCTTCGCAACTGGCTCTGGAGTTCGCACGCCGGCGACGACGTCTTCGCCCTGAGCGTTGATCAGGAACTCGCCGTAGAACTCATTTGCACCGTTGGCTGGGTTACGCGTGAAGGCCACGCCGGAACCGGAGTCATCGCCGGTGTTGCCGTAAACCATCGCCTGAACGTTGACTGCAGTACCCCACTCGGCCGGAATGTTGTACTTGCGGCGATACACGATCGCGCGGTCATTCATCCATGATCCGAAGACAGCGCCGGCTGCTCCGCGGAGCTGGTCCCATGGATCGTTCGGGAACACCTTGCCGGTTCGTTCCTTCACCAGAGCCTTGAATCGCTTGACCAGTTCTTTCTGGTCATCAGCAGTCAGTTCGCTGTCAACGATGTCGCGGTGGTACTTCTGATGCTTGTAGCCTTCGATGACAGTTTCGAACGGCTCATGATCTTCGCCTTCTCGCTTCTGCACACCCAGAACCACGTCGCCGTACATCTGGATGAATCGGCGGTAGCAGTCCCATGCGAAACGCTCGTTCTTGGTGGCTGCGACGAGTGACAGAACAGTTTCGTCGTTCAGACCCAGGTTCAGAATCGTGTCCATCATGCCTGGCATGGAGTCACGAGCACCAGATCGTACGGCGACGAGCAGCGGCATGCCCTTGGCATCGCCGAACTTGCAGCCCATGATCTTTTCCATATTCTTGATGCCGGCTTCCATCTGAGCCTGAAGTTCCTTTGGATAGGACTTCTTGTTCGCGTAGAAGTAGGTGCAGACTTCCGTCGTGATGGTGAATCCTGGAGGCACTGGCAGACCAATGCGGGTCATTTCTGCGAGGTTCGCGCCCTTGCCGCCCAGCAACGCCTTCATTGAGCCGTCGCCATCTGCCTTGCCATCACCCCAGGTATAAACGTACTTCGCTTTTGCCATCGAACAGACCCTATGAAGAAGTTCGGCCGTGAACTGTCACAGCCAGCCAGGAAATCAGGAATTGCTCGTTTCCGCAATTTGCCTCAAAGACCGCCGGGAGAATCAGCTTCTCAACCGAGCCTTCGAAATGGATTGCTGCAGCCCCCGCTTCGGCCAGAAAATTCCAGCCTCCGAAGCGCGCACCGGAACCGGGAATGGTTCCAGCCGGAAAACGAGCGGGAACGGTAGCAGCGGTCGCCCTAAACTGCAAGTACGTTCCGCCGTTCCAGCTCCCCGGACGAGGGCTTTACCATAAAGGAAACACTCCAACGCCCGGAAGCGTCCAAAAATGGGCGAGATACCCCGTGGCATTGAAGCCAGGATTTGCCCTGGTGGTGGATTTCGACCTGCCGCCAGACGGAAACGCACGGCTCGGCAGGAACCAAGCCCACCCGCGACCGCCACCCGCGACCGCCACCCGCGACCGGCCTCGCGCGAACGGCCGGACTCCCCCGTTTCGCCGCTCTGAACTTCTGATAGAGTACGGCTTCGAACGCCATGCCCAGTGCCTTTTCCTGAGCACCCACTATGTCCACCGTTTCTCCAACATCCAAATCGAGCCAGACGCCTCAGTTTGCGTCGCACATTGCCAGAATCCGGAAGGAGTTCTTCTCCCGAGACTCCCGGCGCTGGCCAATCTTTGCCGACCCGGCTCTGTCCGACATTATCCATTTTCGGGGAAGCCACCTGCCTCCTGATGACCGGCTGGCGGCGTATCCCAACGGCATGACCGAACACGAGGAGCTGCTGCAGGACCAGACTATCCCCGATGTTGGTCGACCGCTCTCCGAAGTCAATCGACGCCTTGTCTTCGTCGGCGCGCTGTCGAAGTGCTGGGAGGATCCGGCCAGCGTGGAGAACGTCGTGACGACTCCGTGCGATGCAGCGATTCAGGGTGCCGCCATCGGGATCCTGGCGAACCCCAATCTTGTGTACAGCGAATACGCGGGCATGGCCGAAGAGCTGGAACGAGTTGTCGTTCGGCAGATTGCGAATCTGGTCGGCTACGATCCGAACCTGGCCACCGGCGTGTTTACTCAGGGCGGAACGTTCTGCAACTTGTATGGCTACCTGTTTGGTATCCGCAAAGCGATGCCGCAGTCGTTGCATCTTGGCCTTGAGTATGGTCAGGACTATCGCATGATCAATTCGCAGGGAGGACACTATTCGAACACCACAAACCTCTCGTTGCTGGGCGTGAACATTTTCAAGAAGACGATTCGCATCAAGCTGACTCAGGCGAGCAACATCGACCTGAAGGACCTGGAAGATCAGCTGACAGCCTGCTTCCGACTAGGCTGTATCGTTCCCACCATCATGCTGACGATGGGTACAACGGACACGTTTGCTGTGGATCAGGTCAAGCCCGTTCGTGAGCTTGCGGATCGGCTCGCGAAGAAGTTCTCGATCGCTCAGCCACATATCCATGTGGACTCGGCCGTGGGCTGGCCGTTGATCTTCTTCCTTGACTACGACTTCGATCGCAACCCGCTGCACATCCTGCCACAGACGCTGGAAGGGCTGCGGAAGAACGTAGATCTGTTTCGAGAACTGAAGTACGCCGATTCATTCACCGTCGACTTCCAGAAATGGGGCTATGTTCCTTACACCAGCAGCCTCGTGATGGTCAAAGATCGAGCCTCCATGCAGGCGCTCGAACATGATCCGGAGAATTTTTCGTACTTTGAGAAGGACGTGCAGGGACAGACACACCTGCAGTCGACCATCGAATGTTCTCGCGGGGCAGCAGGCCTCTTCGGAGCCTACGCGGCTCTGAATTCCCTCGGCAAGCAGGGCTATCAGGTTCTGATTGCGCACGGGCTTCAGAACGCGGATTATCTGCGACGACGCCTTGAGAAGACTCGCGGTGCCATCGTGGTTGCTCCGGAAAACTGTGGGCCGTCCGTTGGTTTTCGAGTCTACGATCCGGCTCGCATTGCAGACCCGGCGGCAGAACTGGCGATTGAGAAGCAGTCAACCGGAACAGACGATGGACGCAAACGCGTGGCTGAGAACACGGCGTACCACCGTCGAGTCTTTCTGGAACGCGGCAAGGTGGGACTGTATACCAACTGGATCCAGTATGTGACTCATTCTGATTACGATGAACAGGGGCAGTGGGTTCCAATTCCCGGCGAGAAAGCTGTCTTCATGAATCCACATACACAACAGACTCACATCGACCAGTTTCTGGCTCGGATACACGGCTAAGCATGAACATTCCAAACGCGCACACGTCGAAAGCCCCGATTGATCTTCGCAGCGATACAGTGACTCGTCCCTCCGAAGCCATGCGCCGCGCGATGGCCTGCGCGGAAGTTGGCGATGATGTGATGGGAGAAGATCCCACGGTCAATCGGCTGGAAGCCATGATGGCCGAGATGTTTGGTCATGAAGCTGCCGTCATTGCCTGCTCGGGGACTCAAAGCAATCAGATGGGCGTGCGAGTCCACTGCATTCCGGGCGATGAGCTGCTGATTCACGAGACGGGGCATATCTTCAACTTTGAAGGCGGAGCCGCGGCGGCTCTGAGCGGCGTTTCGATTCGAACACTGCCGGGAGCGCGCGGGATGCTGGACCTCGCGGAGCTGGAAGGCAAAGTGCGAGTCAACGATCAGCACTTCTGCAGGACTCGACTGGTGTGTCTCGAGAACACAACGAATCTCGGCGGCGGGTGTGTGTATTCACTCGACCAGATGCAGCGAGTTTCCGAGTGGGCGCTGGAGCATCAGTTGAAGCGACATCTTGACGGAGCAAGATTGTTTAACGCGATGGTTGCGGGCGACTATTCCGCGAGAGATGTCGGCCAGTACTTTGATACGATCTCGATCTGCTTTTCGAAAGGGCTTGGCTGCCCGTTCGGTTCCATGCTGATCGGCAGCCGCGAAGACATCGCGAAGGCTCGCCGAATCCGCAAGATCTTTGGCGGAGCCATGCGCCAATCCGGCATCATGGCCGCCGCCGCGCTTTATGCCTTGGAACACCATGTCGATCGGCTTGCGGACGATCATCGCAATGCTCAGGTTCTTGCCGACGGACTTCGTCAGATCGACGGCATCACGGACGTACCATCGACCGTTGAGACGAATCTGGTGTTTTTCCAGCTTGCCCCGCACGTCGGCACCGCCGTCCAGTTCGCCGGCGCGATGCGTGATAAGGGAATTCTGATCGGCCCCATGGGCGGCCAGCGAGTCCGCATGGTGACTCACCTGGACGTCTCCTCCGACGACATCCAGACGATCCTCACCGCCACCCGCGACTGCTTCGCCACCGGCTTCTCCAACCGCCCCATCACCGGCAAAGGCCCATTCTCCAAATAGGGGAATGCGGAAGAAAAATGCCAGTGTTTTTACTGACAATCCCCCTTCAGGTGCCAGGCACCTTGAACCTCGACTACCTGCCCCGGCGAGCGGGATGCGTCAGCTTCCCGACTGTTTGAACCTTTTGAACCTCGGCGAGCGGTTGTGCGTCAGCCCTCCGTGTCCCGCAACCACCGGGGACCTTTGGAAAATCTCTGTTGAGGTGCCTGAGAATTCCCGGTTAAGGCGCATGGCACCCTGGCCTCCTTGGTGCCTGGTACACTCCTGAATGGGGCCCAGTGAATGCCACACGCAAATCATTCGTCAAACAGACTTCCTCCTCCAGGTGAGGGCAGACGGCTGCTTCTCGGCTTTTTGCTGCCCTCGGTGATTCTGCAATTGGCAAATCCATTCCTGTTCCCATTGCTCTTCCTGTTGTCGTTTTTTCTCCTCGGTCTCCCATGGCTTGCCTATTCGATCGTCATGGAGTTTGGGATCAATCAGCGCATTCGATCAGATATTTTCGCCATTGTGCTGGGATTTGCTCTCGTCACAATCGCAGCTGCCCCGTGGGCGCCGTACATCGGCGGAGTCATCGGATTTCTATCGTCCGCAATTCTCAGGATCGATTATGCACGAAGTGTAAAGACCATGTAGGTGAACGGCAGGGCCTTCCTGGGACTGCTGCAGCGCGCCCGGGCACTAGTCCTTAAACAAGCGTACTCGTTTTGTTTGAAATCGCAAATCTCGCCGCGCAGCGGT
>VFQT010001330.1_pt1 | contig 30289 bp, 6 predicted proteins | sample 3512381 | NCBI WGS metagenome assembly VFQT01 (sample SAMN10412376, study PRJNA504923) | tailings metagenome | isolation source: Relicate 2 Philex TSF3 active mining site | place: Philippines: Tuba, Benguet | collected 2017-08-29
ATTTTATGGTATAAGAAGTGCCTGACTCTTAATAATTGGTATCAAGAGAAATATTATAGTTGTCTGATGATTGGGAATTTGTATAAACAGAAGGGAGATATGATAGAGGCTCTGAAATATTGGTTGAAAACGACTGAGTATGATAGCGAGAGGATGGAGGGAATCGCAGATGCAATTCAGTTCCTTCGTGAATCCGGAATGAATTTATTCGTATGCGCCCTTTATAAAAAATACAAAGGATATAATAAACGCCCAAAAGATAAGTTATTTATTGATATTACGAAGTATGATTCAGTGCTTGAATACAATACATCAATTAGCGCGTATTACTGCGATAAGAAAGAGATGGGTATGGAATGCTGTCGAAAATTATTAATGGATAAGAATGCTTCTCTTTCTTCAATTTTTGCCACATTCGGAAATATACAGTTCTACGATGTAAAACCGGACGCCACTTTATTTGAAAGGGTTGATGAGTTGATTTGTTCTCTATCTCGCGCTGGACATTCAATGCCTCCGAGCGCATTCGAACTCTGGAATAAGCTAATAAATAAGGAGCAACTGACAAAATATAGTCCCATTAAGAACAAGAAGCAGACAAAATCTCCGAAGATTATTCTGACAATGACGACTTGTAAGCGTTTCGACCTATTTCAACAGACTGTTAATTCAATTACGAACACATGGACTGACATTGATATGATTGACTATTGGTTTTGCGTGGATGATAATTCATCTCCGGAAGACCGCAACCAGATGAAGCGGAAGTATAATTGGATTGATTATTATATGAAGGGGCCGGAGGAGAAGGGCCATCGCCAGAGTATGAATATTATTTGGGATAAGTTGAATGAACTCCGTCCGACCTATTGGATTCATATGGAGGATGATTTCCGATTTCACTGTCGGATGGATTACATCAAGACCGGAATCAAATATTTGGAAGATAATATCAAGCAGGTCTTGTTCAACCGGAATTACGGGGAGCAAATAAAGGACTATTCCATTTCTGGACACGCCCCATTTGGCGCAACACAGGAAATTGTTTTACACGACCACAAGAGCGGGTCATTCAACTATCCGAACTGTCATTATTGGACCGATTACAGTTTCCGGCCGTCGATTATAAAGGTCGATGCGATTCTTGAACTCGGCAATTATGATTCCGCGAATCAGTTTTTCGAGAAAGATTACGCCGACCGTTGGTATGGAGCGGGGTTCCGTTCCGCTTTTTTCAACAGGATAACTTGCGAACACATCGGAAAACTCACATCGGACCGAACAGGAGCGAATGCTTACACGATGAATAATGAGAGCCAGTTTGTGAAGACCGATTTAAAAGAAGTGGGTCGCGAAAATAAAATAAAAGTAGTCAATCTTCTAAGGCGAACTGACCGACGGGATAATGTGATTCAGAAATTTAAGGAAGCGAATATAACAAATTATGAATTTATTGAAGCAGTTGATGGTAAAACATTAGCGACAACGCCAGAAATAAGAAGACTATTTACTGGGAATGATTTTGGAAATCGGAGAGGGGTTATCGGATGTGCGTTGAGTCATTATAATTTATGGAAACAGTTAATTAGTGATACAGTTGAATATTATATAATAATGGAAGATGATTTCGAGTTGTGTCAAAATTTTCAGGAGAAAATGAATAAGATTAAATTCGAAGACTATGAATTAATATTTTTTGGATATCATATGTTTGAGAATGAAAGGAATAAAGTAAAGCATATATATAATATCGAATCTGAACATACGGCAATTGAGAAATTAGATAAGAATCTATATATTGGGGCGACACATTGTTATTCAATAAATAAGAAGGGGGCTATAAAAATATTAGAATATATTGCTATGAATGGGATAAAACATGGTATAGATTATCTTATGAAGATATCAAACGCAGATTGTTATGAATCGCGTCCCCATTTAGCTTTTGCTGAATGGAATGAAAATGGAAAAAACATTGATACAGATATTCAGAATAATAATGATTCAATGAATTTAAATGAGGATATAAGTCAATATTTTGATTTTGTTCCAAATAGGGACCAGATTGGAAATGATTTATACTATAGTCGGAAATCATTAGATGAAATGATGGAGATAGCATATAATGATAAGAATTGCGCAGGTTTTAATACACTCGGATTTTTCAAGAATAATATAGAACATGATAAATTAACAGCATCTCCATATTTCTCATCAAAAGATGGAATATATATTAAGCGGTCTTTTGAGAAACATACAATTGAAAAAATATATGAACAGGACCCAAATATATTGAATGATGTGTTTATTGAAAGTGGGGCATTTGTTGGAGGTGGTATTGAGGCCGCACTAAGATTAGGGTTTAAAGAGATTCACAGTATCGAATTAGCAGAAAAGTATTATAATATATGCCGTCAGAAATTTAAAAATTATCCGAATGTTCATGTTCATCACGGAGATTCCGGTGTTTTACTTCCGAAAATATTGGAGAAAATAGACTGCGGTGTAACATTTTGGTTAGATGGTCATTATTCCAGTTTAGATACGGCTTGTGCGAATGATTATGTATCACCAATTCAATTGGAATTGGATGCTATAAAGAAATATAATAATAAGGACCATGTCGTGATGATAGATGATATGAAAGATTTTACGGTTGAGAGTATTGTATGGAATAACAATAATAATAAGAAATGCGGTTATATAACAAAAGAGGATTTAGAGGTCCGATTTAGCGAGATATTTGAAAAATATAGACTATATTATACTGGTCCTGCGTGTGTATGTTATAATAATGAAAATGAAAGATTCAAAACGGCAACGCTGAGAAATATATTTTTATATTGGGTTGGGCATGAGTATAAATTGATTAAGATATTGCGGAGAATAATGGAGCTGAATTCAACGAAGGGCGGGGGCTATAATTTGGTATTGATTAATGAAAAGAATATATATGATTATATCGATGTTCCTCATTATTTTAGAAAATTACAACCTGCTCATCAGGCGGATTATCTTCGAGTGAATGTATTATGTGATTTTGGTGGTATTTGGTTGGATAGTGATACAATTCTTATGGACAGCTTAGATACATTGTTCGACATATTCGAAAAAAAAGATGGATTTTTTATTAGACAGAATAATAAAACAATATGGAATGGGATTTTTGGAACGAAACCAAATACAGCGTTAATGAAATCATGGAAAGAAGATATTAAAAATATTCTTAATTCGAAAAAAGATAATATTGAATGGGAAGAGATAGGGAATAAATATTTACAGAATAAATATGAGACGACTGAATATTTTAATAATTATGAGATATTTAATGGATTAGATACAGTTTATCCAGTGAATTGGAATAATTGTTATATGGAATTTTTGGATAAACCATACGATAATTATAAAACGATAATAAGAGAATATCAGCCATTTGTTGTGTTAGTCAATTCCGTTTATAAAGCGTATGAATCAATGTCAGAATTGAACACTCCATTACATTATTTCATAGATAAAGCATTTAAAAATATGACTCATCTAATTGATTATAAATTTGTTGAAATCGGAACAAGTAATTTCGATACACTTATTGAAACGGCAAATGATGATGATTATGGTTTAACAGTTGAGCCATTATCAGTATATTTGAATGAGTTACCAAATAAAAAAAATGTAAAAAAAGTAAATATGGCAGTCTCCGATATTCCTAAAACGAAAAATATAAATATGTATTATATACCAGAAAATATAATAAAGGAAAATAATCTACCAGAATGGTTCAAAGGTTGTAATACAATCAGTGATTATCATCCATTACATAAAAAACACAATGTAGAAAAATTTGTTAATGTTGAATCAGTTGAATTAATATCTGTTAGCCGATTATTTTATTCAAATAATGTCAGAGGTCTGAAATATATGAAGATTGATACTGAGGGTCATGACTGTATTATTTTAAAGGGATTATATGAATATTTACGATATCTTCCAGATAATTTTCATCCAAGAGAAATAAAATTTGAATCAAATGAGCATACAAATCCAGAAAATATAGATAAAATAATAAGTTTGTATGAATCATTCGATTATTATCTGGTCAGTCGAGATTATGATACAGTCTTAAAAAAAGTAAAAAAAATAAAATTGTTATGCAATTGGGGGGATTCAGAAAGTGTATGTGCGCAATGGAATGGATATAATACAGAAAAAGGGATACGATTTACTTCAAAAAATCCGGACTATTATGTAATAGTAAATCATCCAATTAATAATGAATATTATGAGGCCGATAAAACAATCGTTTTTCAGATGGAACCGTGGGTTTATGATGAAAGTAAAAATTGGGGTGTTAAAACATGGGGGGAATGGGCGCGACCAGATGAATCAAAATTTTTAAGAGTTTATAAAGAAAAAAATTTATTTGTTAATTCATTCAACGGAGAAAATATTAAACAGAATAAAATAAATAGGATTGTTTCAATATGTAGTAGTAAAAATCAAGATACTGGACATATTTTGAGGAATAATTTTATAAGAAGATTGGAAGCGGAAATAAACATTATTGATGTATTCGGTAGAGATAACTATCATAATTTTTCTTCTTATGTTGGTCAGTTAGAAGATGATAAAACATTTAACGGATATTCTAAATATAAATACGCATTTACTGCGGAAAATAATGCAGAGGATAATTATGCGACGGAGAAAATATATGAGCCAATTATGTGTGAATGTTTATGCTTTTATTGGGGATGTCCTAACTTAGAAGAATTTTTAAATCCGATGGCTTTTGTAAGACTTGATTTGAATGATGTTGAAGGAAGTCTTGCAATTGTGAAAAAAGCAATCGAAGAAGATTGGTGGTCAAAGAGAATTGATGTAATAAGAAAAGAAAAAGAAAGAATAATGAAGGAATTGAATTTTTTTACACATTTGCACATTTAAAACATCGTTTTTTATTCTGTGGAAAAATGGTTTAAAAGATTCATCACTTATATATTATAAGTGATGAAAAAGAAAAAAAAGGAGAAAGATAAGGATAAAAAGAGAAAATCATTTTTTTCTCAAAAAGAAAAAGGTCCTATTATTACAATTAAAACTTCATTAAAATCAATACTTAAAGATTATAAATCAAATTATTCAATAATAAATAAATTAGTTATTGATTGTAATGATATTGTAATTCGAACATATCAATTTATCAGACTATATTTATTGTGATGTTGCGATTCTTAATGCGAATTCAGTTGGTCCTTGGTTATAGTATGCGTCCGATACAATATCGAGCTGATTTGATAAAGTCTGTCCGCTCGTATTGCTAACAACTAATTGGCTTGAAGACGCATTGTAAGTAGTTGACAGACCATATCCAATTGAAAAAAGGCTTGTACTCGTTGCTACTCCATACCATGTTATTCCATCAAAAGATGTTGCAATATCATTTGTTGTTCCTTCTCCAACTGCTATCCAACGTTTCCCATCCCAACAAACATCATTTCCACCAGTATTAAAAATGCTTGCGCTTGTAGAAATACTCGTCCATGAAATTCCATCAGTTGAATGAGCAATCGGGGGGCCTCCAACACCAACTGCTACCCAACGCTCATTATTCCAAGAAATCGCATTACCAGTAGAAGTAAAAATAGTTACTCCAATTCCTGTCCATGTTAGACCATCATTTGAATAAGCAATTGTATTCGCTCCGGCCCCACCAGCAACAAATCGTCTTCCATTATAAGCAATCGCATATCCGTTTGTAGTAAAAAATGTTGTTCCTGTTCCAAGCCCTGTCCATGATATTCCATTTGAGGAATGGGCGATAGTATTTGTTCCGGTTCCAACTGCTACCCACCGTGTTCCATTCCAAGAAACGCTTTCTCCTTGTGTAGTAAAAATAGTTGCTCCAATACCTGTCCAATTAATTCCATTATAAGAATAAGCAATTGTATTTGTTCCAGAACCAACCGCAATCCACATATTTCCATTCCAAGATATACCATCTCCGGTTGCGCTAAAAATAGTTATTCCAAGACCAGTCCATGTAAGACCATCATATGAATAAGCAAGTGTATTTGTTCCATTTCCAACTGCAACATACATTGAACCATTCCAAATACAACCGTTACCTCTTGATGAAAAAATATTGGTCCCCAATCCATTCCATAGAATTCCATCAGTTGTATAAGCAAGTGTATTTATTCCTTGTCCGAGTCCGATTGTTGGTTGTTGGATATACACTGTTGCGGGGAAATTATAGTTTGATGTAATACCAATGCAATTTATACCAAAAACTGAAAGACCTAATCCAATCCAATTAATTCCATTATATGAATAAGCAATTGAATTTGTTCCAGCTCCGGTTGAAATCCACATTGTTCCATTCCAATATGAACTCCATGCACCTAAACTAAAAATACTTGTGCTTGTTGATATTCCTACCCAATTAATACCATTATTTGAATAAGCAATTGAATTCGTGCCTTGTCCAACTGCAACCCATAATATTCCATTCCAATCAAGTCCTTTACCACCAGTTGTAAAAATAGTTGTTCCTAATCCAGTCCAATTTATACCATTATAAGAATAAGCAATTGTATTTGTTCCTTGACCAACAGCCACCCACATTATTCCATTCCATTTAATTACATATCCAATTGATGAAAATATTGTTGTTCCTAATCCAGTCCAGCTGATTCCATCATAGGAATATGCTAATGTATTTGTTGTTCCTGAACCAGTAGAAACCCACATATTTCCATTCCAATCAAAATGACCTCCTCTAGATGTAAAAGTTGTATTTCCTAATCCAGTCCATATTATTCCATTATAAGAATATGCTAATGTATTTGTTCCTGTTCCACCAATAACCCATATCGTGCCATTCCATGCGATTCCTTCAAAACTGTCTGAAAATATATTTGTTCCTAATCCAGTCCAATCTATACCATTATATGAATATGCGATTGAATTTGTTCCAGAACCAGTCGCAATCCAAATATTTCCATTATAAGCAACATAACTTCCATATGATGAAAATATATTTGTGCTCGTGGATATACCAACCCAATTAATTCCATCATAAGAATATCCAATTTTAAAACTACCATCACCAAGTACTATATTTAATTGCCTTGGGAATGTAAGTGTGTTCGGGCGAGCGTTATTGAACGCAACTCCATCAGCTCTTCCCGTAAATATTGTAGTTCCTAATCCAATCCAATTTATTCCATCATATGAGTAAGCAAGAGTATTTGTTCCTTGTCCAACAGCAACCCACATAGTTCCATTCCAAGAAATATCATATCCAGTAATTGAAAAAATAATAGTTCCTAATCCAGTCCAGTTAATTCCATTACTTGAATAAGCGATTCTATTTGTTGTTCCTTGTCCAACAGCAACCCAATATGTGCCATTCCAATTAATACCCCTTCCAAATGTATTAAAAATAGTAGCACCAATACCAGTCCAATTAATTCCATTATATGAATACGCAATTGTATTTGTTCCTTCTCCACAAGCAACCCACATTATTCCATTCCAAGCAACTCTATATCCAGAAGTTGAAAAAATAGTAACTCCAATTCCAGTCCAATTAATTCCATTATATGAATAAGCAATTGTATTTGTTCCTTGTCCAATAGCAACCCACATAGTTCCATTCCAAGAAATTCCGTAACCATAAGTAGTAAAAATCGTAGTTCCTAATCCAGTCCAATTAATTCCATTATATGAATATGCGATTGTATTTGTTCCTGAACCAACAGCAACCCACATAGTTCCATTCCAAGCTATTCCATATCCAGCGTTTGAAATAATCGTAGTTCCTAATCCAATCCAGTTAATTCCATTATACGAATAAGTAATTGTATTTGTTATTTGACCAACAGCAATCCATATAGTTCCATTCCAATCAATCCCAAAACCAGTTGTAAAAATAGTATTTCCGAGTCCTGTCCATGTAATTCCATTGTCAGAATAAGCAATTGCATTTATTCCTTCTCCAACAGCAACCCATCTATTTGGGACGCTATTACCAAATGTATAAACTTGTGGAGAATTTAGGATACTATCTAATTGCGCAATTATATTTGATGAACTTATACGCGTTGATGTATTATAAATTACTGGGGTTAATTGCTGTGTAAGAGTTGAATATGTTTGTGAAATATTTGTTACTTGTTGCGATATTCCAGTTGGACCAGTTATTCCTATTTGTCCAGTTGGACCAGTATTTCCTGCTTGACCGGTTATTCCAGTGGGTCCAGTGGGTCCAGTGGGTCCAGTAGGTCCAGTTGGGCCCGTAGGTCCAGTTGCGCCAGTAGAACCGGTTGGTCCAGTGGGTCCCGTAGGTCCCGTAGGTCCAGTCGGTCCAGTGGGTCCAGTAGGTCCAGTAGGCCCAGTGGGTCCAGTGGGTCCAGTTGGTCCCGTTGGGCCCGTAGGACCAGTTGTGCCAGTAGTACCTGTTGGCCCAGTTAGCCCCGTTGGTCCAGTTAGCCCCATTGGTCCAGTTGGTCCGGTTTGTCCATCTGGACCTGTTTGACCAGTTGGCCCTGTGGAACCGGTTGGCCCTGTAGGTCCAGTAGGTCCGGTTGGTCCGGTTGGTCCGGTTGCGCCTGTGGGTCCAGTTGAGCCAGTGGGTCCGGTAGGTCCAGTGGGTCCAGTTTCTCCAAATAATGGTCCAGTTATTCCACGAAATCCGGCTGGTCCAGTAGGTCCAGTTGGACCAGTTGTTCCACTCGGTCCAATTATTCCGGTAGTTCCAGAAATACCAGTTCGTCCAGTATTACCAGTTTCTCCTGTATTACCAAATTGTCCAAAATATCCGGTTGGTCCAGTTGGCCCAGTTGGTCCGGTAGTGCCAGTTGGTCCAGTTGCGCCAGTTGTTCCGGTTGGCCCAGTTGCGCCGGTTGGCCCAGTGGATCCAGTTGTTCCAGTTGGTCCGGTTGTTCCCGTAGGTCCAGTTGTTCCTGTTGGTCCGGTTGAACCAGTATGTCCAGTCGGTCCGGTTGGCCCACTTGCGCCAGTAGGTCCAGTAGGTCCAGTGGGTCCAGTGGGTCCAGTAGGTCCACTTGGTCCAGTGGGTCCAGTAGGTCCGGTTGCGCCAGTAGGTCCGGTTGCGCCGGTTGTGCCGGTAGGTCCAGTTGCGCCAGTTGAGCCAGTGGGTCCAGATGCGCCGGTTGGTCCAGTTGCGCCGGTTGGTCCAGTTGCGCCAGTTGGCCCAGTAGGTCCAGTGGGTCCAGTTGGTCCAGTAGGTCCGGTTGGTCCGGTTGGTCCGGTTGTTCCAGTGGGTCCCGTGGGTCCGGTAGTACCAGTAAAACCAGTTGCGCCAGTTGGCCCAGTCGCTCCGGTAGGTCCAGTTGCACCAGTTGGTCCAGTGGGTCCAGTTGGCCCAGTTGCGCCGGTTGGTCCAGTGGGCCCAGTTGCGCCAGTTGTGCCCGTAGGTCCAGTCGTTCCTGTGGGTCCGGTGGGTCCGGTGGGTCCAGTTGTTCCAGTAGGACCAGTTGCGCCGGTGGGTCCGGTGGGTCCAGTTGTTCCAGTTGCGCCAGTTGCGCCGGTGGGTCCAGTTGTGCCGGTAGGTCCAGTTGCGCCAGTTGAGCCAGTTGTTCCAGTTGGGCCAGTAAGTCCAGTCGCACCAGTTGAGCCAGTGGGTCCAGTTGGCCCAGTGGGTCCGGTGGGTCCGGTAGGTCCAGTGGGTCCAGTGGGTCCGGTGGGTCCAGTAGGTCCAGTTTGTCCAGTTGGCCCAGTTGGCCCAGTGGGTCCGGTTGGTCCAGTTGGTCCGGTGGGTCCGGTTGGTCCGGTTGGTCCGGTTGGTCCGGTTGGTCCGGTGGGTCCGGTGGGTCCAGTCGTTCCGGTTGCGCCGGTGGGTCCGGTGGGTCCAGTTGCGCCGGTGGGTCCGGTGGGTCCAGTTGCGCCAGTAGCGCCAGTAGATCCAGTTATTCCGGTGGGTCCGGTAGGTCCAGTGGGTCCGGTGGGTCCAGTTGTTCCAGTTGTTCCGGTGGGTCCAGTGGGTCCAGTTGAGCCAGTTGGCCCAGTGGGTCCGGTGGGTCCGGTTGGCCCAGTTGCGCCAGTTGCACCGGTGGGTCCGGTGGGTCCAGTTGGTCCGGTTGTTCCAGTGTTTCCAGTTGCGCCAGTTGAGCCGGTAGGTCCGGTTGTACCAGTTGCGCCAGTCGGTCCGGTTGCACCAGTTGGTCCGGTTGGCCCCGTAGGTCCGGTGGGTCCGGTGGGTCCAGTTGGCCCAGTTGGTCCAGTTTGACCAGTTGGCCCTGTGGGTCCAGTTATTCCAATTGCTCCGGTAGGTCCGGTTGGACCAGTTATTCCCGTAGGTCCAGTTATTCCCGTAGGTCCAGTTGTTCCGGTCGCGCCAGTTGCACCGCTTGTTCCGGTTATTCCTGTTATTCCGGTAGGTCCGGTAGATCCGGTTGGCCCAGTAGGCCCAGTTGCGCCGGTGGGTCCGGTGGGTCCAGTTGCGCCGGTTGGCCCCGTAGGTCCGGTAGGTCCAGTTGCGCCGGTTGTTCCGGTGGGTCCGGTTGGCCCAGTTGCACCGGTAGTTCCCGTAGGTCCAGTGGGTCCAGTCGCTCCGGTTGCGCCAGTTGCGCCAGTGTTTCCAGTTGGTCCGGTTGCGCCGGTCGAGCCAGTTGTTCCAGTAGCCCCAGTTGCGCCGGTGGGTCCGGTGGGTCCAGTTGCGCCGGTTGGCCCCGTAGGTCCGGTAGGTCCAGTTGCGCCGGTTGTTCCGCTATGTCCAGTTGCGCCGGTTGTTCCGGTCGCGCCAGTGGGTCCAGTTGCGCCAGTAGGTCCGGTAAGTCCGGTGGGTCCAGTTGGCCCCGTTGGCCCCGTAGGTCCAGTGGGACCAGTATTTCCTTGAAGACCAGTGGTCCCATCTAAATTAACATACCATATACTTGCACTAATTGTTCCAGTAATATTTGTTATATATATTCTTAAACTTCCAGTAATCGGATTATAAGTGTCTATTTTTCCTTCAAGAGAGTTGAATATATTATGACTAAAAATAATATTTTGTCCAGCAGTATATGATAGTTGTGTTCCAACTGTATATACTCTATAATTTCCAACAGATAGCGATGCCAAATTTATTGTATCAGTCGAAGTTGTTTTATATAAATCTCCTTTTTTTCCAGTTGGTCCAGCTTGTCCAGTTGAGCCAGTTATTCCAGTAGGTCCAGTTCCTCCGCGACCGCCAGTAATTCCAGTATCTCCACGTGGTCCAGTATGCCCTCGAATACCGGTAATTCCAGTAGGTCCAGTCTTTCCGGTAGGTCCCGTAATTCCGGTGGGTCCAGTTGGTCCAGTTGGCCCAGTTTTTCCAGTTGGCCCGATTCTTCCGCTTAAACCATCAGGTCCAGTCGCTCCGAGTGGCCCAGTAGGTCCAGTTTCTCCTGTTGGTCCCTGATTTCCAAGTGGTCCAGTATGACCAGTATGTCCAGTTGCGCCAGTTTGCCCAGTATTTCCTCTCAGACCAGTTGGTCCTTGTTGTCCAGTTAATCCAATACCAGTCGGTCCAGTCGATCCTTGTTGTCCAGTATGTCCTCGTTTTCCAGTATGCCCAATTTGTCCGGTTGCGCCGGTGGTCCCAGTTGCGCCGGTTGGTCCGGTAGGTCCGATATGTCCGGTGGGACCAATTATTCCTAAACCAGTTGCGCCGGTTGCGCCGGTGGGTCCAGTCGCTCCGGTTGCGCCGGTTGCGCCGGTTGGTCCAGTCGAACCAGTTGGACCAGTCGAACCAGTTGGACCACTATTTCCTCGATATCCTCGCGAACCTTGTCTACCCGTATATCCAATTGGTCCAATTGGTCCAGTTTTTCCAGTATGTCCAATAGGTCCGGTCATTCCAGAACCAGTAAGTCCAGTTGGGCCCCTCTTTCCGGTATGACCACTATATATACCAGTTGCGCCAGTATGTCCAGTTTCTCCTGTCGGTCCAGTTGGACCTTTTCTTCCAGATTGTCCAAGTGGTCCAGATGGCCCAGTTGTTCCAGTTTTTCCGGTTGCTCCCGTTGAGCCAGTTGGTCCAGTTGGACCACTTGGACCAGACCCCGTAGGTCCAGTTGTTCCAGTTGGACCTATTTGACCAGTTGGACCAGTTGGACCAATACCACTCGGTCCAGTTGGACCTAATTTTCCAATAATTCCGGTGGGTCCAGTAGGTCCAGTCGCTCCAAGACCCCTTGGTCCAGTTCGTCCAGTATTTCCAAACTCTCCAGTTATTCCTTGAAAACCAACTCCTCCTTTTCTTCCAGTAGGTCCAGTGGGTCCAGTTGGACCAGTATCTCCTCTTAAACCAGTCCTACCAATTGGTCCGAATCCAGTCGCACCGGTTTCTCCATTAGGTCCAGTTTCTCCATTTGGCCCAAATATAGTTTGACCAGTTGGACCCCTCTTACCAGTAGGACCAACTCTTCCATTTGGGCCAGTTTTCCCAATTGGCCCAATCAATCCTGTGCTCCCTTTTGGTCCAACTCTGCCACGAATACCAGTATTTCCAGCAGAACCAGTTGGACCGAATCTTCCGGTAAGACCAGTACTTCCTCTTGGTCCAGTATGACCAGTTATTCCTTGCGGGCCAGTATGTCCTTGTGCGCCAGTTTCTCCAACTTTTCCATTTTTTCCAGCGGGACCATTTGGTCCAGTTGCTCCTCCTGCATCTCCTTGTGGGCCTTCTGGTCCAGTTCTTCCTTTTTGTCCGGTTGCTCCTTTTTGTCCAGTTGGTCCAGTATTTCCAAGGTATCCAACAAGTTCATTGATGGCGCGCGTTCCTGCGTGTTGTGGAAGAATGGAAAATGGGGATACGCTACAACCTTCTGGTCCAGTTGGTCCAATTAATCCATTATTTCCAGTTGGTCCTCTTAATCCAGTTGGTCCGGTCGGTCCAATTATACCAATTTCTTTATTATTTATATTTTTTTTACTCATTTATATAATCAATTCAGAAAAAAATGATTCATTTTTTTCGATTAAAATAAAATTATAAATTACTCGATGTAATTGAAACAGTCAGTTCAATTGGACCCTGATTATAGTATGAATCAGCTACTATTTCTAAACGGTTCGATAAAGTCTGTCCGTTCGTATTACTAACAACTAATTGGCTCGATGATGCGTTGTAATTTGTAGAAACTCCGAATCCAGCACTTGTAAAAAGACTTGTACTTGTTGCGACTCCATACCATGTTATTCCATCGTAAGATGTCGCTACTGTATTTAATCCAGATCCAACGGCTATCCAACGTTTTCCATCCCATGATACATCATTTCCATTAGTAAAAATACTTGTGCTTGTTGAAACTACTGTCCATGTTATTCCATCGGTTGAATAAGCTATTGGAGGACCTCCAAAACCGACTGCTACCCATCGCTCATTATTCCAAGCAATTCCATTACCATATGTGGTAAAAATTGTAGATCCTAATCCAATCCATGTTGTACCATTATCTGAATAAGCGATTGTATTTGTTCCAAATCCAACAGCAACAAATCGTCTTCCATTATAACTAATTTCATATCCTTGTGATGAAAAAATAGTTGAACCTAATCCAGTCCAAGAAATTCCATTTGATGAATATGCAAGTGTATTTGTTCCATAACCCACAGCTACCCATATAGTTCCATTCCAAGTAATTCCATATCCACCAATACTAAAAATTGTTTCTTCGATACCGGTCCAATTAAGACCATTTGTTGAATAAGCAATTTTATTTGTTCCACCTCCAACCGCGATCCACATTGTCCCATTCCATGAGATTCCGAATCCAAATGAAGTAAAAATAGTTGTTCCAAATCCAGTCCATGTCAAACCATCATATGAATATGCGAGCGTATTTGTTCCTTGACCAACTGCTACATACATAGTTCCATTCCAAGCACAATCATATCCAGCAGTAGAAAAAATATTCGTCCCTAATCCAGTCCATAATATTCCATCAGTCGTATAAGCCAGCGTATTTGTTCCTGCTGCAAGTCCGATTGTTGGTTGTTGGATATACACTGTTGCGGGGGAGTTGAAGTTTGATGCGACTCCATATCCAGTTGTTGTAATTGTAGTTGAACCTAATCCAATCCAGTTGATTCCATTTGATGAATATGCAATTGTATTCGTTCCATCTCCAACAGCAATCCAATATGTTCCATTCCAAGTAATATCATTTCCATTTGATGTTATAATTGTTTGGACTATACTTGTCCAGTTGATTCCATTATATGAATATGCAATTGTATTTGTTCCGGACCCGACCGCAACCCATATATTTTCATTCCAAGCAATATTATTTCCGGATGATGTAAAAATGGTTGTTCCTAAACCAACCCAAGAAGTTCCATTATAAGAATAAGCAATTGTATTTGTTCCAGACCCAACAGCAACCCACATACTTCCATTCCAAGCAATTCCATATCCACCAATACTAAAAATACTTGTACTTGTTGAAATATTTATCCAAGTCATTCCATTGCTTGAATACGCAATTGAATTTGAACTTTGACCAACTGCAACCCACATACTTCCATTCCAACATACATCTTTATAGTAATCACTCGTGTAATTTAATGATATTGGAAGCCTGTTTCCTGATATTTGCCTTACTTCAAAAAATCGAATAGGTGATAATGTTGACCAAACAATAAGAATATTTTGACCTGATAACATTGAGCGAATTGACCATTCGCTTACATCAACAATATTATTCTGTACAGTAAGAGGCCCATTAAAAGCTGTATCATAAACTTGTGCTCCATTAATATATATTTTAATAGCAATATAACCACCATTATTTTGTGCTCCTGATGCGTTAATTGTTAATCCAGTTATTGTTAAATTTGATGGAGCAGTAAATGTAACATCTGTTTTATCAAATATAGTTATAATTGGTTCAGAACCAGTGTAATTTGTAAAATTTGTAACTGATTGACTTGATTGACTTTCAGTCCATATTATACCATTTGGTGAATATGAAATTGTATTTGTTCCTTGGCCAACTGCGACCCAATATGTTCCATTCCAAGCAATTCCATATCCAATATTTGAAATACTATTTGTTCCAAGCCCTGTCCAACTAATTCCATTAGTTGAATAAGCAATCGTATTTGTTCCAGTTCCAACTGCAACCCACATCGTTCCATTCCAAGAAATATTATTTCCATACACGCTAAAAAAATTACTGCTTGTTCCTAATCCAGTCCATGTTAAACCATTATCATATGAGTAAGCAATTGCATTTGTTCCTAATCCAGCTGCGATTGTCATTCGTCGCGGAAATGTAAGTGTATTCGGGCGCCGATTATTATATTTTCCATAATATCCATATCCAACTATATTAAATGAATTGGTAACACCAGTCCAATTAATTCCATCATATGAATACGCGAGTGTGTTTGGACTTCCAAAACTTACACCTACACCAAATGCGACCCACATAGTTCCATTCCAAGAAACATCATTACAAGTTCCCATAATTTGAAAACTTGTAGATATTCCAGTCCAATTAATTCCATTATATGAATATGCGAATGAATTTGATGAATTATTAGAACCAACCGCAACCCATAATTTTCCATTCCAAGCAACTCCTAATACAGCGCTTGAAAAAAGAGTTGCTCCAATTCCGGTCCAGTTAATTCCATTATATGAATAAGCGAGTGTATTTGCTCCTAATCCACCAGCAACCCACATATTTCCATTCCAAGCAACATTACTTCCATACTGATTAAAAATAGTAGCTCCAATACCGGTCCAATTAATTCCATTATATGAATAAGCAATTGTATTTGTTAAATCTCCAACCGCAACCCACATATTTCCATTCCAATTAATTCCATATGTACCACTACTAAATACTGTTGTTCCCAATCCAATCCAATTAATTCCATTATATGAATAAGCTAATGTATTTGTTGTTCCTTGACCACCAGCAACCCACATTGTTCCATTCCAAGCAATTGAAAATCCACGCGAAGTAAAAAAAATTGTGCTTGTTCCAAGACCAGTCCAATTAATTCCATTATATGAATAAGCAATCGCATTTGTTCCGTCTCCAACAGCTACCCACATAGTCCCATTCCATTCAATTCCATATAATAATCCAGTAAAAATAGTTGTTCCTAATCCTACCCAATTCAACCCATTATCAGAATAAATAATTGAGTTATATAAATTTCCGCCTCCGATCCATTCATTCTGGATACTATTACCAAATGTATAAACCTGTTCAGAATTTACGCTACTATTTAAACGTGCTACGATATTTGATGAACTGACTTTTTTATTTGTTGTATAAACAACTGCGCTTTTTTGTAAAGTTGTAGTCGAGTATGATTGTGAAATATTTGATGATTGTAAAGAAGATGATGAAAAACTAAAACCGGTCGGTCCTATTACACCGGTCGGTCCAGTATTGCCGACTCTTCCAGTAGGTCCAGTAGTTCCAGTAGTTCCAGTAGGTCCAGTAGTTCCAGTAGGTCCAGTAGGTCCAGTTGCGCCAGTATTTCCTTGAATACCAGTGGGTCCACTCATTCCAGTTGGGCCAGTATTTCCATTATTTCCAAAAATTCCAGTTATTCCAGTTGGTCCAGTTTGCCCATTAAGTCCAGAAGTTCCGGTTGGTCCGGTTAGTCCAGTATGACCTTGATTTCCAGAGCTTCCAGTTGGTCCAGTTATTCCGGTTGGTCCAGTTATACCAGTTGCGCCTGTTGGTCCAGTTGCTCCTGTTGGTCCAGTTATACCATTTGAACCGATGGGACCAATTGGACCAAAATAACCGGTAGAACCGGTTATTCCTGTTTCTCCTGTATGCCCAATGGTACCATAAATACCAGTAGGTCCAGTTGGACCTTGTGAACCAGTATGTCCAATTGGTCCAGTTGGACCACTTGATCCAGTTGGACCACTTGATCCAGTGGGTCCAGTTTCCCCTGTTGGCCCAGTAGAACCAGTGGATCCAGTCGGCCCAGTCGGTCCAGTTGGACCAATTTGTCCAGTGGGTCCAGTATTTCCGTTATTTCCAGCTGGACCACTCATTCCAGTAGGTCCAGTATTTCCGTTATTTCCAGCTGGACCACTCATTCCAGTAGGTCCGGTATTTCCGTTATTTCCAGCGGGTCCACTTATTCCAGTGGGTCCAGTATTCCCAGCATTTCCAGCAGGTCCAGTTGATCCAGTAGGTCCAGTATTTCCGTTATTTCCGGCGGGTCCACTCATTCCAGTGGGTCCAGTATTCCCATCATTTCCGGCGGGTCCACTCATTCCAGTTGGTCCAGTATTTCCATTATTTCCAGCGAGTCCACTCATTCCGGTTGGTCCAGTATTTCCGTTATTTCCAGCAGGTCCACTCATTCCAGTGGGTCCAGTATGCCCATCATTTCCTGCGGGTCCACTCATTCCAGTGGGTCCAGTATGTCCATCATTTCCAGCGGGTCCAGTTGGTCCAGTTGGTCCAGTATGTCCATTATTTCCTTGTGGACCAGTTGCGCCAGTTATTCCAGTGTGTCCGATATTTCCTTGTGGTCCAGTGGGTCCAGTTGGTCCCGAGTGCCCATCATTTCCTTGTGGTCCAGTGGGTCCGGTTGGTCCCGAGTGCCCATCATTTCCTTGTGGTCCAGTTGGTCCTGATGGCCCAGTATTTCCATTATTTCCAGCGGGACCAGTAATTCCAGTTGGTCCTGAGTGTCCATTATTTCCTTGTGGTCCAGTTGGTCCAGTTGGTCCCGAGTGCCCATCATTTCCTTGTGGACCAGTGGGTCCAGTTGGTCCCGAATGTCCATTATTTCCTTGTGGTCCAGTGGGTCCAGTGGGTCCTGAATGCCCATTATTTCCTTGTGGACCAGTGGGTCCAGTTGGTCCCGAATGTCCATTATTTCCTTGTGGTCCAGTGGGTCCGGTTGGTCCCGAGTGTCCATCATTTCCTTGTGGACCAGTTTGTCCAGTAGGTCCAGTATGTCCATTATTTCCAGCGGGACCAGTAATTCCTGTTGGTCCTGAATGTCCATTATTTCCAGCGGGACCAGTCATTCCAGTTGGTCCTGAATGCCCATCATTTCCTTGTGGACCAGTTTGTCCAGTAGGTCCTGAGTGTCCATTATTTCCTTGTGGACCAGTTGGTCCGGTTGGTCCAGTATTTCCGTTATTTCCAGCGGGACCAGTCATTCCAGTTGGTCCTGAATGTCCGTTATTTCCAGAGGGACCAGTCATTCCAGTTGGTCCTGAATGTCCATTATTTCCTTGTGGTCCAGTCATTCCAGTTGGTCCCGAGTGCCCATCATTTCCTTGTGGTCCAGTTAGTCCACTTAGTCCATTTTGACCAGTTATTCCCTGAATACCAAGAGGTCCTATTAGACCAGTTTCTCCATTACTTCCATTTGAACCAGTTGGCCCAGATGAACCAGTAGATCCAGTTGGACCAGTAGCTCCTGTTGGCCCACTTTGACCAATATATCCATAATTTCCAGTAGGACCCACATTTCCAGTAGCCCCATTATTTCCTTGTTGTCCAATATTTCCAGTTGATCCAGTGTTTCCAGTAGGACCAGTCGAACCCATTATTCCATTATATCCGGTATTTCCATGTGGTCCAGTTCTTCCTTGATTTCCAGCTATTCCAGTAGGTCCCATTATTCCAGTTATTCCAGTATTTCCTTGTGTCCCAGTATTTCCTCGATTACCTTGATTCCCTGTTGGTCCAATATTTCCTTGATTCCCTTGAATACCAGTTGCTCCTATTTGTCCAGTAGCCCCAGTATTTCCTTGTTGTCCAGTATTTCCTTGATTTCCTTGTTGTCCAGTATTTCCTTGATTTCCCAGTTGTCCAGTATTTCCTTGATTTCCATTTGGTCCATTTGAACCGGTATTTCCCTCTTGTCCAGTATTTCCATGTGGTCCAGTATTTCCTTGATTTCCCCGTTGTCCAGTATTTCCTTGATTTCCCCGATTTCCAGTTTGTCCAGTTGAACCAGTTAACCCAATAGGCCCAGTATTTCCAAATTGTCCAGTATCACCATCTAAATTTACATTCCATACATTTGACGTTATGTCTCCTTCAATAAATGTTATATAAACAGATATCTCACCAGTTATTGAATTATATGAAGCTACTTTTCCCTCAAAATAATCAATCGAACTATTCATAAAAATAATTGCTTGACCGACTGTATATGATAATCCAGTTGAAATTGTATATGTTTCATATGTTCCAATAGTAAGAGATAATAAATTTATTGTATTAGATGACGTTGTTTTATAAATGTCTCCAACTATACCAGTAGGACCAGTAGGACCTGTATTTCCTTGTGGTCCAGTTTTTCCAGTTGGACCATTCAATCCAGTTTTACCCGTATGACCTATTGGACCATTATAACCAACGATACCAGTTTTTCCAGTTGAACCAGTATTTCCCTTTATTCCAGTCGGTCCTATTCTTCCTGTTGGTCCTGTTTTCCCAGTTGGTCCAGTTGCACCAGTAGTTCCAGTTGCTCCGGTTGAACCAGTTGGACCAGTAGTCCCAGTAGGACCTGACGGACCAATATTTCCTTGAATACCAGTTGGACCCGTCGAACCGGTTGGACCAGTATAACCAGTTGGACCACCTCGTCCTCGAAGTCCAGTTTCCCCATTATTTCCAGTATCTCCATATCTATCTGGTCCAGTTGGTCCAGTAGCCCCATTAAATCCACGCGCTCCAGTTCTTCCAGTAATACCGCTTGGACCAATTATACCACGCAAACCAGTAGGACCACGCAATCCACTTGGGCCAGTCCCCCCAGTTATACCTTCTCCATTTGGTCCAGTTTTTCCAATAGGTCCGTGTGGTCCGAAATATCCAGTAGGTCCAATATTACCAGTCGAACCAGTCGCTCCCATTGGACCAACATTTCCAATATATCCTTCAAAACCAGTTATTCCAGTTGGTCCAGTTCTTCCAATCGCACCAGTTCTTCCTTGTTGTCCAGTATTTCCCTGTGGGCCAGTTGCCCCTAAATCGCTTGGTCCAGTATGTCCCTTTATACCAGTTCTACCATATTCTCCGGTTGGTCCGGTTTTTCCACGACTTCCAGTTGGCCCAGTATTTCCTTGTGGCCCAGTTCCACCAGTGGTCCCAGTTATTCCAGTTGCTCCTGTGGCGCCACTATTTCCTTGTGGTCCAGTTTCCCCAGTTATTCCAATTTTACCGGTTTTATTTGGACCAGTTGGCCCAGTATTTCCTTTAATACCTTGCTCACCAGTGGGTCCAAATCCAGTCGGACCAGATCGTCCAGTCCCTCCAATTCTTCCATTTGGTCCAGTATAACCAGTCGGTCCTCTTCCTTTTGGTCCAGTTTTTCCAGTATTTCCTTGTGGTCCCGTGTTTCCAGTTGCGCCAGTAATACCAGTCGGACCCATTATACCTTGATTTCCAGTTGGTCCAGTATGCCCTTGAAGACCATTCGCACCAGTATTTCCAAAACCATCAGCCCCAGTTGATCCTTGTGGTCCAGTTGGTCCTTCTGAACCAGTTATCCCTCTTCCTACAATTCCAATTCTTCCAGTATGACCACGAGCTCCAAAATATCCAGTTCTTCCAGTAGGTCCTCTCTGTCCGGTTGTTCCAGTTTCTCCTCTAATACCGGAGATACCAGTTGGTCCAATTGAACCAGTTGTGCCGGTAGGGCCAGTTGGACCACTGGCACCAGTTTCTCCCATTCTACCAGTATTTCCTTGAATACCATTTGGACCGCTTATTCCAGTACGTCCAATTCTTCCAGTTGAACCAGTCCTACCTATTTGACCAGTATTTCCTCCAAATATACCAGTTATACCTCGTCTTCCAGTATTTCCAAGTAATCCAGAATAACCTTCAAAACCAGTAGGTCCAGTATGTCCAGTTATACCAGTTGATTTACCACGAGGTCCTTGTGGTCCAGTTTTTCCAGTTGGACCAGTAGGTCCAGTTGTTCCTCTTAATCCAGTTGTTCCAGTTGGACCAATTTCTTTATTATTTATATAATTATTCATATATAATCAGTTCAGAAAAAAATGAAACGTTTTTTTCTAATAAAATAAAAATTACAAATTGTTCGATGTGATTGAAACAGTCAGTTCAGTTGGACCTTGGTTATAGTAAGAATCCGCAACTATTTCTAAACGGTTCGATAAAGTCTGTCCGCTTGTATTACTAACAACTAATTGGCTCGAAGATGCGTTGTAATTTGATGAAATACCATATCCGCCAACAGTAAAAAGATTTGTACTTGTTGCTACTCCATACCATGTTATTCCATCATAAGAAGTTGCTACTCTATTTAAAGGACCTTCCCCAACTGCTATCCAACGTTTTCCATCCCATGTTATATCATTTGTGCTCACAAATATACTTGTGCTTGTTGAAATACTTATCCATGATATTCCATCAAAAGAATATGCGATTGAATGCCCTCCAAAACCACCTGCTACCCACAACTCATTATTCCAAGCAACAGAAGTTGCCTGATTAGTAAAAAATATACTATTCACTCCAAGTCCAACCCATGTTATACCATTATCAGAATAAGCAATTGAGTTTATTCCAGCACCAACAGCTACAAAGCGTCTTCCATTATAAGCAACCATATATCCCCAGTCGCTAAAAATAGTTTGTCCCAATCCAGTCCAATTTATTCCATCGGGTGAATGAGCAATTGTGTTTGTGCCTCTACCTACTGCTACCCATCGAATTCCATTCCAAGAAACAGCTTTTCCAATAATACTAAAAATACTTGTGCTCGTAGATATTCCAGTCCAATTAATTCCATTTGATGAGTATGCAATTGTATTTATCTCCCATCCAAGTGCAACCCATAAATTTCCGTTCCAACCAATTCCAAACCCTTTAAGTGAAAAAATTGTGTTTCCAAGTCCAGTCCATGTTAATCCATCATATGAATACGCGAGTGTATTTGATGCTCCATCTCCACCAGCTACATACATTGAGCCATTCCAAGCACAATCCAATCCAGCTATTGAAAAAATATTATTTCCCAATCCACTCCATAAAATTCCATCGGTTGTATAAGCAAGCGCATTTATTCCTTGTCCAAGTGCGATTGTTGGTTGCTGAATGTATACCGTTGCGGGGGAGTTGAAGTTTGATGCGACTCCATATCCACCACTTCCAGAACCACCACTAAAAATGTTTGTACTTGTAGATATTCCAGTCCAATTAATTCCATTTAATGAATACGCAATTGTATTAGTTCCACCTCCAACCGCAACCCAATAAGTTCCATTCCATATAATATCACCTCCAAAATTTGAAAAAATTGTAGTTCCAATACCAGTCCAGTTTAATCCATTGTATGAGTAAGCAATTGTATTATTTCCTTGACCAACAACTACCCATATTGTTCCATTCCAAGAGATTCCATAACCAGTCATAATAATATTCCCTAATCCAGTCCAACTAATACCATTATAAGAATAAGCAAATGTATTTGTTCCATCTCCAACAGCAACCCATATAGTTCCATTCCAATCAACATTATATCCAATAGAAGAAAAAATTGTATCCCCAATACCTGTCCATGTTAAACCATTATATGAATAGGCAATTGAATTTGTTCCAGATCCAACAGCAACCCATATAGTTCCATTCCAACCGATTCCATTCACACCACTCGTAAAAATTGTGGTTCCTAATCCAGTCCAAATAATACCATTATATGAATAAGCTAATGTATTTGTTCCTTGACCACCAGCAACCCACATAGTTCCATTCCAATCAACATCATTTCCATCAGTTAAAAAAATATTTGTTCCTAATCCAGTCCAATTAATACCATCATATGAATAAGCTATTGTATTTGTTCCTCTACCTACAGCAACCCATATAGTTCCATTCCAAAAACAATCATTTCCCCAAGTAGTAAAAATTGTTGATCCAATACCAGTCCATGTCAATCCATCATCATATGAATACGCAATTGTGTTAGTTGATGTTCCAGTAGCAATTGTCATCCGTCGCGGAAATGTAAGTGTGTTCGGGCGTCTGTTGTTGAAAGCAAATGAATAAGCAGGATATAAAAAAACAGGATTTCCAAGTCCAGTCCAATCGATTCCATTATATGAGTATGCGATTGTATTTGTATCTCGTCCACCAGCAAGCCACATAGTTCCATTCCAATTGATTGATTCTCCAGAAATTGAAAATATGTTTGTGCTTGTAGATATAGAAGTCCAATTTAATCCATCATATGAATATGCCATTGTATTTGTTCCCTCCCCACATGAAACCCATATGTTTCCATTCCAATTGATTGATTGTCCATAAGTTGAAAATATATTTGTGCTTGATGATATTCCAATCCAGTTAATTCCATTATATGAATATGCGATTGTATTTGTTCCTTCTCCAACTGCGACCCACATATTTCCATTCCAAGAAACATCAGATGAACTTGTAAATATAGTTGTTCCTAATCCGATCCAATTAATTCCATTATATGAATACGCAATTGAATTAGTTCCCCATCCAACAGCAACCCACATTATTCCATTCCAAAAAACACCAAATCCTCTATTTGTAAAAATACTTATTCCTAATCCAGTCCAATTAATTCCATCATATGAATATGCGATTGAATTTGTCCCTCCTCCAACAGCTACCCACATATTTCCATTCCAATAAATTCCAAACGCAAAAGAAGAAAAAATAGATAATCCTAATCCTATCCAATTAATTCCATTATATGAATATGCGATTGAATTAGTTCCCCATCCAACTGCAACCCATATATTACCATTCCAATAAATATCTGAACCAAAATTTGTAAAAATACTTGTTCCTAATCCAATCCAATTAATTCCATTATCTGAATATGCAATTGAATTATTTATTTGTCCAACTGCGACCCATCTATTTGGAACACTATTACCAAATGTATAAACTTGTGGAAAATTTAGGCTACTATCCAATTGCGCGACAATATTTGATGAAGATATCCTACTACTTACTGGATAAATTATTGGAGTTTTTTGTAATGTTGTTATTGAATAATCTTGACTAAAATCTGCTAAATTATTTAATAAACCAGAACCAGTTGGTCCAATAACATTAATACCAGTAGAACCATTCTGACCATTTATTCCAGTAATACCAATTAATCCAATATTTCCTATAAGGCCAGTTGGACCACTCACACCAGTTGGACCACTTGTTCCATTTGGACCAGTAGGTCCGGTAGGTCCGGTAGGTCCAGTAGGCCCCGTTGGCCCAGTCGGCCCAGTAGGCCCAGTAGGTCCGGTGGGTCCGGTGGCTCCTGTTGGCCCTGTTTGACCAGTTGGCCCAGTAGGTCCCGTAGGCCCCGTAGGGCCGGTTGGTCCAGTAGGCCCAGTAGGTCCCGTAGGTCCCGTAGGTCCAGTTGGGCCTATTAGCCCAGTATTTCCAATCGGTCCAGTAGGTCCAGTTAGACCCGTAGGCCCAGTAGGTCCGGTTTGTCCATCTGTGCCAATTTGACCAGTTGGCCCTGTTTGCCCCGTTGGACCAGTAGGCCCAGTAGGTCCAGTTATTCCAGTAGGTCCAGTCTGACCTGTATGACCACGAAATCCATTTGGACCAATCGGTCCAGTCGAACCTGATATTCCTGTGGGTCCAGTTTGTCCAATTATCCCATTATTTCCAAAATTACCGGTTATTCCAGTAGAACCAGTTGGACCAGTAGCTCCTGTAAGACCAATTGGTCCAGTCGGACCAGATGGTCCAATAAATCCAGTTTCCCCATTATTTCCAGTATGTCCAGTTGAACCATTAATTCCAGTTGGCCCAGTAGGTCCAGTTGTCCCAGTAGGTCCCGTATGCCCAGTTGGCCCTGTTCCACCAGTAGGACCAGTAGATCCAGTTGGTCCAGTAGTTCCAGTCGTGCCGGTAGGTCCAGTAGTTCCAGTAGGACCAGTAGGTCCAGTGGGACCCGTTATTCCAGTCGGCCCAGTAGACCCAGTCGGACCAGTTGGCCCAGTTATTCCAGTTGGCCCAGTAGGTCCAGTAAGACCTGTTGGCCCCGTAGGTCCAGTAGGCCCAGTAGGCCCCGTAGGTCCCGTAGGACCAGTAGGCCCCGTAGGCCCAGTAGGACCAGTTGGCCCAGTAGGACCAGTAGGCCCACTAGGCCCAGTAGGGCCCGTAGGACCAGTTGACCCAGTAGGCCCAGTAGGCCCAGTAGGCCCCGTTGGCCCAGTTGGCCCAGTAGGCCCAGTAGGTCCAGTTGGCCCAGTAGGCCCCGTAGGTCCAGTAGGTCCAGTTGGTCCAGTAGGACCAGTAGACCCAGTAGGTCCAGTTGGTCCAGTTGGTCCAGTAGGTCCAGTGGGTCCAGTTGGCCCCGTAGGCCCCGTAGGTCCAGTAGGTCCGGTGGGTCCAGTAGGTCCAGTTGGCCCCGTATGTCCGGTGGGTCCAGTAGGACCGGTTGTCCCAGTAGGCCCCGTAGGTCCAGTAGGCCCCGTAGGCCCAGTAGGCCCCGTAGGACCGGTTGGCCCAGTTGACCCCGTAGGTCCGGTTGCGCCGGTTGGTCCAGTTGACCCCGTAGGTCCGGTTGGTCCAGTAGGCCCAGTAGGTCCAGTTGGCCCAGTAGGTCCTGTAGGCCCAGTAGGACCGGTTGGCCCAGTTGACCCCGTAGGTCCAGTGGGTCCAGTAAATCCAGTTGACCCCGCAGGCCCCGTTGGTCCAGTAGGCCCAGTAGGTCCAGTTGGCCCAGTAGGTCCAGTAGGCCCAGTAGGCCCCGTAGGTCCAGTTGGTCCCGTAGGCCCCGTAGGACCAGTTGGCCCAGTAGGTCCAGTTGGTCCGGTGGGTCCAGTAGGTCCAGTTGGCCCCGTAGGTCCGGTGGGCCCAGTAGGCCCCGTAGGTCCAGTTGGTCCCGTAGGCCCCGTAGGACCAGTTGGCCCAGTAGGTCCAGTTGGTCCGGTGGGTCCAGTAGGTCCAGTTGGCCCCGTAGGTCCGGTGGGCCCAGTAGGCCCCGTAGGTCCGGTGGGACCAGTAGGCCCAGTTCGTCCAATAGGTCCAGTGGGCCCCGTAGGTCCAGTTGGCCCCGTAGGTCCGGTAGGTCCGGTTGCGCCAGTTGAACCAGTTATTCCAGTCGCCCCAGTAGGTCCAATTGCACCGGTCAGTCCGGATGGTCCAGTAAGACCAGTATTACCATCTGCACCTCGTGGCCCAGTTAGACCAATTCCTCCATTTATACCAGTTATTCCAATATTTCCAGTATTTCCATTTGGCCCAGTATTTCCATTTGGTCCAGTAGACCCAGTATTTCCTTGTGGTCCAGTATTTCCCAGCGGTCCAGTATTTCCCAGTTGTCCAGTATTTCCATTTGACCCAGTAGGTCCAGTTTCTCCAATTAAACCAGTCGCCCCAGTAAGTCCAAAAGTTCCAGTATTTCCAATTTGTCCAGTAGGTCCAGTCGCACCAATTGGCCCTGTTTCTCCAATTTGTCCAGTTGGTCCAATAGGTCCAGTCGAACCTGTATTACCAACCTCGCCAGTTGAACCGGTAGTTCCAGTAGTTCCAGTTAAACCAATCACCCCAGTAGGCCCAGTAGAACCAACTAAACCAGTATTTCCTTGTCCTCCTGTTGTTCCAGTTGGCCCAGTTAAACCAATAGTTCCAATTGCGCCAGTTGAACCCACTAAACCAGTATTTCCTTGTAGGCCAGTATTTCCTTGTGTTCCAGTTGGCCCAGTATTTCCAGTATTTCCAAAAGCTCCGGTAGGTCCAGTTTTCCCATTCATTCCGGATGATCCAGTTGTTCCAGTATTACCTTGTATTCCAATTGCCCCATCAGTATTTACTTCCCATGAAGACGCCGTAATTGTTCCAGAAACATCCAATATTTTAACTGAAATTCCACCAGTCCCAATATTATAAGAAATAATATTTCCCCTTAAATAATTTACAGCATCCACAGCAAATACAATATCCTGTCCAGCAGTATAAGATAAATCAACTCCAACTGTATAATTTTGCGTTGTATTTACTAATGATAAAGATAGTGTAATTGTATTTGAAGAAGTCGTTTTAAATAAATAACCCTGAATACCAGTTGGTCCAATCACCCCAGTTATACCAACTGGCCCACTATCTCCATATCTTCCTCTCGAACCAATAAAACCATCCCGACCCGTCTCACCAGTTGGACCACTTGGGCCTCTCTTACCAAAGTTTCCATCTGACCCAGTTCTTCCATTAATTCCAGTTATACCTTGAACACCAGTTGCGCCAGTAGGCCCAGTTGCCCCCGTTCGTCCTCTTCTTCCAGTCGCCCCAATTGGCCCAATTATACCAGTCGCACCAGTTGAGCCGGTTTCACCATCAGGCCCACTTGGTCCATCTCTCCCAGTCGGACCAATTTTACCAATTACCCCAGTTGGACCAGTAGGCCCCGTAGGACCAGAAGACCCCGTTATTCCAATACCGTAATATCCAGTTTTTCCAATTAGTCCAGTTGGCCCACTAACACCAGTCGAACCAATAAATCCAGTTGAACCATTCGAACCAGCCCTTCCAGTTGTCCCTGTTAACCCAGTCGGCCCACTATTTCCAACAATCGTATTTCCACGTCGCCCTGTTCCTCCTATCAATCCAGTAGGACCCATTAATCCAGTTGTACCAGTCGGTCCATCCATCCCAGTATTTCCCACAGGTCCAGTTGCCCCCGTATTTCCACTTGCCCCGCGATATCCAAATAAACCAGTATCTCCCCGTGGCCCAATTTCTCCTGTTTCACCAGTTGGTCCAATATATCCAGTTATTCCTGTTCCTTTCACTCCTGTTGGACCAGTCCATCCAGTAGGACCTGTCGGTCCATCTCGCCCAGTTATTCCATAATTACCTCCAATTCCGGTAGGACCAGTCCGACCAGTTGCTCCTGTCCCCCCAGTTGGACCAAATACACCGGTCTGACCAATCGCGCCAGTTGGACCTCCCCTTCCAGTCGGTCCAGTTGCGCCTCCTCCATAACTACCAGTAGCCCCCGTTTCTCCAATAATACCAGTATTTCCAATTACCCCATATCCATATGGACCAGTAGAACCAGTCGCTCCGATTGGCCCAGTTCTTCCTATATATCCAACTATTCCAGAACCCGTAGGCCCACTCGAACCAGTTGGTCCAGTACCCCCAATATTTCCAGTAGCGCCTCTATATCCACTACGACCAGTTATACCAGTTGGACCACCATTTCCATCTGGACCAAATGCGCCAGTATGTCCAGTAAGTCCTAACCCAGTTCTACCAATAGGCCCAGTCGCTCCGGTTGGACCAGTCGCCCCAGTTATTCCATTTGCCCCAGTTGGACCATCTCTACCGGTTACCCCTGTTGGTCCAGTTATTCCAGTTGCTCCAATATCTCCACGACGACCAGTTTCTCCAATATCTCCAACTGGCCCACTTGAACCAGTCGGTCCTCTAACACCAGTCGGTCCATTTTTACCAATTGCGCCTGTTTTTCCTTGAAGACCAGTATTCCCAATTATTCCAGTTGCGCCAGTTGTTCCAGTTGCGCCAGTTGCTCCTTGGGGACCAGTCGCCCCTTGTGGACCAGTCGGCCCAGTCGGACCATTTGAACCCTTAAACCCCTGAGGACCAGTAGAACCGGTTCCTCCAATTAAACCGGTATTTCCTTTTGGACCAGTAGGACCAGTGTCGCCAAAATATGTTCCGGGTGGACCACGTGGTCCAGTTTTTCCAATAGGTCCAGTCGGTCCAGTATAACCACGATTTCCAGTAGGTCCAGTTGACCCAGCTATTTCTCTAACTTCTCGAATGTTTCTATTTTGATTATTATTATTATTTTTTTGAAAAAGATTTATAAATATTCTGTCCATATTTAATTAAATTTAGAAAATAAATATCAAAAAAAACTTTATTCGTATAATCTAAAAAAATAAATTGTATTATATTGTATGCCCGCTTTGAATATTTCCTGCGCAAAGCCCAACGTTAGTTGCTCTCTCTCTTTCTCTCCTTCTGCGAAATCAACTTGGTCCTATGGTGGTTCCACTCCTGCTTATTCCTACGGTGGTAATACTTTCAACTCATCCGGATATTTAGCAAATCCATCGCGAGATGCTCAAATTCGTGCTCGTGATGCCGGAGCTCTTACTAACTATGAAGCTCGACAGATGCGATTGACTAATCGTCGTTAAATTGTTTTTTCTAAATTGAAAACATTGTTTTTAATTTAAAAAATCTTTATTTTTTTAGCATTTTTTATAATCAAAAATATTCTTGATAAAAATACTTAACTTCTCAAAGTCTTTTATATCTTCTTCATCAAGCATATAAGTCGTTCGTAATCTATCAAGTATAGTTAATGCATTTTTATAATCTCTCAATAAAAGATTTTTCAATTTCCTCTCACTTCTATATTTCTCTCTAAAAACTAAAAGTTCTTTATATTCCTTTTCATAAATATCTTTATCAACTCCAACACGTTTCTTATATTTTTCATAATGTTTAATAAATTCAGTTGAAAGAACGCTTGTTGTATTCTTCGCGGGTTCAGTCATTTCATACAAGACTCGAAGCATATATTCTTTATCTCCGCCCTCAATAATATTATTTGAAATCATATTCTTGAAATCAAGAGCAATTTTACCAAAAGATTGAAGTGTTCCTAAAAATGATGGTTTAATTTTTTCAAGAAGAAGCAAATATTTTGAATCTGATTCCATTTGGTCATAGTGTTGCTTCATTTTTTGTTCAAATATCGCAATTGTTTGATTCAATGTGCGATATTCTTTAATTTTATTTTCGTAGTTCGCTTTCAGTTTTTCAACTTGTTCATCAGTTAATAAAATTACTTTCTTTGAATCAGATAATTCACTTTCAAGTTTCTTATGTTCATTATTAATTAATTTTAATATATTTGCTTTTAATGAATTAATCTTATTTGTAGAAAGTTTATGATTTTCTTTCATATCTTTAAATAATTGTTTAACTTTTATGGAAGTCTTATCATTTCTAAGATGTATATCTGGAGTTGAAGCAACTGGTGCCGCCGGCGTTGAAGCAACTGGCGCGACTGGCTTTGAAGCGACAGGCGTTGAAACAACTGGCGCCGCTGGCGTTGAAGCAACTGGCGCGACTGGCTTTGAAGCGACCGGCGTTGAAACAACTGGCGCGACCGGCTTTGAAGCAACTGGCGTTGAAACAACTGGCGCGACCGGCTTTGAAGCGACCGGCGTTGAAGCGACCGGCGCGACTGGCTTTGAAGCAACTGGCGCGACCGGCGTTGAAACAACTGGCGCGACTGGCTTTGAAGCGACCGGCGTTGAAACAACTGGCGCGACCGG
>VFQT010001331.1_pt1 | contig 30286 bp, 32 predicted proteins | sample 3512381 | NCBI WGS metagenome assembly VFQT01 (sample SAMN10412376, study PRJNA504923) | tailings metagenome | isolation source: Relicate 2 Philex TSF3 active mining site | place: Philippines: Tuba, Benguet | collected 2017-08-29
ACTTATCCACGGTCTTTTTTTTCTCATCACCTCGTATGAATTTCCAAACTCGCAGCGTCACTATCCCACGAAAGGGATATTTATGAGCGACTCCGCACCAAAGATCATCTTTAATCCTGATGGAAACGGGGAAGGCGATGCCTGCATTCCCAACATCAGCCCAGCTGAACGCAAGAAACGCATGGACTTCGGCATTCTTCAACTTGTGATCACCTTTGGCATCCTCGCCGCCATGCTCTATTTCGGCGCGGATAAACTCTGGCGTCTGCCGTTGTTCGCCATGTTTTCCTCTGGAGCCGTCTCCATCTTTCAAGCTCTCGACAAAACCTGAGTAGCCCTTGCTGCGCGTCGTGTACGCCGCACCTCAGAAAAATATGAACGCGTCAAAGATGACAAAGAAAATGCCCAGATCACTCGCCAGGCGCTGAAAGTCATTGCCAAGGGAACATTGGTCGGGTTGGGTATTACTTTGTTGATCATGCTGATCCCTTAATAGACCATAAACAACAGACCATGGACGACAGACAAAGATCGTCTATCGTCCATGGTCAATCGTCCGTCGTCCCCCACGCGCTCTGCCACAAAGCAGGGCGTTTTTGTTCGCCTATTGCATGGCGTATAATTCAATCGTAAATCGTCAATCCAAAATCGTAAATCGGAAAATCGAATCATGCATATCTTAGTTACCAACGATGACGGCGTTACCGCCCCCGGTCTTCTCGCACTTGCGCAGGAAATGCGTAAACTCGGTAAAGTGACCGTCTTTGCACCTGATAAGAACTGGTCCGCTTCGGGACATGTCAAGACGATGGAACGTCCATTGCGCGTGAAAGAAGTAACTCTCGCCGATGGCACCACAGCCTTTGCATCCGATGGCGCACCTTCAGATTGTGTTGCCCTGCCATTGCTTGGACTCGTCGAAGAGACGATTGACATCGTTGTTTCGGGTATTAACCCAAATGCCAATGTTGGGCATGACGTAACCTACTCTGGCACGGTCACCGCGGCGATGGAAGCTGTCATTGCAGGCGTGCGCGGCGTAGCCGTGTCGTTGGATTCGCCTGAGGGGCACCGAGGTCCACTCGACTACTCAACTGCCGCCGTGGTTGGGAGGCGGGTCGTCGAGCAGGTCATTGCAGATGGTCTACCCGAAGGCGTCGTCTTGAATGTCAACGTTCCATATCTCACTGAATCCGAACTCAAAGGGTACATGATCACAAGACAAGGTTTGCGCGTCTATCGCGATGCGCTCGACGTGCGCAGTGACCCGCGCGGCAAACCCTATTACTGGATCGGCGGCGAAGCCCCCACCGGCGTGGACGAACCCGGCACCGACTTCGGCGCATTGCGTGCAGGCATGGTCTCCATCACACCGCTGCAATTGGATTTGACCCATCTTAAAGCGATGGATGTTTTGAAGAAGTGGAATTTCAAATGACCTCGATCCAAGAACTCATTCCCGTTCTGCAAACCGCCATCGGACCTGTGATCCTCATTTCTGGTGTTGGTTTATTGTTGCTGAGTATGACCAACCGTTTCTCACGTGTCATTGACCGCGCCCGCAGTCTCCTGACCATTTCTGAAACCCAGGCGGGTCCTCCACGTCAGAAGACTCTCGCCCAAATAGATATTTTGTGGAGCCAGGCAAACTTGATCCGTCTCTCTATATTATTTGCTTCCATCAGCCTCCTGTGCGCGGCATTGCTCATCATCATCCTGTTCATCACAGCGTTGTTCGGCATTGAAGATGCCTGGCTGCTTAGCATCATTTTTGTAGCATGCATGGGTTCGTTGATCACCTCTCTGGTCGTATTTATCACGGATATTAACCGCTCGCTCTCTGCCTTCAAGGTGGAGTTGTACGGATACGCCCCCAAGCAGGAAGAATAACCATGGATTTCCTCAAAAAGCTTTTTGCCCCCCGCCAACCCTATACCAAAAGCTATTACACGTTCAATGTCAAATGCAAACGCTGCGGTGAAACCATCACCGGGCGCATTGACCTGGATAATGACTTGAGCGTGGAATACGAAGATGGCGGCGATATCTTTTATGCGCGCAAAGTGTTGATGGGTGACAACAAATGCTTTCAACGCGTGGAAGCAAATTTCAAATTCAACGCAGATCGACAGGTCATTGAAAAGGACATCAGCGGCGGAGAATTCATCGAGTGAATCGCTCGAACATCGAAATCTATTGGGAAAATTTTCTCGCCGCGAATCCATCCTATCGCGGCAGACCCTACATCGCGGAACCTTTCGGAGATAACCCCGCCCTTGCCGATGAACTCGGCAGCCTCGTCCTCAGCGGACGCAAATCCGCCACCTGCTCTGCAGTGTGGAATTACGAAGCGGACCGTGAACCCTTTCCGCACGTGGGACAACTCTGGCTCGTGCTCGATGGGCGCAATGAACCCATGTGCATCGTTGAAACCATCGAAGTGACTTTCCGCAACTTCAATGAAGTGGATGCAGACTTTGCCCGCGCTGAAGGTGAAGATGACCTTTCTCTCGAAAGCTGGCGCGAAGGGCACAAACGGTTTTTCACTCGCACCCTCACAACCATTGGCATGAACTTTTCAGAAGATATGCCGTTAATATGTGAACGCTTTCGTGTCATTTATAAATAAAGTGAGGCTTCCATGAAACGACCGATCATCCTTCTGCTCTTTCTTGCCCTTTCACTTTCTACTTTTGCTTGCAGTCGAAACGTCATTCCACAAAATGCCTCTGTCAATTCCGGGACAGCATCCACACCTGTTCCCATAGAAAAAACGCTTTCTCAATTCAATCCCATTATAGGGACAGAGTATCTAATGGCAGGGATTGTGCCGGTTGAAGTTTCGCGTGATGGCAGCATCAACCCCTTAGATTGGATCAGCCGCAGCGCATATTCCGGCTACTCCACCTACAACACCTATAACTATGTTTTCTTCAACACCCAAACTGAGGAATATCACCGCCTCCTGCCGGATAATAATTTTGTCATCTTCCAAACCGCTGGTTTTCCTCAACTCGTCTATGATCCCAAGAACCCGGAAAAACCTGCGCCTATTATTGAGTTTTGGATCTACAACCTCATCAAAACAGATACGAACAGCGACGGTTATTTCGACTACCGCGATAAACTCACCGTTGGTATTTCCGATGTCAGCGGGGCAAACTACACTGAGCTGATCGAAAACGTTGATGCGATCCAATCGCAGTATTACAAAGACCCATCCAATTTCTTCATCATCTACAATGTCAACGACAAGAACTTCATCGCCAAGGTTAACCCCATTACGCGTGAAGTTCTCTCCACCACCGAAATGGACCTCGGAGAAGATGTCAAATAACCTTCAACGCATCACTACAATCGTCCTCATTCTGCTTGCCGCCTTGCTCATCGCACAGGCGGCATTCTCGCTTCAATGGCCCATCGCGCACGACGAAGCCCCTTTATTCTACGAAGCCTTCCTCATGCAAAATGGGCAAATCCCCTACAAAGACTTCTTCGACTTCCAAATGCCCGGCAGTTTCATTGTTTATTACTTGCTTGGCATCTTCAGTAACTTCGGTCCATTTCGCATCCGCATCCTGGACCTCATTATCCTTGTCGCCATCTCAACCATCACCTACTTTGCCATGCGTCGCTTCGGCAAACTCGCCGCACTCACCGCACCCATCCTCTTTGCGCTCAAATACCTGCAAGGTGGTCCCGCACTTTCTCTGCAGCGCGAATACCTCATCCTGATTTTTATTTCCCTTTCGATCTGGATCGGCGTGACCGACTCTCTGGATTTTCGCAAACGCCTCACACTCGGGCTCCTCTATGGCATGGCAGCCATCGTCAAACCGCACGCCGCGCTCGGACTCCTCCCATTCCTGCTCTTTGACATTGCAGACTTACAACAACGCCGTGAGTTTTCCCTTCCATCCCTTGCAAGGCAGATCATCTTCCCGATAGCCATTGGCATCGCAATTCCCGTTTCACTTATCACTCTCTACCTAACCATTACCCATTCTCTATTTCCATTCACTACAATCGCCGTGAGTTTTCTCTTCCATCCCTTGCAAAGCAGATCATCTTCCCAATAGCCATTGGCATCGCAATTCCCATTTCACTTATCACCCTCTATCTAACCATTACCCATTCTCTATTTCCATTCACTACCATCGCGCTCAACTATTGGCCACTCTACTCCCAGATCAACGGTGAGATGGTAGTGACAATCTCAGCCGAACGAACGGCTTATTTGCTGAATCAAGTTTGGCATCTCGGTGGAAACGGACTCTGGCTCATTCCCGCCGCCGTCGGCATCTATCTCAATCGCAATCGTCAAGCGTATCTACTCGCTAGCCTGGCCGCCATCTATGCCCTCTACCCCGCGCTGACCGGACAGTTCTTCCCCTATCACTACATCCCATTCATTTACACCATCATCCTCGTCGCATCGCTAACACTTACCACTTTCCACTCACCACCTTCAACTCACCCTTCTTTCCTCTTTCCTCTTTCTTCGGCAATCCTTCTTGCCACCATCCTCTTCACCATCCGTCCTTCCCAAACCTTCCTCCGCCAACTCCAAGGCAAAGACATCGCCATCGCCGCTGACCGCGCCGCGCAGATCTCAACCTTCCTCGAAAAAAATCTCGAACCTGGCGACCAAGTCCAACCACTAGACTGGACCGGTGGCTCTTTGCTCGCCATGCTAGAAAATCGCGCGCCGATCGCGACTTCGTATGTCTTTGACTTTTATTTCTATCACCACGTATCCGATCCCTATATTCAAGCCCTGCGCGCAGACTTTATGACTCAGTTGCAAGAAACCAAACCGCGTTTCATCATCGAAGTGAGATCCATTGACAAACCCTGGGTCTCCGGCGAAGACACCAGCCGTAACTTCCCCGAACTGCGTGCGTTTCTGAATGAGAATTATTCCATTACAATGGAAAAAGAAGATTACATTATTTACGAATTAGACGGTGGACAATAGACCACGGACCATGGTTCACTGTCCACCGTCCACTGTCCACAAATGAAACGCCTTTCATACATCTACCTCACATTCCCCTTCATCCTCTTCCTCTTCGGCTGGGTTCGACTCACCATAGCCATTCCTCTTGCGCTAATTCTTTTCGTTGCCATCTACAAATTACTAATTACCCATCACCAATCACCATCAACTACCAACTACCAACCATCAACTATCTACTGGCTACTGGCAACAGGCATCTGGTTACTGCTCTCCGGCATCGGCGGATACACCTTCCAAAACTGGGACCATAACTGGCGTAATGTTGTCTTTCGTGACTTGATGAACTTCGATTGGCCAGTCTATTACGCCCAACCCGAAAGCGGACCGGTCAAGATGCTTGTCTATTATGTCGGCTTCTGGCTGCCATCAGCGCTCATTGCTAAATTCACCAACTGGCAAATCGCCAACTTTGCCCTTTTCGTTTGGTCACTCATTGGCTTATTACTCATTACTCATCAACTTGGCACCTTCTTCAAAACCTCTAACTTCAAAGCCACCCTACTTCTCATCTTCTTCAGCGGACTCGACGTCCTTGGCGCACTCTTCTTTGCCAAAGACTATCCCACTCTCCTGCCGCCCATCACCCACCTTGAAACCTGGGCAGGGAATTTACAGTATTCGTCGTTCACTACTCAATTATTTTGGGTCTTCAATCAAGCCATTCCAGCGTGGTTATGTATCGCCTTAATTGTCATCCTGAGCCGCGAAGCGGCGAAGGATCTCTCCATTGTTGCGCCAGAGACTCTTCGCTCCGCTCAGAGTGACACACGAGGCGAACTCATCCTCCTCTGGTCGCTCTGTTTATTCTTCGCCCCTCTCGCCTCAGTGGGACTCCTACCATACATCCTCATTGAACTCGCCAAACAAACTGACTTCAAATCCCCGTTCAAAAATCTTCGCTGGGAGCAAATCGCTGCATCCATAATCATCTTTCTTCTTTCCTCTTTCTTCTTCGCTTCCAACACCGCCGCCCAATCTCGCGGATTCCAATCACTGCCCTTCGCTAAATTTCTCGCCTTCTTCCTGCTCGAAGGCGGCATTCTCTGGCTGATCCTCGCCCCATCCAAATATAAAGACCCGCTTTGGATCGTCACTGGCATTCTCCTAATACTCATTCCTTTCATCCAACTTGGCAGTGACCGTGACTTCGTCATGCGTGCCTCCATCGCCCCGCTTTTCTATCTCATGCTCTTAACTGGCGAAACCATCTTCAACAAATCTACCCATCACATTTCACTTATCACTCGTTACTCAATCTTTGCCTTCCTTGCTCTCGGCGCTCTCACCCCCATTTACGAGATCAACCGTTCCATCTACCGCACCTACGATTACTACTTTTTGCAAGAGTCTTGTTCTGCCTGCGATTTCTCCACCGACCCGATCACCAAACTTGCTCAACCTGGCAAACCGGAAGAGGAACATCCCGGTACCCTCACTGCCGATGCATTGCCCACTCTTCAATTCATGAACGATGAACTCTCACAGAATTTCATCGCCAATGTTCGTCAAACTTTTTTCTACAAGTATCTTGCAAAACGCTAATTTAGTGACCATAGACAACAGACGATAGACCATGGAAAATCCATCGTCAACCGTCCACGGTCCATCGTCAAAAAAGGATAATAACCCCATGCCTGAACTCCCCTCCCTACCCAACCCGCAAGCTTTTTACGCCCAAGTGTGGAATATTGTTGCCCGCATCCCCCGCGGAAAAGTCGCCTCGTATGGGCAGATCGCCAAAATGCTGCCTGCACCCGCCGGTGTGGACGAAGCCACTTTCGCAGAATTCGGCGCGTTGTGGGTCAGCAATGCTGTTGCTGCAAGCCCGAATGAGATTCCGTGGCAGCGTGTGGTCAACTCAAAGGGTGAGATCACAGAACGAGACGGGTTGGAGGCGAAGCGTCATAAACTCTTGCTTGAAGATGAAGGCGTTCCTTTCAATCCGCGCGGACGCATCGACATGCGCAAGTATGGCTGGAATGGAAAATAAGCAGACCACAGACGACGGACGATAGACCACAGTAACATCATCGTCAAGAAAGGAAACCCTATGCCATCCTTTTCATCTCCTCCCAATCAACAAGCCTACTACGAACAGGTCTGGGCAATTGCCCGCTTGATCCCGCGCGGCAAAGTTGCCACCTATGGACAGATCGCCAAAATGCTGCCACCGCCCAATGGGGTGGAACTTGAAGCGTATGCCGCGTTTGGTCCGCGGTGGGTGGGCGGCGCGATGGCAAACTGCCCCGATGATGTGCCGTGGCAACGCGTCATCAACTCGCAAGGCAAGATCAGCGAACGGCCAGGCGCGGAGAGACAACGTCCGCTGTTAGAGGCGGAGGGCGTGGTCTTCGATACCAAAGGTAAAGTGGACTTGAAAAAATTCGGCTGGAGCGGAAAAGACGAAAGCGATATTCCACAGCAAACAGCGCTTTTCTAACAACACCATTGGAACAATTTGAGTCTGTTTTACGTATAAGCCTCATCCATCTCAGGGAAAATCATAGGGCATATTTATACACACCATTGTCTACTGCTAATTTTGATTACAGTTGGTGGTATCTCTGTGGCGGATATTCCTTCGTTCGCGCCTTAGCTCTTTGTCATGAAATTGTATAGTTTGCCTTCGGCACTATAAAGTACAGTAGCGGCATTGGAGGCAACTATGTATATCTTTCAAGTCCATCATTACATCAAACCTGAGGGGGTTGAAGCCTATAAAGCTGTCACGCTTGAAAATGCACTAAAGACCCGCCTCGAACCTGGCGTGCTGCGCTTTGAATTTTTTCAAGACGCTGCTGACCCATGTCACTTTAGCCTGTTCGAAGTCTATGCAGATATGGCAGCACGTGATGCACATTTGGAAACAGAACATTTCCTGAAATGGAAAGATGTCTATCTCGCCACGCAGGCACGCAAAGGAGATGGACATGAATTTATTGCGATCTATCCAGAAGAAGGGGATTGGAAAAAAGTTTAACGAGCCAGTTCAACTACCAGTGTATCGAGAGCCAGGTCCAGTGTGATCTGGCTTGTTTTTACCTGCTCATCGATCTGCAGCAGCCGATGGTAAATTCCCTCCAGTGCTTCCATTGAAAAGCGATTAGCTTGCCCCGTTGTCTTTTCCGCAACGTAGGGATGCACCGCCAAGGCACGCGCCACATCATCTTTGTTGCCGCGTCCATCCAGAATTTCCCGTGCCTGGATCAACAACCGGAACTGACGCACCACCATCCCCCACAATGAAAATGGATCTTCATTCTCCAGCAAGCGGTGCAATAACTTCTGCGCGACTTTAGCATTGCCCTGTGACAAGGCATCGACGAAGTCAAATACGCTTTGCTGGGATGTGACAATACAAACCGCCTCCACATCGGACCCGCGAACGGGTCGCTCCCAGTTGACATATGCCAACAATTTGGAGAGTTCCATCCCCGCCTGACGGGTATCCACGCCCACCATCTCGGCGAGACGTGCTGCTGCGGCAGGTTCGATCTGTCCCTTTTGATTCTTGGCTTCGTTGATGATCCAGCCCGGCATGTCGCGCTGCTGCGGCAGGAAGAAAGCCTGTGACTTAACATGCGGCTTGTTCTTCTCTGCCCATTTGAACAGCCAATGCTTATCAGCATCTTTGGCTTTTTCAATGGTGTCGTATAAAACAACTTTTGCTGTATCGGGCGCTTTCTCCAAAAATTCTTGAAACTTCTTGCGGGCATCGGGCTTGGAAAATTTTGCTGAAGGGTATGCAATGAACACCAATCTCTTCGGTGCAAGAAACGGCATCGCATTGACCGCATTGTTGAGGTCATTCTCGGTCATGGAACGCGCTTCGAGACGAGTCGTGTTCATATCCGCCGTAGTGGGGTCGGTGAACTCAGACTCGAAGTCTTTGAGCTTGCGCGTGATGGCAAATTCGTCGTTGCCGTACAGGAGGAAGATGGTGGGCATGGGTTTGTTGGGTAGGGGCGGCGTCTTGCCGCCCAAATGTAAAGGGCGAGGAGACCTCGCCCCTACGCATAGATTATTTTGTAATCACTCGATGAACGCCCTTGCGAACGGGCACAATATCAATGATTTGGAGATTACCCAAGTTCGCTTCGGTGGTGACATATTTCTGAAGCCATGGTCCGAGCGGTTTGCTGAGTTGGTAACCCGCCAATGCAAACAACAACGCAAATGGGATGAGTGCTAAACGCCACAGCGTAGACTTGGTTCCTCGCAGCGGGAACCAGGCGAAGGTTCCGGCGAGAAGCGCGGTGGTCGCCATGTTGGTGCCGCAGCCCGGGTGGACGGCGAGTCCGCTTTCACCGGAATTAAGTCGTGTGTGTGCTTCGGTTGCAGATTCCCAAATTTGTTGTGTGGTCAGATCACCGAGTAGGAAAAAACCGGTGGGGTTGGAATGTCCTGCCATGCGTTTGCCAGGGTGCTTGTGCGAAAGCAAATGGATGGTGGCGTGCTCAAGCGCGTGATTGCGCCGGGTTTCGAGAATCAGGGGAAGGTCGAGGATCATGAAACGATTATACGTTAGACCTGCATAACGGGTGAGTCGTAGATCTTTTCAAGCAGTTCCAAAAACTCAGCCGATGGTCGCGAACGGAGAATCTCACGGCGTTCGTCTCGGGTAAGATGATTCATCATCACATATTGAACGGCATTCTTGCGGAAAAGACGTGAACCATCTTCGTCACCATAAAATTCGACACTGCGCGCAAGATGTTTACGAATGGTCGCTTTGACCATCTCCGGCGGGACCTGGTCACGGTCAAGGCGCGAGAAGATCCACGGGTTGGGGATCGCACCGCGCCCGATCATTACAGCATCAACGTTGGCATGCGCTTTCAGGCGGTCAATATCAGCAACAGTTTTCACATCACCGCTGCCGATAACGGGAATCTTCACCAATGATTTGACCTCGGCAATCGCATCCCAATCGGCGTTGCCAGCGTAACGTTGTTCTTTCGTGCGCCCATGAACAGCGATAAGTGAAGCGCCTTCTTCTTCCACGATGCGGGCGATGAGTTTGTAATTTTTATTTCTGTCCCAGCCAAGACGGATCTTGCCAGTGACCGGCACACGCAAATGTTTGACCAGTTTACGGAACGTGCGCGCGATGCGGAGCGGAGAAGGCATCATCCCTACGCCTGCACCACGTTCGGCAATGGTCTTGGCGGGGCAACCCATATTAAGATCGATCACATCTGGGTTGTTTTCCTGAATTTTCAATGCCGCTTGCAAAATGAGATCCGGGTCATCACCATAAACCTGAAACGTAATGGGACGTTCTGGCTCGGTGAAATACATGCGTTTGGCAGGCTGCTTGGACTTGCTAAGGATCTTCTCGACCTTGATGAATTCGGTATAGCTCATGGCAGAACCAAGCTCGCGGCATATGGAGCGGAACGGCCAGTCAGAATACCCGTCCATCGGCGCGAGAATGGCGTCGCCGTAGATCGGGAGGTCTCGGATATAAAAGTTGGGTGTCTTGCTCTCGGTCATAAGTTTGGAACAGTATAACAAACTATTTTCCCCGTTTATTCAGGTGGCAGTCACTTTCAAAGTGACTGCCACCTTTTCTAATTAAGCTGCCTGCTTCTTCCACAACTCCAAAAAGTGCTTGCGGAACTTGCTGACCTTCGGTGCAACGACTGCCATACAATAAGGTTGATTGGGGTTGTTCACAAAATATTCCTGATGATAATTCTCAGCGATGTAGAAATCCTTGATCGGTTCCACTTCGGTCACGATCGGATTGCCCCAAATTTTCTGGGCATCCAATTCTTTGATAAGCGCTTCTGCAATAGTCTTTTGCTCAGGTGTGTGATAGTAAATACCCGAGCGATATTGCGTGCCTGTATCCGCACCCTGACGGTTGAGCGTGGTCGGGTCGTGGATCACAAAGAAAATGTTGAGCAAATCGCGGAACGTGATCACAGAAGGATCGAACTTGATCTGCACCACCTCAGCATGACCCGTATCTCCATTACACACCTGGCGATATGTTGGATTCTTCACATGCCCATTGGCATAACCCGAGTCTACAGAAAGCACACCCTTCACTTCATCATAAACAGCTTCCAAACACCAGAAACATCCCCCAGCCAGCGTAACGGTTTCATAATTTGTACTCATAATAAGTTCTCCTTTTATCCTGCTTCAACAGGATTCCACGAATAAGACGCGGCGTAATGCGAAAATTTCCTTAATGCAGGATAACAAAAAGCCCGCCTCACAGCGGACCTTTGGCTGGTTCAACACTTCAAGCGTTTATCTCGTCCCGGAAACGGTGATCAACCCACTCGTCACCTTGAGGCTGACCAATTGCAGCCCTGGTGCGTTCTTGCTGATCGCATCTCCGAGCGACTGGTTCAGCCACGCTTCCATCTGGGATAGGAACAGCCCCGGAACGATCTGCTGCCCGATCTGCATCGACTCGATCTTGAAATATGGATATTTATTTTCATCGATCGATAACTCACCAACCACCAAGGCAGATGTGGAGTTTTCGCCTCTCGTGACCATACCCCATATTTGAACTTTGCCATCCCGCAAATAGATCTGAATATCATTCAATGGCAGGTCAGGGCTATCTTTCATTTCCATCGCGATCCAAGATGTCAACTGCTGTTCGGTGATCGTCACTGACGTCATCGACCCTGGTTGAGGCAGGCTGTTCGTCAAAATAGACATGGCTTCCAACCCTGATGAGTCAGAGGTAATGATCGCATCGCCCGGGCGTTCAGGGGCACCTTCCATACCGGTCTTGGCATTTTCCAGTGCAAAGCCCAATAACGCATCCACTAATGGAGCATATTGAGGATAGGCTTCACTGACTTCCGCACGCGTTTGTGGAGCAACATCATCTGAAAGCGGAGTGCTGTTGAGAACAGTAGGTGTGGCAAGTGCAAATACTTTGGCGATCTGGGAATCGGGGTTGGTTCGTGCAATAACAAATCCGGTTGTTCCAAAAAATAGAACAGCCAGTAAGGCAATTACAGCACCCCGCACCACATTGCGATATGGCTGAGGCTGGGGTTGGATCGGCTTGATCTGCCTTGGTAACGGAAGAGTGGGGTCGATCGAAGAGCGTACACGGACAAGCGCTAATTTTGCTTCTTCATTTTTGGGGTTGATCTTGAGCACACGTTCAAAGCACTGAACCTTGCGCTCCTTTTCATCCACCACACGTGCAAGGAGCATCCATGCCTGCTCATCTTCTGGATGGTCAGTCAGGATGTCGGAAATATATTTTTTTGCCAATTCGCGGTTTCCGCGCTGGAAGGTGTAATCAGCTTGCTTTAGGAGTTCTTGCTTATTCATTATTAAATCGTAGGGGCGCGGTAACCGCGCCCCTACACCATATTCTTTCTTTACAGACTTGGCTCTGCAACAGGTTCAGACGTTTTTTCAAGAGCGATCTCGCCGTCATCGTCCACTTTTATAGTGACGTTATCGCCGTCTGTAAATTCGCCGGAGAGTAATTTGTCAGAAAGCGGGTCTTCAACTTTCATCTGGATCACACGGCGCAGCGGACGGGCACCGAACTCCGAGTCGTAGCCTTGTTCTGCGAGCAGAGCCAAAGCTTCTTCGATGGCAACCAGGTTCAGATCATGGTCTTTGAGGCGTTCCGCAACCTTGGCAAGCTCGAGGCTGACGATCTTGCGGATATCATCCTTGTTGAGCGAGCGGAAGATCACGATCGCATCCACGCGGTTGATGAACTCAGGGCGGAAGGCACGCTTGAGCGACTCGCTCAATTTCTTGCGCATGTCTTCGTATGAAAGTTTTTCTTCGGTAACTTCATCGCGCTTGAGCGCAAAGCCCAGGTTCGACTGACGCTTGATCACATCTGCGCCGATGTTGGAGGTCATCACAATGATGGCATTGCGGAAATCAACCTTGTGTCCCTTCGCATCGCTAAGGTGACCTTCTTCCATGATCTGCAACAGCATGTTGTGGACTTCAGGATGCGCCTTTTCGATCTCATCAAAGACGACGATGGAGTACGGGCGGCGGCGCAGTGCTTCAGTAAGCTGACCAGCATCTTCATAACCGACGTATCCGGGAGGCGCGCCAACCAAACGAGATGCGGTGTGGCGTTCCATGAACTCAGACATATCGAGCATCACAGCGGCATCTTCACTGCCAAACATGAACTTGGCAAGAGCCTTGGTCAATTCGGTCTTACCTACACCGGTCGGTCCAAGGAACATGAACGAACCGATCGGGCGTTTTGGATTCTTCAAACCAGCACGGGCACGGCGAACCGCACGGGAGATGGCAACAATGGCATCTTCCTGTCCAACGATGGCTTTGCGGAGTTCATCCTCCATTTTCAGCAAACGTTGTGATTCAGCTTCAGTAAGCTGCATCAGGGGAACACCTGTCCACATGGAGACAACTTCGGCAATGTCTTCTGCAGAAACCACGGGGCTATTGGCGCGGTCCCAGCCGGTGCGCAAGCGTTCGATCTGCGCGGAGAGGTCTATTTCGCGTTCTTCCCATTCGCGCACATCTTCGGTGTTGCCTTCTTCACTGGCAAGCGAGCGGTTCTGGCGTGCCTGGCGTAATTGACTGAAAAGATCCTTGGCTTGTTTCGCCGCAGGGCTTTTGTACATGCGTACACGTGAAGAAGATTCATCGATCAGGTCGATGGCTTTATCCGGCAGGAAGCGTTCGGTCACATAACGAGTTGACAGGTGCGCAGCGGCTTTGAGTGCATCATCCGAGATCACCAAGTGATGGTGCTCTTCGTAGGCAGGGCGAATTCCCTTGAGAATTTCGATGGTCTCTTCTTCAGAGGGTTCATCCACCTGTACGGGTTGGAAGCGGCGTTCAAGCGCGGCATCGGATTCGATATGCTTGCGGTATTCATCGAGCGTGGTAGCACCGATGACCTGTAACTCTCCGCGAGACAAAGCTGGCTTGAGGATATTGGCTGCATCGACGGAAGAACCCGCGGCTCCTGCCCCGACCAGCATGTGAACTTCATCTATGAAAAGGATCGCACCCGATTGCTTCAACTCATCTATGATGCGCTTGAGGCGTTCTTCGAATTGACCGCGATACATGGTGCCCGCTACGAGGGAACCTACATCCAATTGGAGCAGGCGTTTGTTCATGAGCGGGGCTGGCACATCGCCATCAACGATGCGCTGAGCGAGTCCTTCCACAATGGCGGTCTTACCCACGCCGGGTTCACCGATGAGGGCAGGGTTATTCTTGGTGCGACGCGCTAAAATTTGAATGACGCGTTCGATCTCCATCTGACGACCGATGACCGGGTCAAGTTTCTTTTCCTCGGCTTTGGAGGTCAGGTCGGTGGCGAGTTGATCGACGAGTGGGGTTTTGGGGTTGTTGGCTCCAGCGGCAGCACGGCCTGGTTGGGGCCCGGCAGGCGTCGCGGAGGAAGATGAGGCGGACTCATTGAGCACACGACGGGTCTGGCGGCGGATCTGGTCTGGAGTCACGCCGAGTCGTCGAAGCGCTTCGAGAGCAGTGGAATCCACACGCACCAGCCCAAGCAAAATATGCTCGGTGCCGATGTAGTGATGTCCGAGGCGGCGCGCCTCTTCCACGGCATATTCGAGAACTTGTTGAGTTTCGGGAGCCAGTTCGATCTTGTTGGGATCAAAAGTGGGGGAACCACTTGAAATGCGTGCAATGACCTCACGCACCCGGTCGGAGGACATGCCCAATTCACGCAGCACGCGTCCCGCCACACCGCCTTCTTCATCCATTAATCCGAGGAGAAGGTGCTCGGTACCAATACTGTTTTGACGGGCGCGCTCTGCCTCTTGATGGGCGAGGCTGAGTACACGCCTTGCTCGCTGTGTAAAACGTTCCATGCCAGCCATAATTTTCTCCTAAATTCCTTGTGAGGATTCTACCAAAAAGCGGAAAGTCACGTGTAGGAAAAAGGTTAGAGTTTCCTTACGAGAGGGGGACAATCCAAGTAGTTTTGAGATAAAAGCCTGATCTTTTATATAATACCTAGACGAATGGTTAGGTCTTTAGAGGGATATTTCAAATGAGAAACTCTTGATACTCTTGGAATTATATTTCTTACCAGGTTTATTCAAGGAGATATTTCACTATGTTTGGCAGAAAGAAAGAACCTACGCCTCAACCACCTTTTCAAGTTCAAGTGCTCACCACGGAATATTTAATAGACGGAACCGCTACTGGCGATGAGCAATTTTATCTTCCGTCCAGCAAAGATTATTGGTCGCCTGTCACGTTGACGGATGTGCGCATTACATCCATCCATGATGAAAAGATGCCCGTTCGCAAAGCAGATCGCTTCGATGTGCAAGGCGGAAATGTAGTTGCTTTTATACCCATAAGAGATGCAACCACGATCACCCGCTTTGAAGTGTATGAGGCATACAACAAAGAAATGAAAGGTCTTTATTATGTGGGTCCATATCTTATTGAAGGGACTCTCAAAAGTTTTACGAACGACAGTTTTAGCAGTACGCTCTTGATGGAAAACGTACTCATTCAACACGCCAACCCAAAATCGCAGTTCAAAGCGATGCAAGCTCCCCATATTTTGGTCAACACATTCTGGCTTCATGGGCGTGAAGTTCGATAAATAAAAAGGACCCAGCCGGGTCCTTTTTATTTATGCCTTTAAGAACTGTATTACCTTTTCATGCACTTCCGCAGACTGCAACGCTCCACGGTGACCTAGTCCATTCGTTTCGACATATTGCACCTCGTTCCATACGGCGGCAATGGCTCGGCTATCCTCCACCGGTGTGACGTTATCGGATCGGTCATGGAACATCAAGGCTGGAATATGGATCTGCTTCACGAAATTTTCATTGACGATCTCATCCAGAACATCTTTGCCAAAGTTTTCGGTGATCATATTTCGCAACCCGTGCATGACCTCATCTGGCAAATTCGCGATCACTTGAAAGCGCGGAAGCGAATCCAACAAGCGATTGAACGCGCCGAGATACACCAGTTTGGAAGGTGCCGGAAAGTTTCGCTTCACGAGTGAATATGAAGTGATGATCGTCCCAAACGAATGAGCAATGATGGCATCAAACTTACCTTCGCGTTGCATGACCAAATCCAAGGTTGGGGAGATTTCAATAACATTGGTCATCTTGCCATCGGACTCGCCATGAGCGGGCTGATCGTAGGCGACGACTCGATATCCAGCCGCAAGCAACGGTTCGACAAACCCCGTCATCTGTGCGCGTGCGCCGCCCCAACCGTGCATCAACAGGATGGTGGGTCCGCTTTCGCCCCAAGTAGTGACAGCCAACTCGCCATCTTTGAAGGGGATACGATAATTCTTTCCTTTTGCAAGGATGGCTTCATCAGCAGACTTGACCTCATACTTGTTTGGTCCGAAAAAGGCGCGGTATACCTTCTTCACAATAGCTTGTGATTCGACTTTTGGTTCTAAAACGTTCATGGTTTCTCCTATATAAAAAACTTACTACCTAGTAAGTTTTGACGATAAAAAAATATACCCTTACACGTGGTCCTTACAATTCACAACGAATTATTTGAGCAGATCCAGCTTGATCTGTTCGATCACACCATGAAATTTTTTCGCGCCCAACGCCCGTGCCATTTGCAATGCGCCCTGCAGACTGGAAAAGATCAACGCGGCTTTATGAGCAGGCTCACCATTGAACTGGAAGACACCCGCCTCACGCCCTTCTTTCAGCGTTGCTTCCAACCATGTGAGCATTTCCCTGTGCAAAGCTTCAACTTCTGCTTGCAAGCCTTCAGGGATCGAATTGAATTCCACTTCCATTGCGCCAACAAGACAGACCTTGCCCTGGTCTGCACGGGTGTTGGCATAGATGCTGAGAAACCAATCCAGTTTTTCGGCATGGGACAGGTCTTTGACGCGCGAGTTATTGATCCACAACTTGAAACGTTCACGATAGCGTTGCATGACGGCAATGCCAAGATCTTCTTTGCTGGGGTAGTGGTAATGAATGGCTGCATTCTTCACACCCAACTCAGAAGCAATATTGGCGTAGCTAAAACCGTTGAAGCCCTTATCTTGCAGCAACGCTTCAGCCAGATTCAATATCGTGCGTTTGGAGTTTTCGATCTTGACCATTGAAAATATTTTACTTACTAGTTAGTAAGTTGTCAAGCTCTATCCAGTATTCCTCAACCCCGCCGCAATGCCGTTGATGGTCAGCGCCATCACTTCACGTAGAGACTTTGCCTCTTCCCCATCCTGGTCACCAAGTCTTCGCAGTCGTTGCAGGGTCTCAACTTGAATGTAGTTCAACGGGTCTACATACGGATTACGGAGTTGCACAGCTTGCCGTGTGACAGGCTCTAGCTCAAGCAAATCGTTATGCCTGCTGATTCTTAAAACTGTATTTTGTGTCCGTTCATATTCGGAACGGATGATATTGAAAATCTCACTTGCCAGTTTATTATCGGGCACGAGGTCTACATATAAAGCGGAAATATCCATGTCCGCTTTGAGGAGGGAAATCTCAGAGTTGTTGAGCAAGGTGCTGAAGAAGAGCCAGCCGTCGTACATTTCCTGCAGAAGCGGAAGGTCATCCACCGCCTCCAAACCGGACCCGAGGCTGTACCAGCTCGGCAGGTTGAATCTACTCTGCATCCATGAGAAGACCCACGGTATCGCGCGAATCTGATTCACAGCTCCTGCTTTGGCACGCGAAGCAGGACGTGACCCGATCTGTAAACGTTTGATCTCATCCAATGGAGTCGCAGCTTCCCAAAATTCAATGAAGCCCGGCGTTTCATAAACGAGTGAACGATACGCCCGCAACCCTGCTTGCGAAATAACTTCCATTGTTTCGCGCCAACGTTTGGGAATTTGTTTCTCTTTGTTTGGAGCAGAAGCAAGGATCACCGCATTGGCGATCTGTTCAAGATGACGATGTGCCAAACCCGGGTTGGCATAACGCGAGGCAATGATCTCCCCTTGTTCCGTGACTCGAAAACGTCCGTTAATGCTGCCTGCTGGCTGCGCGCGGATGGCGTTGTTGGCAGGTCCACCGCCACGCGCAATGGTGCCGCCACGCCCGTGGAAGATGGTCAACTTGACGTTGTGTTTCGCAGCAACGCGTGTGATTTCCTCCTGCGCCTGGTATAAGTACCAGTTCGCCATGACATAGCCGCCATCTTTATTACTATCTGAATAACCGATCATCACCATCTGTTCGTTGTTACAAGATTGCAGATGCTCGCGGTAATAATCGGATGTAAAGAGTTGTTCGAGAATCGCTGGCGCATCTTTCAGATCCTGGATCACTTCAAAAAGTGGCGTGATGGATGGCAAGGTCTTGCATCCACCCCACTTGGCGAGCAGAAGCACGGTCAGCACATCGGCGGCGGCATGCGTCATGGAAATGACAATGGGACCAAGCAAGTCATTGCCGTATATCTCATGCGTGCGCCCGATCAACTTGAAGAGCGACCAGGTCTCAGCAGAGGCAGCAGTGACGCCAAGGCTTGGGGCGAGACTCGGAACCGGGTCCCGTAAGAGGCGCTCTAACAATTCGGTGCGGGCATCGTCTGGCAGCGTCTCAAAATTGGATTCAATGTTCAACGCCCGCAAGACTTCGCTCAATGCCGCATTGAAGCGGCTTGAGTCTTCGCGGATATCCAGCCGGGCGGCGTGCAACCCAAAGATTTCCACTTTGTGAATGACGGTTTGCAGTTGGTCTTGCACCAGACTCTGCGGCAAAGCAGAAGCGATCATGTGCAACGGTTCAAGCAGATGATTCACATCGAGCAAGGCTTGATGTGAATGTGTGCCAAGGAGATGCCGGGTCATTTCGTCTTTGGAGGCTTCACCAAGGTCATATGCCAGCAACGAAAGCACGAGGCGATACGGTTCATTGACATAACGCTTTTCAATGTAATCAACATGTTTTGGGAAGGGACGGCGTTCTTCGATCCAAGCGAGCAATTCGGGCGGCGGAGCGATGCGGCTGGAGCTAACGCTGAGTTGACGCCCCAATTCTTGAAAATCGCGGCGCAGGTTTTCAACTGCGAGCCCGCGATGCAGGCGCAAGGTTTCGGCAGTGATATCGGATTTGACGAACGGATTTCCATCTCGATCGCCGCCGATCCATGATGCCAGTTTGAGCCAGCCTTGCGGCGGCTTGACATCGGGATAATGAATGGCAAGTGCTTGCTCAAGGTCGCGATACATCACGGGAATGGTGTTCCAGAAGAACGACTCAACAAAATACATGCCAGTGCGCACTTCGTCGGTAACGGTCAATTTTTCGGCGCGGGCACGGTCGGTCAGCCAGAGCGAGGAGATCACTGCTCGCAATTCGTTTTCAGCGTTCTGTTTCTCATAGGAATAAAGCCCATTTTGCCCAAGCAGGTTGAGGAGTGCAGCGATGCGTTCTGTCTTGGAGAGAATGGTGCGGCGGCGGGCTTCGGTTGGATGAGCAGTTAGAACCAATTCGATGGAAAGCGACTCCATCAAAGCAGACATCTCGCTCGAAGCGACTCCATTTTGTTTTAGGATCGCAACCGCTTCCCCAATCGACTCATGAACGGGTGCTGGAAATGATTCATTCTCACGCTGACGGAGCAACTGCACACGGTGATTTTCCTCGGCAAGGTTCACAAGGTCGAAGTAGGCTGCAAAGGCGGCAGCCACCACGCGAGCATCTGCATTTTCAAGTTTGGAGACATATTGTTGTAATTGCTCCGCAGCCTGCGTTTCTCCATTGCGGCGGGCTTTGGCAAGCGCACGAATTCGTTCTTCGGTTTCAAACAACCGTGGTGACTCAAGTTCTGAGATGACGTTTCCGAGCAGGTCGCCCAGGAGGTGAATGTTTTGAGAGATTTCCATGCTGAGATTGTATAACAAAGGCATTGTCGAAAACAATGCGCTTTATGGGTAATTTAATACCCTATAATCATCGTATATCCACGCCAAAGGAGACCTTTATGAAATATCTACTCTATGTCTTTTATTTTGAAGTCCTCATCAACCTTGCCAGCGGTGGACAGTCTCTTTTTATGCCAGCCGCCTTTTTAGGGCAATTTTCCAGCGAGCCTGCTCCCAATTTCGCCATCGAAATGACGCGTTGGTATGGCGTGTTGATCGCAGTTCTCACATACCTGCTTATTCGCGGTTTGATGCTGCGCGGTGCGGCATTGAAAGTAGCGCTCGAAGCCTTGCTCTTTGGGGATGTTATTCAGATCATCGTTTCGTTCGTCACAGCCAACGCCATTGGCTGGACGCCGAACGTGGTCTTGTCTCTGGTCATCTCGATCATTTTTGCTGTCGTACGCCTGCTATGTTTGTGGAAACCGGTAGAAACAGGGATCGAAAGGAGCTAACCCATGAAAGACTTTGTTGTGAGAATAGACTGGGAGTATTCCGGCAAACCCGATGGCTTTTTCGGTACTGGCGCAACAAAACTTGAACAGGGCATCGTTTGGGTCTTTGGTATTTTGGGCACTGCGCTCCTCGGCTGGGTGGCGTGGACCCATTCCATCCCGTGGGCGTGGTGGCAGTATGTCATTGCGGCGCTGCTGGCGTTGGATGTTTTAGGTGGCGTGACAGCCAATGCGCTGAATAGTTGTAAGCGGTTCTATCACTCGCCCATTCATACCGAAGAGACCGGCTTCACTGCCTTATCCAAAAATCATTATGCCTTTGTTGCGTTTCACATCCATACAATTATTGTTGGAATCTTCTTTGGCGGCTTTGATCTGGGATATGGGTTCTTCTGGTATTTTGCCCTGCTGGCTTGCACTTTCTTGTTGGTCAATCTTCCCCTTTATTTGCAACGCCCCATGGCATTAGGGCTGATCATGCTTGCGATCTTAGTCAACCTTTATGTTGTTCGCCCAGTAGTTGGTTTCGAATGGCTGGTGCCTGCTTTGTTCTTGAAGCTGATCTACGGTCACCTGGTTCGGGAAGAGCCCTATAGACCGAACTAAATAGTATTGAAACATAAAATGGGACGCTGACGAGCGTAGAGTACGCTAAAAAATCTGCCTGCTCTGCGTTAATCCGCGCCCCATTTTTTCTTGAGAACGAACACCCCTACTAAACTTTAATTTCAAGAAACATCATACGCAAGAAGTAAGCTTAAACTCTTTCCCCTCGAAACTGCGTTTCATAAAGTTGACTATAAATGCCGCCGGTCGCGAGCAGCTCTTCGTGCGTACCGCGTTCGACGATTCGTCCTCGATCCATGACCAGGATCATATCGGCTGCAAGAATGGTGCTCAGACGATGCGCGATCACGATCGACGTTCGTCCCGCCATAACGCGCTTCAAGGCATCCTGGATCAACGCTTCGGATTCGCTGTCGAGAGAACTGGTAGCTTCATCCAGAACGAGAATGCGCGGATCTTTCAAAATTACACGTGCCAATGCAATGCGTTGTTTTTCGCCGCCACTGAGTCTGTATCCGCGTTCGCCGACGATAGTGTCGTAGCCGTCGGATAAGTCCATGATGAAGTTGTGAATATTGGCGGCTTTGGCAGCCGACTCGATCTCTGCTTGAGTCGCGTCTGGTTTGGCATAGGTCAAATTGGTTCGAATGGTATCGTGGAAGAGATAGGTTTCTTGTGTCACCATGCCAATCGATTGAGACAACGACTCAAGCGTCACGTCTTTGAGATTGTGACCGTCAATGCGAATCTCACCTGCGCTTGGGTCGTACAAACGCGGGATAAGATAAGTCACAGTAGTTTTGCCAGCGCCGGAAGGACCGACGAGGGCGATCAAATTTCCGGGGCGGGCAGTAAAGGAGATTCCTTCGAGGGCGACATCTCGGGCTTGGGAGGTTGAGTCCGTTTCGGCAGAGTCTGAGGCGCTTCTTTCTACCCGACGCTTGATCGTCGACGCGTCGCCGTTTCCTCCGCTGAGTACGGCTTTGACATTATCCATGCTGCCATAACGTTTGACATCTTTGAGTAAGATGGATTCATCCACTTTGTAATTGAAGGTGACATTATTGAATTCGAGTTCACCCTTTACTTCTTTCAATTCGATGGCGTTCTCTTTTTCGACAATGTCTTGCGGCAGATCGACGATCTCGAAGACGCGTTCAAAAGAAACCATGCTGGTGGAAAAATCAACCGGTGCACTGGCAAGACCCTGCAGGGTGCCATACAGTTGACCAAGATACGAACCAAAGGCAACGATGGTTCCAACTGTGAAGACATCGGTGATGACGTAATATCCGCCGAGCCCATAAACGAGAGCTGTTCCTACCGCTGTGACCAAACCGAAGATAACGAAGAAGGACGAGCCAATGACGGCACGTCGAATACCGATATCACGGACATTTGCGGCACGTTCGCGGAAACGTTTTTCTTCTTCGCGGGTACGACCAAAGAGTTTGACGAGCAGCGCACCGCCGATGTTGAGAGTCTCGTTCATATGAGCGTTCATTTGCGCGTTCGTGTCCATGGCTTGACGGGCGATATCGCGTAAGACCGTTCCAAGCCGTTGAGCGGTGATAATGAACAAAGGCAGGATGAGAATGCTGACGAGGGTGAGACGCCATTCGAGCGAGATCATGACCGCAAATAAGGCGATCGCTTCAACAATGTTGGTCACGATATTGACGATGGTATTGCTGATAGCGTTCTGTGCGCCAACCACGTCACTGTTGAGGCGAGACATGAGTTCGCCGGTTTTGGTGTTGGTAAAAAAACGCAACGACATGTGTTGCAGACGTGAGAAAAGCGAAGAACGCAGGTCGAAGATCACGCCTTCGCCCACCGTGGAATTGAGCCGCCGCTGCAAAACGTTGATCCCACCGTTGAGCGCAGGGATGAACAATAACGCCAGCCCAAGCCAGATGAGTCGCTGGGTGTCTTTGGCGGGCAGCACCACGTCGATCATGTTTCGAAAGATAAGCGGGGTGAGCAGAGACAAGCCTGTACTGAGCAAGATCGTCACGAGCATGCCTGCGATGTGCCACCAATAAGGTTTGGCGTAATTGAGGACGCGTAACAAAAGTTCGCGTGTCACTTTAGGCTTTTCGTCGCCCTGACGCATTGCCATGAACCAGCCGTATCCGTGCATAAAGTAGTCTCCGATAATTAGGTGTAGGGGCGACCCTCCAATGTCCTGGTGAGGTGATGACAGTCCTGTATCCTTGCTTGAATATGGACTTGGCACGCCCAGACGGGTCGCCCCTACGGAATGATGTGACTATAAGACCAAGTGACTATTCCGGCAACTGGAAGAAGGGGGAGGTTAATGAAAGTCTGATGGAGGGAACAATAATTCCAGTTTGTGCCTGATTTTATTTCGAGGGTTGTAAAAAGGAATAAGGACTGTACAATGAATCATATGTAAAGAAAGGATAATATAGGATGAGCCAAAAATTGGACGCCAATGACCTTTCAGAAAATTCTACAAATGGAGAAGACGACATCCTCTCTGAATATAAAAAAACAACCAACGCCGAAGGCAGACAGGATTCAAGCCTCTCCGGGCAGGATGTACAAACCAAGGCTGGGGCAAAAGCCAGTGAGATCCATAACGATCAAAAGAACATCGATGAAAACATTACGAATGCCAATAAGGGAAGTCCCAACCTTGGCGGCGGGGGTGGCAGCCTTATTGAGATAATATTTTCCGTACTGATGGCGGCGATCAAAGCGGCGCAGGAGGATCTCAAGAAATTTGCGGGGAAAATAAAAACGGTGAACGAGGCGGAAATGAATTCGCTCGCGTTTCAATATCCCGCCAAGACCACATCCTTATATAATTTTTTGGTGAATGCGGTCAAAAAACTGCAAGGGGGGCAAAAGCAAATAACAGAGAACATGAAAGATGGAGATGGGGATGGGGAGGATCAAAATCGTACGGCTCGTGTAAATGAATTCGGAATAAAAGCTAGGTTATCAAACAGGACCACTATTCTAGGTGTTTTGTTGGCAATTGGAATTCTCATTGGTACGGTAGTGACGGGATTGATACTTGGGAAACCCAAACTAGGACAAGTTGAGCACAAACCACCAGAAAATAATCCGCTGGAACTTATTTTGATCACACCCAACTTTCAGAAAAGAAGCGACAACCCTTTGGAGCTTGTCCTGGTGACCCCATCTATTTCAGAATGCTCCATTGCTTTTAAAAGCCCGCTTGGAACCGAAGAACTCCCCAATTTTGGCCCTGTACTTTTCGAGTGGACCAATGTTCCAACGGCTAGCTCGTACATCCTTAAAGTCACACCACCTGCGGAAGCTAGCCTACCCTGGGGCTACGCAGTTCAGGAAAACTCAAAAAAGATTTACATGGAAAACTTTCCTATGGGCGGGGAATTCTCCATATCCATCCATGCACTTTCAAACAGCGGGACGGTCCTATGTTCAGCAACTCTTCGTTACACCAAAGATGAATATGTAAAGCAGAGCGGTGGAAATCCAAATAAGGCAGGTCAGGACGATCAAGGCAGCAGCAGTGATGAACCTGCCAGCACACCTTGTGTTACAACCGGTTTTGGATATTTCTGTCCCTAAATAATCCTGTGATTGATCATTTCTCAAAACTAAAGAGACAGTCACCTTAAAAGTGACTGTCTCTTTTAATAGCATGCAGGTGCTATACTTTTTATGGAGCCGTACATGCTTCCCATTCATCACATCGAAAGTTTTCTCAATTTCACGCCGCATGCATTACAGGAGATCGTGTTTGAATTGCGGAATATCATCGCTGCGGTTGCGCCAGATGCAGCAGAGGTTATCCGTTGGGGTGGATTGAGCTACTTTCACGAAGGGCGCGGGGGAATCGTCAGCGCTGGAATTTGTCAGATCGGCATCGAGAAGGACCATATCCGTTTGGCGTTCATTCACGGAGCTTTTTTACAAGACCCACAAAACCTTTTATGCGGTACAGGCAAAGCCAAACGATATATTGAAATTTCTTCATATGAAACTGCCCCATGGGAATATTTCAAGGAATTGATCACAGCCTCTGCTAAATTTGATCCGCGTTCAATACCTGGTTAAGCAACAGAAAAAAGAAAACTGCGCCGGAAGATATAATACGAAAGCGAATTATATGAGCCTACGCTTTCGTATTATCTTTTTATTCTTGATGTGGATATTGACAGGCTGCGGATCGATGCCGTTTCTGGCAACGCCGACACCTACAGCGCCGCCTCCAACCCCGACCTTTACGCGGACACCACGCCCCACGCCAACGTCAACACTGACGCCATCACCAACACCCGTTTTCGCCTCGTATCCATGGAAGCATGTTTGGTTCAAGTACACAGTGGAGAGTCCGCTTGAGGTGGTGGATCAATTCGGGTTGACGGAAGAGCCGTTACTCGTCATCTATACCGATGGCACCATGATCGCAGCACGGGTGGGAGATCCAAAAGTCCGCACAAGGGTGTTGAATACGAAGGAAGTCTGCAACTTTATCAATCGGCTCGATGATCTGGGCTTCAATGAATTAATAGATTCGCGTTCTACAGACGAGTCAAATGCGCTGTATGACTTTGGCACGAAATATCAGCCAGTAGATGAAGGCAGCTTTGGCAGCCTGACCGTGTATTTGACGAACCCTCAAAGCATTAGCTTTTTTGAACCCTACAGGAAATTTCTGGCACGCCCCATGCGTCGGATCATGGAATTCGTGGAAACGTATAACCCTGGTGCACTCAAACCGTATGAGCCAGACAGGTTGATATTGTTCGTAAAAGAAGGCAGGACTGTGGAAGTAGAGAAAACGGTTCGTACACGCGATTGGAATTTGGAAACACCCATATTGCAGGAACTGGCACAAGTTCCATACACCTTCCTTGAAGGAGAGCAGGCAAGTAATGTGTATGCCCTACTGACAAAATATGGAACGCCGATCTATCTTGAGAATGAACTTGAGTACACGGTCACTGCACGGCTGCTGTTTCCGCATGAGATCGTGGATGCAGGCTCTGTGCCAATTGCCACCCCCACAGAAGAACGTTTGCCAGTAAACTGTAAACCTTAAACCTTATGTGAGGAAAAAACCATGCCTACCAAAACCCCATCTATTGTTTCAACGATCATCACCGTTCTTTTGTTGTTACTAACTGCCGCGCTTGGACTATTTGGTTTAGTGATCGCACTGAACGGATACAATGACCGCGCAGGCGGACCCGCCCTGGCAACCACCTTTGCTTGCAATGGCATTGCCATCATCCTGGCTGCCATCCTGGCATGGAGGCTTCCAAAATGGTTGGTCGGCAAGTTCAACTGGAACAGTGTGTTGGCGGTGATCGTGTCTGTGATCGCCGGCACAACAGCTGGCGGCATATTGTCTTTTATTTCTGTTTTTATCGGCGTCTTCATTGCCGACGCGATCTGGAACGCACGATAAACTACCCTTTACATACAACACACATATCTTCAGAATCGAAAGGACGGGCAAATGCCCGTCCTTTCTTCTTACACACACAACACAGAGAAGGAGATGCGTTTATTGAGGCGGCAGGAGAACCGCGTCAATTACATGGATTACACCGTTCGAGGCTTCAACGTCAGTAATAATGACTTGAACGGTGTCGTTCAGATAGACCTTGCCATCCTTGACGGTAATGGTGATGTCCTTGCCAAGCACGGTGGGAGCGCTGGTCAGAGTGACCACATCCGCAGCCATGACTTTGCCGGAGACCACATGGTAGGTCAGAATATCGGTAAGCTGCTGTTTGTTCTCAGGCAGGAGCAGGCTGTCAAGAGTTCCTGCAGGAAGAGCAGCGAAAGCATCATCGGTGGGAGCAAAGACGGTGAAGGGACCTTCTCCGCTCAAGGTCTCGACCAGACCCGCAGCTTCCACAGCAGCGACTAGGGTAGTGAAGCGTCCGTCAGCAACAGCTACATCCACAATGGTGTTGGATTCAGCAGCGGCTTCATCGGAAGGAGGCAGGATGACCGCGTCGATGACGTGGATCACACCATTGGAGGTTTCAATGTCGGTGATGATGACTTTGGCATCATTGATATACACATTGCCCATATCAACCTTGATGGCAACATCCTTACCGAGCACGGTTGTGGCGCTGGTCAGACCAGAAACATCTGCAGCCATGACCTTGCCCGAAACTACATGGTAGGTCAGGATATCTGTCAACTGCTGCTTGTTCTCAGGCTTGAGCAGTTCATCAAGGGTGCCGGCAGGGAGAGCGGCAAATGCATCGTCAGTGGGGGCAAATACAGTAAAGGGACCTTCACCTTTGAGCGTTTCAACCAAGCCTGCAGCTTCAAGAGCAGCGGCAAGAGTAGTGAAGCGACCATCTGCAACAGCGGTATCCACAATGTCTGCGAGTTCAGGTGCAGCGGTGGCGGTTGGGTCCGGCATGGCAGTTGGCTCAGGTTCCGGTGTGGGGGTTGCGGCAGGCGCACAAGCCGCAAAGATCATGGAGACTGCAACGAGCAGTCCGAGGAACAGGGAATTGCGTTTCATAACTTTATTCACTCCATTTTCTAAAGGTTTTTGATCAAAACCATTTGCAAAGGTTTTGCAAATGTATTGTCACTATTGTATAGTTTTTGCACAGCGAGTCAATGGAACTGTCTAGGTTCTAATATTTCTATTATTCTTATCTTTTTTATCTTGTTATTAACTGCTCACATCCCCCACTCATAAGCCAACTCCGCAAACATAATTAGTTTGACCAAACAACTAATCCACCTTACAATAACTGGACTCAAAAAAACAATGAGGTATTATTCGCCGCTATGGAATTCTTAACTTCTCCCTCTCAAAAATTCGATTTGCCAAAACGCATTGAGCGGCTTGGCGAACTTGCCACCAACTTATGGTGGTCCTGGAATCCTGAAGCATCCCGCCTCTTCGGTCGATTGGATTACGATCTGTGGGAACGCCTGGGTCATAACCCGATCCGTTTGCTCAATGAAGTTGGGCGCACACGTTTGAATCAAGCTGCGAAGGATAAAGAGTATCTTGAACATTACGATGAACTCTTTAAGACCTTCGACACCTACTTCAGCAAAGAATCCTGGTCACAAAAGACTCAAAAAGAACTCAATAAGCCGATCGCCTACTTCTCAATGGAATATGGCTTGCATGAAACTTTGCCCATTTATTCCGGAGGTTTGGGTGTGCTCTCCGGCGACCATCTCAAAGAAGCCTCAGACCTTGGCTTGCCTTTCATTGCTGTCGGCTTTATGTATGCACAGGGTTACTTCTCTCAACGCATCACTGAAGATGGCTGGCAGGAAGCCATCAATAATCCCCTTACTTTTGAACATCTGCCCGTTACGCTCGTTCAAAAAAATGGCAAACCCGTCACCATAGACTTCAACTTCCCAGATAGAAAACTCACCGCACAAATTTGGGAAGTGCGCGTCGGGCGTGTTCCGCTTTACCTGCTTGACTCCAACGTTGAAGGCAACAACGATTATGACCGTCTGCTCACCGCCCGTCTCTATTGGTCAGACCTCGACCGCCGCGTGATGCAGGAAGTCCTTTTGGGAATTGGCGGAGTCCGTGCACTGCGAGCATTGGGATACGACCCGGCTGTCTGGCATATGAACGAAGGTCACGCCTCTTTCTTAACCCTCGAGCGGATTCGCGAACGAGTGGCTTCAGGCACCGCCTTTGCCGATGCCGTCGAATCCACCCGCGGACAGAACGTCTTCACCACCCACACCCCCGTCCCTGCCGGCAACGACGAATTCCCACTCTGGCTCATCGACAAATATCTCGGCACCTACTGGAGCGAACTTGGTCTTACCCGCGAACAATTCGTAGACGTTGCCAAGCACAACACCCCGCACGGTGACATGTACTCCATGCCTGTGTTGGCGCTCAAACTCTCTGGCGGCTCGAACGGCGTTTCTGAACTGCACGGCGAAGTCTCCCGCGATATGTGGAAGTTCCTGTGGGAAGGTCGTGCCGTGAAAGATGTCCCCATTCAACACGTCACCAACGGCGTCCACACCCGCAACTGGATGGCGCGCCGCATGAACAATCTGCTTGAGAAATATCTCGGTGACGTTTGGTACGACAATCTCGACGATCACGAATTAATGGAAAAGATCGACCAGATCCCCGATAAAGAACTTTGGGGTGTTCACCTGCACCTTAAACGCAAGATGGCTTTTTACCTCACCGAACGCGTGCGTGACCGCTGGACTCATGGCGGTTTCCACCCGGTGCAAGTTGTCGCTTCGGGCGTGCTCATCAATCCCTATGCGCTGACCATTGGCTTTGCCCGCCGCTTCGCTACCTACAAACGTGCCAGCCTCATTCTCTCGGATGTGGAACGCTTGCTGGAGCTCATCAACCGCCCGAACCATCCGGTGCAGATCATTTTCGCAGGCAAGGCACACCCCGCCGATGACCCTGGCAAGAAACTCATTCAACAGGTCTATCGCACCGTCAAAAAAGCCGAGACCGGCGGTCGTATCGTCTTCGTTGAAGATTACGATATGAACCTTGCCCGTTACCTCGTCCAGGGCGTGGATGTGTGGATGAACACCCCGCGCCGCCCGTACGAAGCCAGCGGCACGAGCGGTATGAAAGCAGCCATTAACGGTGTACCAAACTTCTCTGTAATGGACGGCTGGTGGTGTGAAGCCTATAACGGCAAGAACGGCTGGAAGATCGGCGAAGAAAAAGAATACGCTTCGAACGAAGAACAAGATATCGCCGACGCCGAAAGCTTGTACACCACGCTCGAACATAAAATCATCCCGAAATTCTACGACCGCGACCCCAAGGAAATGTCCCCTGCCTGGGTTGCCTTCATGAAAGATTCAATGAAGACCGTCATTCCACAATTCTCGACCCGCCGCATGGTGAAGGAATACGTGCAGAAGTTCTACATCCCGGCGTTGAAGAAATAATTCGACCATGGACCGCAGACCATGGACCATGGAAAACCTTCCATCGTCTGTGGTCTATCGTCCATCGTCCCAAAAGGGTTCTATGTTCCCCGAAATTACCGTTACCCAACTTGGCGAAAAACTGAAAACAGACGAAAAGTTCATCCTGCTCGATGTGCGCGAACTTCCAGAGTTGGCTCAAGCCAAGATCGAAGACAGCAGGCTTGAGGTCACGCCGATGAGCCGGCTTGCGAGTGAAGGACCAGCCGCATTATCAGAGTCGGTTCGGGCGCAGGAAATCCCGGTCTACATCATTTGTCATCATGGCAGCCGTAGTGCGCAGGTGACCATGTGGCTGGCACAACAGGGATATAAAAATATCTTCAACGTGCAAGGCGGCATCGACGCCTACGCCAGGCAGGTTGACCCATCAGTTGGCTTTTATTAAAAACGAACTCCTCCTAT
>VFQT010001332.1_pt1 | contig 30265 bp, 26 predicted proteins | sample 3512381 | NCBI WGS metagenome assembly VFQT01 (sample SAMN10412376, study PRJNA504923) | tailings metagenome | isolation source: Relicate 2 Philex TSF3 active mining site | place: Philippines: Tuba, Benguet | collected 2017-08-29
ATCCGCTGCTAAGGTCCCAAAATGAACGCTCAGTGGGAAAGGATGTGTCGTTGCAAAAACAGCCAGGAGGTTGGCTTAGAAGCAGCCACCCTTTAAAGAGTGCGTAACAGCTCACTGGTCGAGTGACGATGCGCCGACAATCCAACGGGGCAAAGCGTTCTACCGAAGCACGGAACAGAGAAATCTGTGGTAGGGGAGCGTCGTAAATGCAGTGAAGCGTCAGCGGAAGCCAGGCGTGGAGCGTTTACGAGTGCGAATGCCGGAACGAGTAACAGAGAAGGGGAGTGCAAACCTCCCCCGCCGAAAGTCTAAGGGTTCCGCCGCAAGGGTGATCCGCGGCGGGTTAGTCGGGCCTAAGGGAAGCGCTAGCGCGCGAGCCGATGGAGAACAGGTAGACATTCCTGTACTATGTACGACTGTTTGACTGACGTGGGAAGCTGAGGGGTAGACGCAGCGGTCAGACGAGGACCGTTTAAGCTTGTAGGGAGGTTCCGGGGTAAAAGACGGAGCTGTTGACTGAGGAGCGAATACGAGTGGGGAAGCAATTCCACCGCGAGTGCGTTACGCCTGTGCAGACGAGAAATGCCCACTAAGGAGGAAGTACATATCCGTACCGCAAACCGACACAGGTAGATAGGCTGAGGAAGCTAAGGCGGACGAGTGATCCCTGGTTAAGGAACTCGGCAATTTGACCCCGTACCTTCGGTAGAAGGGGTGCTCTTGGAGGTGAAGGCTGTACAGCTGGAGCGTCCGAGAGTTGCAACAAAGAGGCCCAGGCGACTGGATAACAGAACCACAGGTCCGTGCTGAAGTCGTAAGACGACGTATACGGGCTGATGCCTGCCCAGTGCCGGAAGGTTAAAGGGAGAGGTGCAAGCTTTGAACTGAAGCCCCGGTGAACGGCGGCAGTAACTATAACTGTCCTAAGGTAGCGAAATTCCTTGTCGGGTAAGTTCCGACCCGCACGAAAGGCATCACGATCTGGGCAGTGTCTCGACCAGGGGCTCGGTGAAACTGCGATAGCCGTTAGGACGCGGCTAACTCATAGCAGGACAAAAAGACCCCGTGGAGCTTTACTACAACTTGTCATTGTAAGCGGCCTCTAGCTGCGTAGCATAGGTGGGAGCCTGAGAGACGTGCCTTGCGGGGTACGAGGAGGCAGCAGTGAAATACCACTCTGTTATCGGTTGCTTACTCACCAGCAAACGCTGGGACCGTGACTGGCGGGTAGTTTGTCTGGGGCGGACGCCTCCCAAAGAGTAACGGAGGCGCGCAATGGTTCCCTCAGGTGGGATGGCAATCCACCGTCGAGTGCAAAAGCAAAAGGGAGCTTGACTGCAAGGCATACAGGCCGCGCAGAGACGAAAGTCGGCTTTAGTGATCCTACAGCGCTGAGTGGAAGGGCTGTAGCTTATCGGATAAAAGCTACCCCGGGGATAACAGGCTGATCTTGCCCAAGCGTTCACAGCGACGGCAAGGTTTGGCACCTCGATGTCGGCTCGTCGCATCCTGGGGCTGGAGTCGGTCCCAAGGGTTGGGCTGTTCGCCCATTAAAGCGGCACGCGAGCTGGGTTCAGAACGTCGTGAGACAGTTCGGTCTCTATCCGCTATGAGCGATTAGTACACTGAGGGGAGCTGATCTCAGTACGAGAGGACCGGATTGGACGGACCGCTGGTGGAGGAGTTGTGGGGCGTCCCGCAGGCTCCGTATCTACGTCCGGACGTAAGAACCGCTGAAAGCATCTAAGTGGGAAATACCCCCCAAGATGAGTGTACTCACTGTAATAGACAGGTAAGGCCCCCAGGAGACTACTGGGAGAGCGGCCAGAGCTGGAAGTATGGCGACATATGGAGGCGACTGGTGCGCATGGCTGAGGGCTTCCCTGAAGGAAGATCTGTGTATGGACCAATGTCGAGTAATGTTCTTGTCGCAATGTCTTGTCCGCCCTGAGCCATTGGCGTGCAATGAGCGGAGTGGACCCACCCCGTCCCATCCCGAACCGGGTCGTGAAACATTCCAGCACTGAAGGTACTGCAAGGTTGCCTTGTGGGAGACTAGGTCTGTGCGCCATCCACATCGCGGCGTGGAGCAGTGGTAGCTCGTCGGGCTCATAACCCGAAGGTCAGTGGTTCGAATCCGCTCGCCGCTACCAATTTGGTAGCAGACCCCCCAGAGAATGCGTTCTCTGGGGGGTTTCGCGTTTTCAGTTGATAATAACTAGCTATTGTCCATGTGCTTAATCCGAAATGAAACAGTTTATGTGGGGTATCATTTTTTCCTTGGCTGCACCTGTGCTTGTATTTGTCTTTTGTTTTTATAGAATATGTAGCAATGGTCGGTATGTTCGGTTGTTTGCTAGTAGCATGTGTAGTTGGAACACATGCTGTGTCGAGATCGAATGGCACGTGTCGTATATGTGGATGAATATTGGTGTAGCAGCTTGTGCAACGCCAACCTACCATGTCAGGGTGATCCATGCATCGTTATGAACATTGGTCATTATCACATTCAACGGAGACGTGTTGGGTTGGATATTTAGGTGTCAAATAAATGGCGGAAGTATTTGGCTGGGCTTGCCAAGAAATCTGTGGTGAGGCGATAGTGTTCACTGTCACGGAAATCAATCACGCGCAGTGAATCACCGTCGGTGCTTATTACTTCTGCATCTGGGTAGCACATGAGCATCGGTGAATGTGTGGCAATCAGGAACTGAGACTGCCCGGTGCGTGTGAGTTCGTAGATGATGCGCATGAATGCCAACTGACGCTGTGGCGATAATGCTGCCTCTGGCTCGTCGAGAATGAATAATCCGCGCCGAAATCGGTGCGTGAATAGACTCAAAAATGACTCACCATGTGATTGCTGATGGAGCGATGTGCTGCCGTATGCATCGTAGATGCTCGGGTCGTGGTGGGCAATTTCATCCAGGTATGTCGCAAAATTGTAGAAGCTCTCTGCCCGCAGAAAAAAGCCGTGAGTGATTTTGGGAAACCACGAGAGGCGCAACGCATCGCCGAGCCTTGATACTGGTTGCTGATGACCGTATCGTTGATTGCGACCTCCACCAGCCGTATGAAAATCGCATTTGGATGCGATTGCTTCGAGTAATGTCGATTTGCCAGATCCGTTTTCTCCTACAAAAAAAGTAACATCACGTTGGAAATCAAAATGAAATGCTTGTGCAAACAAGGGAATCGTAAATGGGTAGATCAGCGGATCAATACGTTCTGGTACGGTGTAGATGCTTTTGAGAAACGGCATAAAACCTCATCTGTGTGAGTTGCTCCATAACAATATCCTACTGCATTTCGCGGCGAGCTTCAGACCGCCGCTCCCGTGTATGCACACATGCGCCATTCTAGTTCGGCTGGATTCCTCTAGCGCACCATTACTACTGGTCATGATTGTCGATGAACAAGAGGCGTCCATCAACCTTTTTTCAATGTGATGTTGTGGATGCGCAATATTGTAGGTGTGATTGGGTTTGGGTGGGCATGGTCATGCTGACGAGCAAAGCAACTACGATGGACAGAGACAGGTGACAGGCCTTTGTGGCAGCCTTGGTGCTCATGAGTGGGGTTGTATTGTGAAGATAGTACGGTTACTGGTGTGCTCGTTGTGGCTAACTGTCATTGCTACCCTACTGCATTATGCGGAGTATACGTAGATATCCCAGTAAAGCTCAATACAAAAAAGCCCGTTGTCATACGCAATGGGCTTTTTTGTGTCAAAACAAGGCCAGATGCTGATATGAAATGGTGTATGTACTAGGCGTGTATTCGCTCATGTTGAAATATATCAATAAATGATATATCATTCATTGATATAAAGAAGAATAGGCAGGAACACACATGCCAAGGCGCGACGCACTATCAAACGGGGAACTGAACGACTCGCAATATTATATTTTGGCGGCGCTGATAACGCCGAGGCACGGATATGCGGTCATGCAGATGTTGATGCAGGTCGAAAATCAGGTCGTACATATTGGGCCGGCCACATTGTACACGACGTTGCGTCAATTGGTGGAGGCCGGTCTGTTAGAGCGTTGCGACACAGACAGTATAAACAAGATGTATGTAGTCACGGCTGAGGGGCGCATGCGACTCATCAACGAGATAGCGCGTAAGCGTGCGATGGTGGAGTTTGCAGAGGGTGTGTTGAAAGCGAGTATGCACGATGAATGAACAGAACACACGATATGAGCCAAGTTTGGGGATTGCATTTGATGAGGCAGGGGATATGCAAAGACTGCATGAGCTTGCAGCTGAGGGATGGAGACTGATTGGGTTCAAGGGTTTGAGTTACGTGCTTGAGCCAGCACTACCAGAGCAAGTCGTATTCACGGTGGACTACATGTATGAGCCGGATATGGAGTACTTTGCGTTGTGTCAGGCCAGTGGATGGGTACATGTAGTATCAATGGACAAGTTGATTCATATCTTTAAAGCGCAACCCGGCACGCCGCCGATGTTTTCAACTGCTGAGATACGCGAGAAGTACCAACGGGTGCAGGGTCGATTGCTGATTGCTGCGATAGTCGGTGTTGCTGTGGTCATCGCAGTATGGTGGGCAGTGTTGATGTGGGGGCGTGTATGGCTTCAGCAATTCGAGGCGACATGGTTAGCAGTGGCTGGCAGCATTGGACTGTTGGGTGTGGTGATTGCTGCCCAGACATTGTTCATGTTTACATTCATGCCGTGGTTGGCGTATCGATTGCGTGAGTGGCGGAGAGTTGGGCAGGTCATAGTTTCGGTGAGTCCGATTGGGTTGGCACTCGTGACCGTGGTGATGTTTTTGTGGTTGGTAGTGTAAAGCGGTATTGGTCGACGAGTAGTGTGCAGCAGTTTGGAGCGAAGGAGAAGATGTGTGATTGGCGATTTGCAGCGGCGAGTTCCTGTGACACGACGTGAGATTGGTTCTGGGTTGGCGTTTGCAGAAGAAGATGATTTGTTGCGTTTATCCACGTGGGCGGCCGAGGGGTGGCGTCTGTCGAGAATTGATGGCATGTGGCTGGTGCTCGAGCAGGCGCCACCTGAGCAAGTTGTGTTCGCCATCGACTACCAAGATGCGCCAGACTCCGAGTATTATGAGATGTGTGGAGCAGCTGGATGGTATCATGTGGCATCGATAAAGGAGCAAATTCATGTGTTTAAGGCACTCCCAGGGACAGCAGCTATTTTTAGTCCGACAGATATGACGGCCAAATATCAGCGAGCGGCACGCATGTTTGCGTTGCCAGCCTTGTGGAGTAGCATCGGGCTTGGAGCGAGTGTGCTCCTGCTGTTGGTCGTCATGGAGCCATGGTTGTCCGCACGAGCACAGATCTGGTGGGTGGTGGTGGCAGAATTTGTGTTGCTCGCAGTCGTACTCGTGTTGGCAACGATGAGTATATTTACGTTGTTACCGTGGGTGGCGTATCGCTTGCGGCTTGCAGGTGTAAATGTACGCATGAATCGGTGGGTGTTTGGGGTATTGTTTGGTATCTGTGGTGCTGTGGTCGGGTATTTCATTGGATCGATGATTCCATAAAGAGGAGCAAGCACATGGAGTGGCTACAAAACACGCAGACCGGCAACAGTAAGTGGTGGAGCTGGTGGTTGGGGCTGGTGGTGATTGTGCTGTTATCAGTATTGGTAGGTGCGATTCCATCGATTGTGTTGGTGGTGATTGGGTTGTTGACACCGCCTGATCAGCCGTATATGGATATGAATCCACTGGTGTTCGCTGCAGTTATTTTCCCCAATCTGATGCTGTTTGTGGGGGTATGGCTTGCTCAACGTTGGGTGCATGGCCGCACTTTAGCAGAACTGACGACAGCCTACACGTTCCGCTGGTCGTTGGTGTGGCAGACGATGCTGGTGTGGTTGGTCGTGTTGATTGGGAGCACCGCCGTAGAAGCCCTGCTGTACCCAGGCAGATATGAACTGGTGTTTGATGCAGGCAAATGGATTCTGTTTGCCCCGGTGGTATTGTTGCTGATTCCCATACAGGCCTCTGGTGAAGAACTTTTGTTTCGTGGCTACTTGATGCAAGCAGTGGCACGCCTGACTCGTCAGCCGGTCGTGTTGATTGTGATTTCGGGCGTGGCCTTCATGGTGCCACATTTTGCAAATCCCGAGATGAGCAACGCAATAGGTGGTGAAGTGCCCATGGCGCTCAACTACTTGGTGGTTGGGATTGGGACAGCGTGGTTGAGTGTGCGTGACAACGGCATCGAACGCGCCATTGGCATGCATGTAGTGAATAATTTGTATGCGGGGATATTCGTCGGATACGAAGGGTCGGTACTGGGCACGCCTACGATTTTTTCGGCAAATGTGATTGATGCGTGGTATGGAGTCGTAACACTTGTGATTGGTTTTGCGATATTGTTATTTTGGCCACGGATTCAGCCACAGCGTGCTGAGGGATAAGCTCGAGCATCAATCAAATCCCTCTGCAGTCAATTTTCTGCAGAGGGATTTGGGTTTCTGAGACAGTGAATGAGCATGGAATGGCTGCAAAATACGCAGACTGATAACAGCAAGTGGTGGAGTTGGTGGTTGGGGTTGGTAGTGATTGTGGTGTGTTATGTGATTATTGGATGGATTCCTGTGGTAGTGGGGCGCAATGCCGGCCTGATTGTCTTCGATGGTAGTGGGTCATTGATGGGTGGGTCGAACAGCCCCGTGCAATTTGCGCGCTTGATGTTTTCGCCAATCATGCTGTTTGTGGGGGTGTGGTTGGCACAACGTATCGTCCATCGCCGATCGTTGAGCGAATTGTTGAGCGCCGGCAGTTTTCGTTGGCCATTCGTGTGGCAGAGTATGGCAATGTGGCTGATGATTGGTGCAGTGTCTACGCTGATTGAGTTATTGGTCTACCCAGATCGTTATGTGTGGAGCTTTGACCGCGGGTCATGGCTGACGATCGCGCCAGTGGTGCTGTTGTTGATTCCTATTCAAGCGGCTGGTGAGGAGTTGTTTTTTCGAGCCTATCTGATGCAGTCTGTGGCACGATTGTGGGCACAACCGCTATTTTTATGTTGACACTATTGTCTGGACTGCTCTTCATGTTGCCGCATTTGGCCAACCCCGCGCTGGGCAAAGCGCTGGGCGGTGATATCCCGATGGCATTGAACTACTTTTTGTTTGGAGCTGGTGTAGCTTGGTTGGGCATCAAAGATAACGGTGTCGAGCGTACCATTGGAGTGCACGTCATCAATAATTTGTATGCGGGTACGGTGACTGGTTATGCGAATTCGAGGTTGACGACACCGACGATTATTAGTGCGAATGTAATCAATGCGTGATTGGGCGTGGTCGTCATGATCGTGAGTTTGGCGGTGTTGATCTAGTGGCCGGTACCATCAGCGGTGCGTGCTGTGAAGCAGTAAATCAGCGATGTTGCAGGGGGGATTTCCCTGTTGTAGAAATCATGGTCGTAGTGATGGTCTTTTTGTCATAGTAATACTCAGATTGATAAAAAATGTGGACAAACTGTGGATAAATGGTGCATAACCCCATGATTTTTTGCGGATAACCGGTGTAATAGTCGTGGATGGTGAGTGGATAACGTATTTGTAGGTGTATCAGGGTCGTTTTTTGCGGCAGAGGCATAAACGTTCTACAATGGAAAGGGATGACAGCAGGAGAGGATACAGCAGCATGAGCAGTCGCTTTAGTGAGATGCGCATTTTCAGTGGTAGTGGTAACCCAGCACTCGCACAAGCCATCGCAGATCGGCTCGGGGTCACACTCGGCGATATTACGTTGACCAAGTTCCCCAACGACAACATTTTTGCGCGTCTCAATGAGAGTGTCCGTGAAAAAGACGTCTTTGTGGTGCAATCATTATCATCACCGCTCAGCGATCGCATCATGGAATTGCTCATCATGCTTGACGCCTGTCGTCGGGCTGCCGCTGGTCGTGTGACCGCTGTAATCCCGTTTTATGCCTATGGGCGTACCGACAAACGTGATCAGCCACGGGTGCCGATTACGGCGCGGCTACTAGCTGACATGATCCAAGCAGCTGGAGCTCAGCAGGTCATTACCATTGATTTGCATGCCGGCCAAATTCAAGGCTTTTTTTCGATACCTGTCGACGAGCTGAGTGCGATGCCACTCACCGTGCGTCATTTTGCTGAGCGACGTGGTGATTTCCGCTATACCGTAGTCGCACCAGACATGGGCTTTGCCAAACGTGCCCGTAACTTCGCCGAAAAACTGGGCGCGCCGCTCGCCATTGTCGAGAAGCGTCATCTGCATGAAATCCAGCCTGCCAACGAGTATGAGCGTCATGTCGAGGCGCTCAACATCATCGGTGAAGTCGTCGATCATGATTGTATTTTGGTGGACGATGAAGTCGCTACGGGGAATTCATTGGTAGCAGCCGCAGAATTACTGATGGACCGCGGTGCGCGCTCGGTGTCAGCCTGTGTCGTCCATCCGATTTTGGCTGGTCGTGCCCTTGATCGGATTGCGGCTAGCCCCATCCAAGATTTTGTGACGACAGATACATTGCCCGTGGGTGATCTGAGCGCTTACCCCAATGTGACCGTGTTGTCGGTGGCGACACTGCTCGCGGAAGTCATGCAACGCATCCATAGTGGGATTTCGGTGGACTCCATGAATTTGTTCCATCGCACCGGTCGCCGCTAACCTCCTCCCACCCCGCTCGATGAAACCAACAACGCCTGTGATGTGTACCGCATCACAGGCGTTGGTATATGTGCACGCAGGACGATTCTTGCATCCTGCGATGATGCCGAGTCTAGGCAATCTGTTGCAACAGGGTCTGCTCGTCGGTGTAACCGAGGTTGATGTGGCGCACTTCGCCATTGGCTCCACGTACCACCGTGCTCGGCACAGTCAAAATTCCGAGCTGTTTGACGAGTTCTGGCTCTTGGGCCACGTTGCGCCAAATAATCGCCACATCGTTGCGTTGTTGTTGCAGGCGCAACAGGGCCGGCTTCTGTAGCCGCTCACACTGCATACAATGGTCGGTGGTCAAGGCGATAATCCCGGGTTGCCCTATCGGCAAATCCGCAAAATGGAGGGAGGTCCCTTGCTGCCGTGCAGTACGCTGAGTGATGTACCAGCGAATGCCGAAAATAACGCCAATCAGTGCGGTGAGGATGAGGATGCGCTCGATCATGATGCTCGCCCCCAGCGACTCAACTGCATGTGCAGAAAACATCCCGCACAAAATCCAGTGCTGACATTGATTGTGGCCAATAGGACGACCACCAGTGCGAGCGCCCAGCCTGCTCCGTACCACCCGAGGAGTGTGCTGATACTCGCAAGTACGAGCATCGAAAACCCGAGTATTTGTGCAAATCGGTGTGGCGCTGGATCCTCTGCTACCAGCTGCGGTCGTACAACTCCAGTGCGCTGTAATGCCAGATAGACGAAACGCTGCGGTGCAATGGATGGAACCAGTAACACAACGGCGAGCAATATGGCCCCAGCCCATATGAGAGCAGGTACATCGATGATGTACCCGAGGCCCAATGTACTAATCAACACAATTTGTTGCACCTTCTGTGCAGTGCGATCGAATGTTGGTGTAGTGTTCATCCGCATATACCCTTAATACATGAGTAATATTATCAAGTTACTTTTTAAATAATACATGGACTTGGTTATTTTGTCAATAAAGTTTATGAAATTACTCAACAAAAAGTCCATGCTGTGGTAATCCACAGCATGGAGGTGAAGAGGGAGGGAGGAACGAAGGATTTATGAACGAATCTTGGCGCCCGTATCGTGTTGCACACCGCGGATGATTTTGTTGCGGAGCTTGGTGACTTCGTCGTCGGTGAGGGTGCGATCGAGGCTGCGGAAGGTGAGGCGGTAGGCCAAACTGCGTGAGCCAGCTTCGAGCTGGGCACCGGTGTAGACGTCGAAGAGTGTGAGATCATGCAGGGCAGTGCCGGCGTATTTGCGGATGGCGGCCTCGATATGCGCTGCTGGGACGTCTGCAGGCGCGATGAGAGCCAAATCCTGGGTACTAGCCGGGTAGCGCGAAATCGAGCGGTACATGGGCACCTGAGCGGCATGGATGAGGGCTGCGAGGTCGAGTTCGGCCACGGCGACACGCATGGTAGGCATATCGAAGTTGGCACGCATGCTGGGGTGGAGTTCACCGAAGTGCCCAACGACGTTGTCGCCGATCATCAGATTGGCAGCCCGGCCCGGTTGCAGATACGGTACAGCACTCGGCGTGTAGTGAACATCAGCAATCTGGAGTCGATCACAGAGGCTTGTGATGACTCCCTTGATATCAAAGAAATCGATGTGTGCGGAATCAGACTGATTCCAGGCCTGATTGACCCGTTCGCCAGCCATGACCATTGCAACGCGCAGAGGCTCGGCAGGGAGGATTTGGCCAGCCTGAGGTAGGTAGACGCGCCCAATCTCGAAGAGGCGGGTGCGACCCTGTTCGCGGATGTTGCTCGTCGCGGCCTCGAGCAATGTGGGCAAGATTTCGCGACGCATGAATTCGCGTTCAGCAGAAAGCGGGTTGGCGAGGCGAAGATACTGGGTGGCATCCGATTGACTGGGGTCGAGCTGGCAGGCTGATTCAATGCTGGTGAGCGAGTAGGTGATGGCCTCGTTGAGCCCAGCGGCCGTCAGCACGTCGCGCACGAAGTGTTCGCGTTCGAGCTCGAGGTTGGTGCGTTGCACGGGCAACTCATCGGCCATGATGGTGGTTGGCAGATTGTCGTAGCCAAACATGCGTGCCACTTCTTCGCACAAATCAGCGGTGTGGCTGACATCTTGGCGATAGCTGGGGACGGCCACGAGCAGAGTATCGGCGTCTTGAGGCGTACAGACAAACTGCAGGCGTTCAAGCAGTGTCTGGACCTCGTCGCGAGTGAATGATAGCCCCAAGATGCGGCGTACTTCGTGGGTCGACAAGGCGATGCGCACATCGCGCACGGCTGCGCTACGCGCATCGACCATGCCGGGGCGTACGGTGCCACCGGCGTAGTCTTGGAGGAGCTGGGTGAGGCGTTTTTGTGACAGGTCGAGCATCTCAGGGTCGACGTTGCGTTCGAAGCGTTTGGAGGCTTCTGATCGCAGTTTGAAGGCCCCCGACATGCGGCGGATGATGGTTGGTTCCCACACAGCAGCTTCGACGAGCACGTTGTGTGTATTGGGGCTGACTTCACTGCTTTCGCCGCCCATCACGCCGGCAATACTCAGAGCGCGTACCTCATCGCACACCAACAGGTGATCGGGGGCGAGTTGGTGGGTGCGGCCATCGAGTGTCGTCAGTTGTTCGCCGGTATGGGCCAGCCGTACGACCACATGGTGATTGGTGACCTGATCGGCATCGAAGGTGTGGTTGGGGGTGCCCAGTTCGAGCATCACGTAATTGCTGATGTCGACAATATTGCTGATAGGACGCATACCAGCCATGATGAGGCGGCGTTGCATCCAAAACGGTGACGGCATAATTTGTACCCCCTCGACCATGGTAGCGGTGAAGCGTGGGCACAAATCTGGGGTGTCAATGGTCACACGCACACTGTCGTTGACATCGGCGCCGGCAGTCTGTACTTGTGGATTGGGCAGGCGCACGCTTTGGTGGGTCAATGCGGCGATTTCACGGGCCATGCCAATCATTGACAGTGTGCGTGCCATGTTGGGTAGTACGTCGATGTCGAGAACGACATCGCCGAGGTAATCTACCAAAGGCATGCCAGTGGGAGCGTCATCGGGGAGAATGAGAATGCCCTCGTGCTCTTCGGACAGCCCGAGTTCTTTTTCGGAACAGAGCATGGCATCCGACATGACGCCACGTACCGGGCGACCTTTGAGTTTCACTTTCACCAATTCGTCGCTGTGGCCGTCATACAGCACGGCACCTTCTTTGGCGAACACCGACTTGAGTGGGTGGGTGAGCTTTCCCAAGCCTTTGTACTGATACAAATTGGGGGCTCCGGTCACCACGATATGTGATTGTGCTGCACCATAATCGACTTCGGCCAAGACCAAGCGATCGGCGTTGGGATGCTGTGTGACTTCGAGAATGTTGCAGACCAGTACTAGGTCCCGTTCCCACGGGAGTTCGGATTCGGCAGTGCCGATAGCGTCAACGCTGTCGACTTCGAGCCCCGAACGGGTGAGCAATTCGGCTAATTCGGCAGGTGGCAGGGTGATATCGACATATTCACTGAGCCACGATAGGGGAACACGCATGAAATTCTCCTTAGCTGTCAGGGTTGTACGAGTACAGTGGTGGGCAAAAACACACTGTTGCCCATGAAACGGTCATCAACGAGGCGGAGTACCGCGCGTTGTTGGGTTTGTTGATCAATCAACGAAAGCAGGATGGTGTATGTACCTGCAGGGAGGTCGGCTGGCACTGGCAGGTTGTACACACCCACAAAGCGATCATTGACCGTAAACAATGGACTCGCAATGGTAGGATGTATGGGCCAACGACTTTCGGCACGGACCTTTTTTTGCTGGTCACGCCAGCGCAATGACACATCGAGGACGCGATATGGGCGTTCGGCAACCAACCAACGGATGCGCACCGGGATAGTTGCCCCTATAGTGGCAGTATCTGGGTGTGATCGGTCGATGATGACCAACCGCCCAGGCTCGCCTTTGAAGGTGTAGTACGCACCATCATTGATATCGAGCGCAGTGTTTGTCTGAGCACGAGTGGGCATCTGCAGTGGGTAAGACGGCAGTACGGCGGTATGCCACAACCAGGTGGTACTGATGCTGATGGCCAAACTCGCCAAAAGTACCATGCGTGGTGAGCGTATTGGAAGCATCCAGGTGATACTCCGCCCTGCCAAGAGCGCGATGGCGGGTACTGCCATGATGATGAGACGTGACTGCCACGCCACACTCCCCACGGTCAACGCCAAGACGATGAGCCATGCCAGACTGACCAATACGATCCCCCCCAAGACCCACCAGTGTGTGCGCGGCAGAGGGCGTGTGCCCATGCGTAATGCCACACCAGTTAGTACGAGTACACTGACGGTTGCCCCCACCAGATACCACCAGTTCGGTAGTGGCACGGTATTCCAGCCAAATACCCCCCAGGCAGTCCGCACCAGCTGTTGCCACATGATGCCCCACGTGCTGACATCGCCCAAATCTACTCCGTTGGTGCGATAGGTTTGCTCAAACAGCGTATACCCCAGTAGATCGCCATAGAGTTGGTAGTTGCGCACATACCACCAGCCCAGCACGACTAGCATGATGCCTGCAGTTAGCATGACTGCTGGCACACGATACCAACCAGGTATGCGTCGCCAGATAGCCCAGGCGATGAGTGGCGTGAGCACGATGGCGTTTTGTTTGGTCATGAGTGCCAGTGCCATGACCAGGCTAAGCACTGCCAGACCACGCCAGCTCTCGACACGCAGGGCGAGGTACAGGCTGATACTTGCCAAACACAGCAGTAAGGCATCATTGCTGACAGTGCTCGCAATGAACGCGAGCTGTGGTGTGGCACACAACAGCGCAATACTGACGAGTGCCGTAATCGAGTCAGACAGTTGTCGTGCACTCTGTGCGATGAACCACAGGGCAATCAAGACCCACGCCACTGATAGCATGCGTGCGATGCGCCATGCTAGAGCCATTCCTTGCCACGGCCAGTGTTCTTGGGTGCCGTGAATGTAGGCCTGCGGTGAGGTTCCGCCGTTCCACACGAAGTCAGGATTCGGTGCCGGTGTCTGCCACGTCTCGTCACTGGTAATCCACGGCCATGTCACCAGCGCAGCCACGGCATACGCGAGTGGTGGTTGATGCCCTTCGCCAGGCACATCACTGACACACGGACTAGCGCATTGCTGAGGCAGGCGCTGTGTGTGTGCCAAAAACTGCACATAGTGCATATGTGCCGGCTCGTCGGGTGCTTCGCCGAGTGGATTGGTGAGTGCCATCATGCTTGTCATCACCCCAAAACAGACGATGATGATGGACATGGCAGCGCGAGATGTAAGCGTGTACTGTGGCATCGTTGTCCTGTGTAGGCGCTATACGAACTGATTGAGGAAGCGTTCGTCACCACTGAAGAACCAGCGAATGTCGTCAATGCCGTGGCGCAGCATGGTGATGCGTTCTGGCCCCATGCCGAATGCGAAACCGCTGTAGATGGCTGGGTCGTAGCCGCCATTGCGCAAGACATCCGGGTGGACCATGCCAGCACCAGAAACTTCGAGCCAGCCACTGTGCTTACACACGCGACAGCCATCGCCTTTGCACAAAAAGCACTCGACATCCAACTCGACACTGGGCTCGGTGAATGGGAAGTAGCTGGGACGGAAGCGCGTCTTGGTGCCAGCGCCGTAGAGGCGCTCGGCAAAGCCTACTAGTGTGCCCTTGAGATCCGAAAACGTAATATTGGTGCCAACTGCGATGCCCTCGACTTGATGGAACATCATTTCGTGGCGGGTCGTGACTTGCTCATAGCGATAGCACTTGCCTGGCAAAATGACACGTACCGGGTGGGGGGCATGCGCGCGCATGGCATGGATCTGGCCTGGTGAGGTGTGCGTGCGCAATAGTACTTTCTCGGCGCCGGCAGGGGTATCAATGTAAAAGGTGTCCCACATGTCACGGGCTGGATGATCAGCCGGAATGTTGAGCAATTCGAAGTTGAGTGTGTCGGTCTCGACCTCGGGGCTTTCCCAAACCTGGAAGCCCATTTCAGCAAAAATGTCGCTAATCATGCGCAACACGCGGGTGCTGGGGTGCAAACGCCCCATGACTGGCTCACGACCAGGTAGGGTGACGTCAATGGCCTCGTGGGCGAACGCCTGTTGCTGTTCTTGTTGGTGAATGCTCTGTTCGCGCTCGTCCAGCGCTGATTCAAGCACCTGACGTACTGCGTTGAAGCGCTGCCCAGCTGCTGGGCGATCGGCTGCAGCCAAACTGCCCAGCTCGCGGCTGAGTTTGGCGATGGCACCTTGTTTGCCGAGGTAGGCACTCTTCCATTCGTTGAGGGCCTGTGTGTCGCCACAGTCTGCCAAGGCTGCGATGGCAGCGTGCTCGATGTGCGCTAACTGGTCGATAATCGTCACAAAAACCTCCATGCTGACTACAACACAAAAAAACCACGTCATCGCCAGGGACGATGCGCGGCTCGTGGTACCACCCTGCTTCGGTGATGTGTTCGGCCTGCGCCGGACATCACCCTCAACGCCCCGATAACGGTGGGCAACCGGTCACCCCTACACATGCATGAACTGCACTTCAAGGCGACGGCTCGGAAGGGAACTTCGGGTAGGTCGTGTGGTGGCAACTCTCAGTCGCTGATTGCCACTCCCTGGGCACCGTACATACCGTACTCGCTTCGTCAACGCCATATGCAATTGCAGACATTATACCACGCCAGAGTGCATCCGTCAGCTGTGTAGGCGCCGTTGCCGTTGTGCTTCAAACAAAATGATGCTCGTCGCCATGGCCGCATTGAGTGATTCAATGCCTGCTCGCATGGGGATGACCACCGTGTGCTGTGCCAACTGCTGTGCTGCCTGACTAATGCCACGTGCCTCGTTGCCCACAATCAGGGTGCTCGGCGCCAACCAATCCACGTCACAGTAGTCGATACTGCGGGGGCCAGCGTCGGCTGCATAAATCGTAGTATGGGCAATAGCCGTGGCAAGCGTGTCCCAACGTTGATCGACGATAATCGGCACGCGCATGATGCTGCCCATGCTCGCCCGCACACACTTGGGGCTGTAGACGTCCACGCAGCCGACGCTGCAATACACCGCATCGACACCGATGGCGTCGCAACTGCGGATGATGGTGCCCATATTGCCGGGATCTTGAATCTCGTCACACACCACAACCAGTGATGGTTGGGTAATCCTGAAGTGTGGCCAATCCGCCACCGCAATTACCCCTTGTGGCGTATTGGTGTCGCTGGCCGTCTTGATGACGTCTGGGCTGGCTGGATGTGCCTGTGGGAGTGTTGAAATCCGCTCGAGCAGTGCTTGGCCCGCCGCTGTACTGGCCAGCTGTAGCGGGTCGTACAAAACCAACTGTGGCTGATGCCCACCCTGGAGCAAATCTGCCACGAGGCGTACTCCTTCGAGCACAAACATCCGCTCACTATGCCGCAACGAACGATTGTCGCGGAGTGAGCGGATGGTGCGTACATGCGTGTTGTGCGTGCTCTGGATCACGATGCGGGATTCAGAGCCTGTTCTGCAATCTGGCGGAAGGCGTCCATATCACGGACGGCCAAGTCTGCCAACATCTTGCGGTCGATCTGGATGCCCGAAGTCTTGAGGGCATTCATCAAACGACTGTACGATACACCGCACATGCGGGCAGCAGCGTTGATGCGGATAATCCACAAGCGACGGAAATCACGCTTTCGGGCGCGACGGTCACGGAAGGCGTATGAAAGGGCCTTCATCACGGTCTGCTTGGCCACGCGATAGCGTCGGCTTCGGCTTCCCTGATAGCCGCTGGCCTGTTGAAGCAGCTTCTTGTGGCGCTTGTGCGCCATCATTCCACGTTTGACACGAGCCATTGTATTGCCTGCTCTCTTTACTCTACTGTCAGTCGAACTCTATTGCCGGATAACCACTCTTCGTCACGGGGCACGGACTATCGAGCGTGTTTTTTGCGGTATGGTAGTCCCTTGAGGACGCGTACTTGCGTTGACTCGTGTACTTCTTGCATACGGCTCAACTTCTGCAACAAACGCGTGGCCTTGCGGCGACGGAAGTGCCCACGACGCCCCATGGCGCTGACCAGCTTCCCTGAACCAGTGAACGTAAATCGCTTCGCCGTACCCTTGTGGGTCTTCATCTTCGGCATGACTTATTCCTCTTCTGTTGGTTGTTCAGCAGATGTTTCTTCGCTCGATGCTGCCGGCGTTGCCGCTACAGCTTTCGGTGCAGTCTGCGCCGCTTTGCTGCCCTGTTGGCGTGTCTTGGTGCTGGGGGCAAGCAACAACGACAATACACGACCTTCCATCATGGGCTTCTGCTCTACGACAGCAATATCACGCAAGTCATCGGCCATGCGATCAAGCATGGACAACCCGATGTCGGGGTGGAAAATCTCACGGCCACGGAAACGTAAGGTGAATTTGACTTTGTCACCTGCTTGCAAAAACTTCCGCGCCTGTTTGACCTTCACGTCAATGTCGTGACTGTCAGTCTTCGGCTTGAGACGAACTTCCTTGAGCTCAACTTGCTTTTGGTGCTTGCGCGCCTCTCGCTCTTTTTTGGACTGTTCGTACCGGAACTTGCCGTAATCCATGATGCGACATACCGGCGGTACGGCATTGGGCGCAACTTCTACCAGGTCAAGCCCCTGGTCTTCGGCTCGTTGTAGTGCCTCTCGGATGGCCACAATCCCTACTTGATTGCCTTCCTCATCGATGAGACGCACCTCGCGCGCGCGGATGCGGGTATTGAATCGCAATCGGTCCGTAATGACAGCACCCCTTCTTGGAATTTGGTTGTAAGCAACACACAAAATTGCCTTGTGCAAAGGCAACCCGTTTCGTGATTATAGCACTTGTTGGCGGTTGACGCAAATGGAAACTGGCGAAAGTTGTATGGTGATTGGTGTGGTGCCCCTACTATCATGGCCCCTCTGTGTCGCACTGATCAATCAACATTGCTTGGTTATATAGACAATACATCTTCAATTCATTGACAAATACTATGCACATTGCTACCATACTTCACACATTTGCTACAAAGCCAATTTAGATGCAAAGGAAGATATGCAACAGTCCAAGGCAATGACGTTTATTTTTGTGACGGTATTCATCGATTTGTTGGGAATCGGAATCGTGATTCCGATTTTGCCATACTACGTGAAGTTTTTTGAGGCGAGCGGTGACCCCTGGCTCATCATGAATCGTGCATTGATTGTCGGTGGCTTGACCGCCGTGTATGCGCTGATGCAGTTTTTGTGTGCACCATGGCTGGGCAGTTTGTCAGATCGTCATGGTCGGCGCCCAGTGTTGTTGGTGAGTCTGTTTGGCACGGGCGTGGGATATGTGATTTTTGGTGCATCCGAACACCTGCTTGCCATCAGCCCGTGGTTGACACTGGCTGCGCTGTTTTTGTCACGTATTCTGGATGGTATGACCGGTGCGAATATCTCGACTGCTCAAGCCTACATTGCTGATATCACTCCGCCCGAGCATCGTGCTCGCGGGCTGGGCATGCTGGGGGCGGCCTTCGGGTTGGGGTTCATGCTTGGACCGGCCTTGGGAGGTGTCCTGAGCACTTACGGACTGAGTGTGCCAGTGTATGTGGCGGCGTTTATGGCGTTTGCTAATGTGCTTTTCGGATATTTTGTGTTGCCCGAGTCGTTGCCCGTAGAACGGCGCAGTGAGGTTGTGCGCAGTGCGAATCCGTTTGTGCGCGTACAACAGGTGCTCCAACAGCCCTCCATTCGTACGTTGTTGGTGGGCATCGTATTGTTGAATCTGGCCTTTTCGGGCATGCAGAGTAATTTTGCGGTGTACAGCGATCGCCGTTTCGGTTGGACTGCCTACGACAATGCGCTGATTTTTGCCACGGTTGGTATTGTCGCCGTCATCATGCAGGGGTTTTTGTTGCGTATGTTGGTGCCACGCTTCGGTGAAGCGCGGCTGGCCATGGTGGGCATGGTACTGATGAGTATTGGCTTCGAATGGTTGGCCTTGGCACCGTCGGGTATGTGGCTGTATCCGGCAATTATTGTACTAGGCGCTGGGAGTGGCATGGCGACTCCTTCGTTGACGAGTTTGATTTCACAGCGTGTGTCTGAACGCGAGCAAGGGGTTACGCTGGGTGGCAGTCAAGCCTTGACGTCGTTGACCAGTGTGATTGGGCCATTGCTGGCGGGCACCCTATCTGATGTCTGGTTTAGTGCGGCTCCATATCATGCTGGTGGTGTGCTGGTATTGGCCGCCACTGTGGTGATTGTCATGTCGCTGTGGTCGAGTCGTGCGGTATCACCGTCGGTTTCGGCATAAACGACGACGACTTGGTGCATAATACAGGGGATTCATATCAAGACGGGCTACGCCACGCGTAGCTCGTCGTTGTCACTACATCCGAAAGGACGTTGCCATGTACATACCGGCAGGCCCGTTGGTGACCGTTGGGGATTTGGTGTGGGATGTGGTACTCCAAACCGATACCGCCTTGTTGCGTGGCGGTGATACGACCGGATCGATAACGCTGGCCCCTGGTGGGTCTGCAGCCAATGTGGCAGTCTGGTGGGCGCGTGTGGGGAGTACGGCACAATTTGTGGGCAGTGTGGGGAGTGATGTGTTTGGCGACATCATTATCCAGGATTTGCATCGTGAACAGGTGACTGGTGCAGTGCGTCAACTCGCCGGTACTAGTACGGGTGTGATTGTGTCGATTGTCGAGCACGATGGTCAGCGCAGTATGGTCACCAATCAAGGCGCAGATTTTCTGCTCCAACCCGAGCATGTTCCACTCGACATCATCCAACAGGCCTCCTTGGTCCACGTGACGGGCTGGTCGCTGTTTGCAGACCCACCACGGGCTGCCGCCCTGCATGCGATCCACTGTGCACAGCAACACGGCGTGTTGGTGTCGCTTGATCCTGCGTCGTTTCAGATGATTCAAAATGATCGTCGTGTTATCGATGTATTGCAGCAGGTTCATGCCGATATTGTGTTGCCCAATCGCGACGAAGGCCGGGCATTGACCGGTGAGCAACACCCGGCCGATGTAACACGGAGCCTGCGCCAACAGTGGGGCTGTGGCATGGTGGTGCTCAAACTCGATCAAGATGGCTGCTTCGTCGATGATGGGGTACACACCAAGCACTATCCGTCACGGCAGGTAGTGGCAGTCGATAGCACGGGCGCTGGTGATGCCTTCAATGCGGTGTTCTTGGCAGAATTCCAGCGTACGGGGGATATCGACCGTGCAGCCACTATGGCCAATACCCTGGCCAGCTGGGTGGTGACCAAAGTCGGTGCTCGCCCAGCCGTAGATGCCGATTGGCACACATTGGCACAAAAAACCCCCTCTTCGTTGTGAAGAGGGGTTCGCCAGCATCAGTGTGAGTTATTCGTTGTTGTTGACGCCGGTCGGTGCTAGCAGTGTACCCAACTTTTGTAGGCCCAGGCGCACACGTGTTTTGATGGTGCCCAGTGGACGGTCGAGTTGGTCGGCAATTTCTTGGTGTGACAGCCCGCCAAAGTACGCTAGCTCAATGGCTTCGCGCTGTGCTGATGGCAAATTGGCAAGCGCATCGACAATTACTCGGCGCTGCTCACTGGCCCAGGCTGCAGCTGGTACATCGACGTTGTCGTCGACAAGCTGGGGGATGAGCGGGTGCTCTTCGTTGTCGTAGACTGGGCTCGGACGAGCACGCATACGGCGCATTTCGTCGATGCACAGATTGTGCGCAATCCCGAAAATCCACTGTGCGACACGCCCGCGGTCGCGTTCAAAACTCGCACTGCGCCGCCAGACCCGCCAAAAAACTTCTTGGACGACTTCTTCGCTTTGTTCGCGGTTTTTGAGTATGCGAAACGCCATGCGGAAGACAACTGCGCCGTAACGGTCATACAATGACTCAAGCGCGTGCGTGTCACCGTTGGCAACGGCGTTGATTAACATGTGATCGTCGGCATCGGTAGCTGAAATGGTGGTTGGAAGTGTTGTGCCGAGTTCTGAAGGGGTAACGGTCTGTTGTAACGTCATGTTGACGTCCTCCCTGTGCCTACCTGCACTTCCTATAGTATAGTCTGTTTATGTGGTCATGTCAATACTTTGTTCACCATTTGCAAATACTCATCAACAGCTATGTAAAAGCTATACAACCATCAAATTCTTGATAAATATGCATGAAAACCCGATTTTTGGCGTAATTTCACACAAACACCTGTGCAATGTATACACAGGTGTTTGCACAGGTTTATGAGAATCTCCTGTGTGGTATCGTGCGATTAGGCAGACTCGAGAATGATGGCATCAGAGCCAACAGTGGAGCTGAGTGATGCCGACAAATCATGGGGGTCGCGTAGCGTGCCACGCATACGTAATACCACATCGCGTTCTTGCACGGGGATATGAATCATCATGATGGCTTCGCCATGGCCATTGGTGCGATAGGCTTCGGTGACGGCGTAGATTTCGTGCATTAGTTGTACCGCACTGTCGTGATCATCGAAGTAAGGGAAGTAGAGGTGCAAGACCTGCTGGGGCCCGTTCGTATCTGACCCCTGGTGTGTAGGTGCAGAGGGGGGCGGTGTGTTCAGTGGGCCCGTCTTGGGTTTTTGGGTCGTGCGTTGCGTGGTTTTGATGATGTCGTTGGCAGTTGCCGCCGGCGCACTGGGTCGTTGTACCGGTGGTGGTGGTGCAACGTGCTGTGCCGGCACAGAGGCGGTTGGTGGTTCAGGTGTCGGTGCTGGTGGTGACGCATATACCGTTTGATCAGTACGTTCGGCAGATGGGCTAGGTTGTGCTTCTGGTGCTGGTGGTGCCACGGTACGTCCTTCGCTGAATTTGAGGGCTTCGACTTTGTCGATGATAATCTGGTAGCCTTCGTTGCGACGGTCGAGTTTGCCGATGATGCGAATCAACGCATCTTGCTGTAGATGTGCTTGGTTTTTGTCATACACCTTGGGGAACGCCACACATTCCAAGCTGCCTTCGGCATCTTCGAAAACCCCCACAAACATGCTGTCGCCTTTTTTGGTGGTCACGGTTTTGGCGCTGGTAATCATGCCTGCAAAAGTCAACGATTGCCCCACCATGTCGTCGCTAATCGCACTCAGGAGTGTGACATCGCTCAAATCCACATCGCGCAACGCCTGCATCACCGGATGGTCAGAAATATACGTGCCGAGGAGTTCCTTTTCCCATGCCAAAATCTCACGTTGTTGTTCGCGAGTCTCGTGGATAATGGGGAAGGAGACACTGACCATGCGTTCGGCTTCTTGGGAACTCGAACTATCGCCCATAAAATCAAATAGGCTCGACTGCCCACTTTCACGGGCTTTTTGGGCGCGTTGCCCGGCATCGATGACCTGATCGAGCACTGCCAGCTTCTGCAGACGCGTGCCTGGCAACGAATCAAACGTGCCAGCCTTGATGAGGCTCTCAAGCACACGTTTGTTGATGTGGTGATAGTCGACGCGATCACAAAAATCTTCGAGTGACGTGAACGGTTGGTCTGCGCGGGCCTGAATAATACCCTCAACCGGGCCTTCACCCACGTTTTTGATGGCGGCTAGACCGAAGCGGATGCCTTGCGCATATTTGATACTGCCATCAACCACAGTCTCTTCGAGCGTCTCGATGCGGAAGTCCGCCATGCTGGAATTGATATCGGCGCGCAACACGGGCACACCCAACTTGGCACATTCGTTGACCGCCTTGGCGACATCTTCGATTTGCCCACCAGCACCTTTGAGCACGGCCGCCATGTACTGCGTCGGATAGTTGTTTTTGAGGTATGCGGTCTGGTAAGACAGCAAGCCATACAACGTGGCGTGTGGGCGGTTGAACGAGTACCCGGCAAAGGGCTGAATCAAATCCCAGAGGGTATCGGCTTGAGCCTGAGTCAAGCCGTTTTTGACACAGCCTTCTTTGAAGCGTGGTTCTTCGGCGTCCATCAGGTCTTTTTGCTTTTTCCCGATGGCCTTGAGTACGATGTAGGCTTGCCCGAGGGTGTAGCCGGCAATCACCTGCAGCAACTGCATGATTTGCTCTTGGTACACAATAACGCCGTACGTATCCTCGAGGATGGGCTTGAGAATCGGATGCAGGTACTTGATATCGCGTGGGTTGTTTTTGTTTTGGATGTAGACCGGGATCTGTTCGAGTGGCCCAGGTCGATACAACGCCACCATGGCATAGATGTCGTCCACACGTGTCGGTTTTAGTTCTTTCAGATAGCGCACCATGCCGGCAGATTCCAACTGGAAGACATTGACCGTGTTGCCTTGACTCAGCGCCTGAAAGGTCTTGGTGTCGTCGAGTGGAATATCCCCCAGCTCCAGCATTTGCCCCGTGGTGTCCTTGATGTAGCGCAGCGTGTCGGCGACAATCGACAAGTTGGTCAGCCCGAGGATGTCCATCTTGAGCAGGCCGATTTTGGCCAGTGTGGGGCCTTCGTAGGCGGCCATGAGTGAGTTTTCGTCTTTGGTGGTGCGCTGGAGTGGTACCACGTTGTCGAGTGGATTACGACTAATCACCAAACCACAGGCATGAGTGCCCACGTTGCGCATGCGCCCTTCGACTTTTCTGGCCCAGTCGATGATTTGCTGTACCTCACCACTTGAATCGTACAACTGCCGGAATTCTGGGGCCTTGTCGAGGGCCTTGTCGAGCGTGATATTGGGATTGGCTGGGATGAGCTTGGCGATGCGGTCGACTTCGCTCAAGGGGATATCAAGGGCCCGCCCTACGTCGCGGATTGCCGCTTTGGCACCCAGTGTGCCGTAGGTGATAATCTGGGCCGTATTTTCGCGCCCGTATTTGCTGGCGATGTAGTCCAGGATTTCGCTGCGACGACTATCGGCAAAGTCGACGTCGATGTCGGGCATTTCCAAACGCTCGGGGCTCAGGAAGCGCTCAAACAACAGCTTGTTGGCCACCGGATCGACATCGGTGATGCCCAGACAGTACAACACCAACGATGCACCGGCTGATCCACGTGGCAGACAGGGGATGCCGTTGCGGCGGGCATACGACACGTAGTCCCACACAATCAACATGTAATCGGGGAAGCCGGTTTGATTGATGACGTCGAGCTCGTAGTCGAGTCGCTCGGGGTACCCTGGTGGGGGCGCACCGTTGCAGCGCCGCATGAGGCCCTCTTCGCACACAAAGCGCAAGTATGACGCCGCATCATGCCCTTCGGGGATGTCGAAGGCGGGTAGCTCGACACGCCCAAAGTCCAAACTCAAGTTGACCATGTCGGCGATGCGCCGTGTGTTGTCGATGGGCGAGGTGCCGTAACGCTTCATACGCTGCCAGATATCGTCGGCAGACATGATGTGATAGCTGTCGTCCATGTCGTATTTTTTGGTGCACAGCTCGTTGAGCGTCATATTGAAGCCCATGGCCATTACCATGCGGTGGGCATCGAGGTCTTGGGCTCGGATGAAGTGGCTGTCACAAGTGGCTACCAGCGGGATGCCCAGCTCTTTGCCGATTTTGACCAACTCATCGTTGATTTCTTCAAGCTCGGGCGCATTGTCGTGGAGCTGAAGCTCGAGGTAGTAGTTGTCGGGACCGAGTAAATCACGGAACCAGGCCGCTGTCTCACGCGCCTTTTCAGGCTGGCGATCTTGAATGCACTGGGCGACTTCGCCTGCAATACATGCCGATGTGATGACCAACCCCTCGTGATGCTGCTCGAGCAACTCACGATCGATGCGTGGCCGCGCAAAAATGCCCTTGCTGCCCATGCCTTCGAGGTGTGCTTTGGTCGTCAATTTGACCAAGTTGCGATACCCAGCCTGGCTGGTGGCGAGTGCCAAAAGATGATAATAGTTGCGCCCACCACGTTGTGTGGGCTCGTGCCGACTCCCCGGAGCCATGTAGGCCTCAAGCCCGATAATGGGCTTGACTTTGGCTTTTTTGGCGGCATTGTAGAAGTCGATAGCACCGTACATGACCCCGTGATCGGTAATCGCAATGCTGTCCATGTTGAGCTCAGCAGCGCGCTGTACAATCCCGTTGACCGTGGCGTACCCGTCGAGTAGACTGTACTCGGAGTGGACATGTAAATGCACAAAATCATTCATTTTGGTCACCATTTATGAAAAAGCAGTAGGCTGTAAGTGCTCCTCTTAGTATATCATGGAGTGGTGTGTTTCTGGTATGCAATTGTCATCGAATTTCAATCTTGCTACGACTCAATGACTCGCCGAGATGGCGAAATGATGATAGTACGATGTTTTGTAGTAATCTGAACATGAAAAGGTACGCAGATGTGTGGTGCAGCCCGTTTTGCAGTGGTCAACTCAGCTGATCCACAGGTAGGTGCGCTCGATATCACAACTTCGGCGACGGGGATCAGCATCGCCGAAACACGGTTTTGGAGCGACACGCCGGTCTTGCCGATACAAACAGCGCAGGTGGGCTGGCAGCTCTGCCGGTGGGGGAATCGCAACGAGATCTCGACACTCCCAACCGGTGGCTGGGCCAAACAAGAAAGCCTTGCTGCTGGCAAATGGGCTGCATATCATCCCCAGCCGGTAGTCATCCCGTTGGTGGCTGGCTACGAGCAGGGGGTGTGGTTTGCGATTGCCACTGGTGTGCGTGGGGTCATGCTTGCACATGCGACGGGCAATCGGGTCTACATGGTGACCGAGGCAGCCGATGAGGCATACCTGCAACTGACGCATCATCCACGCCGCCCGAGCCTCATCAATCAGATGGACTACCCCGTGTTGCCGGGTAGTCGTCAGCAGCTTGGGCTATGGTAGAAGCCGGATTTCGGCGTGCATCCAGGCCACATATACCGCACTACCGTCAGTATTGGTCTGGATGAGCTGAGGTGGTTGGGCCAAAAACTGCGGTGTGCGTTCGAAGGCCCATGCGGTGGTGATTTGCCGTTGTACGGTGGCACTAAAGGCCTGGGCAAAGGCCTCGTTGATGTCTTGATCGGCAGCAATCGTCACGGTCAATTCTTGGGTGATGGTTTGCACATCGGTGCCCATCTGCTGACGATACACGTTGTGGATCCGTTGCATCATGGTGAACCACCAGGCTGGGTATGCCTGCAACGACCACAACGCCACGGTGCATACACTGGTCACCACCAAAAACACGACGGCCTGCCAGGCCCGTGACTGTGTTTTGGTTGGCGGGGTTAGGGCCTTGAGCGCTTTGTCAACGTCATCCGCAGGTGGTGGGTCGAGTGGTACCACCAAATCCGATGCGGTGTCGGATACTGGTGGCAGCTCTCGGAACGAGAGTTCGCGGGTCGGGTCGAGCGACGCTTCTTCGATGATGACCTGGGTCTCGTAGTCGATTTCGACGGGCACCGGGGCATCGGTTGGTGGCAGGTGTCGCGTGGGAATCGGTGATGTGTCGCTAATAATCTGCAGGACTGTGGTTTCTTCGCCACGCATGACCGCCCGTATCGCATTGCGCATGTCGAGGACACTCTCAAAGCGGTGATCGGGCTCATTGTGGAGGGCTCGATGCACAATGGCGGCCACGTACTGTGAAATTTCCGGGTTGAGTTCGCGTAAATCGGGGAATGCAAATGGTTTTTGGCCACGCGGATCACGACCACTCAGCAAATGGTGCATGGTGGCCCCCAAGGCATAGACGTCTGATACGGCGGTCACATCACCGCGGTACTGCTCAGGTGGGGCATACCCTGGTGTGCCCATAATGTTGCCTTTTTGGCTGTTCGTGAAGCGCGCAATGCCGAAGTCGATCATGTTGATGAGCCCGTCGCTGTCGAGCATGATGTTGGATGGCTTGACATCACGGAAGATGACGGGTGTCGGTTGCGTGTGTAGGTAGTGCAAAATATCGCAGACCTGGTTGGCAATCGACAGCACCGTGCGTTCGGGCAGGCGCCCACGTTGGCGCAAAATATCTTCGAGGTCGTTGCCGCGCACCAAATCCATCACAATGTAGACACGCCCATCTTTGACCAGACTATGATAAAAGCGCGGAATGCCTGGGTGCGACAGCGTGGCCAGCAAGCGGGCTTCGATGGCACAGCGCTGGAAGGCTTCGCTGGCACGCTCGGGATCGAGTGGGAGCACGATTTCTTTGATGGCGTATGAACGCGGATGAATGTCGTCGATGGCCTCGAAAATGACCGCTTGTCCACCAGTTTTGATGATGCGCACCAGCGAGTAACGCACGTCGCCTTCGACAAAGCTCAGCTCGCGCCCACAAAAGCGACACTGCGCCGCCCGCCGTGGATTGATACGGCGGCAATGTGGACACAAAATGTCTGAGCGTTGGCTCATGCGTTTAGCTGCTTTCCCCTTGATGCACAAATACTGCCAGTGACTCAAAATGTGGTGTCTGTGGGAACATGTCATACCCGTTGAGCGATACTAGTCGATAGGCTTGACGGAGATAGTGATAATCATCAAGCTGTGACAACGGATTACACGACACATACACCAGTGTGCGTGGTGCGAGGCGCACAATGTGTTTACAAACCTCTTCGCCGAGTCCGACACGCGGTGGATCTACTACCATTGTATCAAAGGTTTGGGTGGTGTCTTTGAGGAATGCCGCCACATCAGCTAGTTCGGCTGTCACATTCTTGTGTGTCGACTGCGCAATATTGTGATGGCACAACTCCACACTTTCGGCCACTGATTCAACACAGTGCACACTGTCGACCTGTGACGCCAGTGACAAGGCGATTGTGCCCACACCCCCGTACAAGTCGGCAGTACGCCCACCCTGACCGACCGCACTTTTGATTTCGGCGAGGAGTTGGTCAAGCAAATAAATATTATTTTGGAAAAACGTATTCGGCCCAATCCACAAGGTTTCGTCACCGACCTGCATGGCCAGTAATGCCTCGCCCCAATGGCGAAATGGCGTCCCAAACGACATATCGGCTACGCCGTCATTGCGTAGCCAATGCACGCCCTGCACGTCGGGGTGCGCCAGTGCTTGTTGTGCTAGATCCTCCATGATGGCGGTGTCGGTGTCGCTGGGTGCTGTGGTAATCAATGCCACCAAGTAGGTGTTTTGCGGGCTACGACGCATCACAATGTAGCGCAGAAATCCTTCGTGACTGCGCAGGTTGTAGTCGCTGAGCCCTGCCGCTATGGCCGATTGCCACAGTGTGTGGGCAATCTCGAAGCCATGTTCGGGGATGAGGTGACAGGTGTTGAGGTCAACGATGTAGTTGAACTTGCCACCACGGCGCAACCCAAAGCGACCTTTGCTGGCAATGAAGTCCATGCGGGTCCGGTATCCGAGTGGTTGTGGTGAGCCGATGACCTGCGGTGTGGGCAATGACTCTGGTAAATGTTCCTGCCACAGCTGTTGCATGGCGCGACTTTTGGCCTCGACTTGATGCGGGTATGCAAATGTCTGGAAGGTGCACCCACCACAAAAATCATGAGGAGGAGCATGTGGACACACCGGGTCAACCGTGGGGAAGTCCTGAGTGTGTGCGATGATGTGCTTCCGGAAGAGCTTCGGTGTCAACATGCGAAATCTTGCTCCATATGTATAAAACGATTGTGTCTAGTGTACTCGAAGGTGTGCCCGTTGGCCTGATTATGCTGATTGGTTCCTATCTGTGCCGACGCAGGTGTCGCACACTTCAGCAAATATTAACAATCATACCGTACAATTTGAACGTCTGTGAAATGAGGTGGGGCGACGTTGCTTCCACGGTAGCATCGTTGGGCTGGTTTTACTAGCACCAGAAAAGAGGTCCCTTCGTGAATTCGCAACCAACAGTCTTGATACTAACAAGTGATGCTGGCAGTGGCCATCGTAGTGCAGCTCATGCACTGGAAGCCGAGATTCGTGGTTTCGCTCATCCGGTTGTCAGCAATCCAGCGCATCACCCTATGGCATCACAAATCCTCGTCGATGCTGAGCGCTTGTATTTGAGCATCGTGCATCGTTCTCCAGAACAGTATGCGCTAGCACATACATTGACCGATGCACCTGGCCTCGATTTGTTCCTCGAATATTCATTGGCTGGTACTATTCGTAAGTCGTTGGCTGCCTTGGTCTTGACCCACCAACCCGCAGTGGTGGTCAGCGTATATCCGTTGTTGACCCGTATTTTGACCAGTTTACTGCGTGATATTGCATATCGCCCTCGCATGATGACGGTAGTCACTGATCTGGGGAATGTGCATCGGGCTTGGTTTAATCAGTACGATGATTGTGTGGCAGTGCCGTCACTCATTGTGCGTGAAAAAGCCATTCGTTGTGGAATATCGGCCAGTCGTGTGGCCCATACTGGGCTCCCCATCAATCCTGCTTTTGGTCAGCCACGTCTGTCCAAGCGTGAGTTGCGTCGTGAACTCGGTTGGCACGAAGAATTGCCTACCATGTTGCTGTTGAGTGGCGGGGCCGGTATTGGGCCGGTGTTTGAAATGGCCCAAGCCCTCGATCAACGCCGTGAACCACACCAACTCGTGGTGGTGGCAGGGCGTAATCAGGCTTTAGCAGCCACATTGCGGGCTCACTCATGGCGACACCGTACGCACGTCTATGAATTCGTGTCGTTGGTCGATATGATGCATGCCAGTGACGTGGTTGCCTCCAAGGCGGGCGGTCTCACGGTCAGTGAGGCGTTGGCCGCCGGCAAACCCATGGTGTTGTACGGTGATGCCCCCGGTCAAGAAGAAGGCAATCGCAGTTATGTGTCACAATACGGGGCCGGGTTGATTGCTGACGATAGTCAGTCGTTCGCCATGTACGCCGGTCATCTGTTGGCTAGTGATTCGTTGCGGTATTCCATGGGGCAGGCTGCCAGCAAACTGGGGCAACCACAGGCTGCTCGCACGGTTGCCCACGAAGTGCAGATGTTGTTGCAGGCTGGGCCAGTGCGCGCCAAACGCCCCATGGCGAATGCGACGATTCCACGCTAACAATCCTGGTGCAACCAGTGTCATGAAACCGACCCTTGCTCGCGAGGGTCGGTTTTTGTGCGCCGGTATAATGCATGGACCCATGCTGGTATGGGGAGGGCGGCTATCACGACGCACGCTACCACGCCTATGCCCCATAGCATGAGCAGTGTGCGGGCATAGGGTGACAATGCGGTGTAGGGCAGGTAGAGCGGCCACCAATCCAACAGGTGTTGGTTGAGCGGGGCGTAATACCAAGTCCAGCGTAGCGCGTAGATTTCGGACATGCCCATGATGTTGGTGTCGTTGATATGGATGTCGCTGACACCACTGCGCAAGTACAACAACGTGGGACCAATGTCCTCATTGCGATTACCAAAGCCCACACTGCGTGGATTCCACGGGATACTGGTAATCATGATGCGATTGTCGGGGATCCGTGCCAGCCATTCGATGGTGTGTTGTGTTCCGACGCGAATAGCGTAGGCCTCATCGTTCAGGTGAATATAGGCATCGGATGCTGGTGCTGTAGCGGGGCGCCGATCGTCAATGGTCAACTTGAGGACGGTGGGTTGAGTAATCGTACATTCAATGGTGGCCTCAGATTCGCTGCGGCGATAGAGCGCTTGGTCGGCTTGCTCGCGGTCGTACCAGCCGGTGCGCAGATAGCAGGTTTGCTCGGCAGGCCAAGCTTGTGCGATCCGAGTGCGTAATAGCTGGGCGTGTGCCACAATCGGTGAAGGATGC